>ODAK010000271.1_pt1 | contig 59281 bp, 44 predicted proteins | sample 1539591 | NCBI WGS metagenome assembly ODAK01 (sample SAMEA3539303, study PRJEB22396) | soil metagenome | biome: tundra; feature: field; material: soil | place: USA | collected 2010-05 | depth 0.15 m | reverse complement strand
AACCCGGCACACCCGATACGCGTTCGCCGCTGCGCTATCTGATCTGGATCGCCGCCCAACAGAAGATCCTCCTGACCTTCAACGCCCTCTTCGGCATCGGGTGGATGGTGAGCCAGGCGTTGATCTGGGCGGCCGTGGGTGCCGCCATCGATCACGGCGTCATCCACCGGAACACTGGTGAACTGTTCCTCTGGGTCGGCGTCGTCATGGCGTTGGGGCTCTTCCAGGCGCTCTGCGGGGCGTTGCGCCACCAACTCGCCGTGACCAACTGGATGAACGCCTCGTACAAAACCGTCCAGGTGATCGGCCATCACCTGGCGAAGACCGGCACGGCGGTCACGGACACGATCCCCTCGGGTGACGTCGTGAACACCGTCGCCTCAGACGCCATGAGAATCGGCGGGGCCTACGACGTCTTCGCGCGCTTCATGGGCGCGATCGCGGCCTGGATCGTCGTCTCCATCATCCTGCTCTCGACGTCGGTCGAGCTCGGCCTCATCGTCCTCATCGGCGTGCCGGTGCTGGCGTCGTTGACGACGCCCCTGATGAAGCCCCTGCACGCGACCCAGGCCGCGCAGCGCGAAGCGGCCGGACGCCTCGCGGCGCTCGGCTCGGACACCGTCGCCGGACTTCGGATACTTCGGGGCGTGGGTGGCGAAGAGGTGTTCCTCAACAACTACAAGCGCCAGAGCAACACGGTGCGCCTCGCCGGCAATCGGATTGCCTCGCCCCAGGCGGGACTCGAATCGGGCCAGGTACTCTTGCCCGCCGTCCTGACGGGCATCGTCACCTATCTCGGCGCCCAAGACGTCATGCACGGGACCCTGCAACCCGGTCAACTCGTCGCCTTCTTCGGCTACGCCACCTTCCTCACCACCCCACTTCGCACGGCGATCGAATACGTGATCGCCACGACTCGCGCCTACGTCGGCGCCGGTCGGGTACTTCGAATCTTGAACATCGAACCCCTGGTCGTCGAACCGGAGTCGCCGTTGATCTGGCCGGCCACCGTCGATCGAATCGACGACCGCGTCAGTGGCCTATCACTTCGCCGGGGCCAAATGGTCGCCTTCGTCACCGAAACGCCCGCCGAAGCGTCATCACTCGCCGATCGACTCGGTCGATTCGTACCCGACGTCGCCGGCGTGACCATCAACGCCACGCCCTTGAACCTCTTTTCGGTGAGCGACACCCGGCGCAACATCGTGGTGAGCGAGATTGAGCCGCGACTCTTCTCGGGTGAACTGCGCTACGAACTCGTCCCTCACGGCGACATCACCGACGCGAATATCATGCCCGCCCTAGAAGCGACGAGTTCGCTCGACATTCTCTCGGCCCTCGAAGACGGCCTCGACACGCTCGTCGAGGAACGAGGTCGTAGTTTCTCGGGCGGGCAGCGCCAACGACTCAGCCTGGCCCGCGCGATACTCACCAACGCCGAGGTGTTGATCCTCGTCGAGCCGACGTCCGCGGTCGACACGCACACCGAGGGTCGGATCGCCGATCGACTGCGCGAAGTCCGCGGTCCCCACACGACGCTCGTGGCGACGACGAGTCCCCTGTTGTTGGAGAAGATGGACGTGGTCTACGTCGTGGTGGACGGACGCGCCGTCGAACACGGCACGCACGATCAACTGGTTGCCACCTCACCGACCTATCGCCAGATTGTCTTGCGCGAGGACGCCTGATGAGCCAACTCCCCGTCGCCGACACCGAGACCGTGCGCAGGTACGCCAAAGTGCTCATCCGTCAGCACCGCGCACGTTTGGTGCGCATGCTCTCGCTCTACGCGCTGGCCGCGTTCATGGCGTTGATCCCGGCCTACATCATCGGTGAGATCACGAACTTCGCCGCCGATCACCAGCTCACGTCGCACCGAATCACCCTCTACGTCGCGATTCTGTTCGTGTCCTCGATCCTCTACGCCTGGCTCTCCTTCCTCGCCCGGCGTCGCAGCTACCTGCTGGGTGAGACCGTCTTCGCGCAGCTTCGCGAGGAGTTCCTCGAAAGCGTGTTGGCACTGCCACTGGTTGAGGTGGAGCGCGCCGGCACCGGCGACCTCCTTAGTCGCACGACCAATGACATCGAGGCCCTCTCGCGCACCGTGCGCTTCGCCATGCCCGAATGGCTCGTGGCCGTCGTCCAGGCGCTACTGACGCTCATCGCGATGACGATCGTCAGTCCCCTCGCGACGGTCGCCAGCTTGGTGTCGCTACCGATTCTGTTTTTCTCGACGCGCTACTACCTGCACTACGCCACGCCCGGGTACCGGCGCGAACGCATCAGCTACGCCACGATGTCGGGCTCCGTCTCGGAAACGGCCGAGGGTGCGCGCACGGTTGACGCGCACCGCCTGGGCCCGCGCCAGGATCGGCGCATCGAAGGCAACATCCGCGAGTCCTTCTACTCCGAGATGTACACGCTCCTGATGCGTATGGTCTGGTTCCCCACCATCGAGAGCGCCTTCGCGCTCGCCGTCGCCACGACCCTCGCCTGGAGTGGATGGTTGGCGTTGCATCACGACATCACGATTGGCGCCGCGACGACGGTCACCCTCTACGTCGTACAGATCAACGACCCGATTGACCGCATCGTCTCGTGGCTGGACGAACTCCAGATTGGTCAGACGTCACTGGCACGTCTCGTCGGCGTGTCGGTCGTTCGCGACGATCGACCCACCGAGGGTGTCGAACCGATCAACGAAACGATCACGATGAACGACGTTCGCTACGCCTACCGACCGGGCTTCGACGTCTTGAACGGGATTTCGCTGACGATCCGTCCCGGTGAACGACTCGCCATCGTCGGACCCTCGGGTGCGGGCAAGTCAACCATCGGGCGACTCCTCGCCGGTATCGACGCACCGAGAAGCGGCACGGTGATGGTGGGTGACGTGGCACTCGCGAGCATGCCGCTCCCGATGTTGCGACGACACGTGGCCCTCGTGACCCAAGAGCACCACATCTTCATCGGATCCGTACGAGAGAACTTGGCGCTCGCGAAGCCCGAAGCCTCCGACGATGAGATCACTCGCGCGCTGGACGCCGTCGACGCCTTGGAATGGGTGGAGTTATTGCCGAATGGGATCCTCACCGAACTCGGCTCCACGGGTTACCAAGTGTCGCCGGCCCAGGCCCAACAGTTGGCACTCGCGCGGCTCGTCTTGAGCGACCCGCACACGCTCGTGCTGGACGAGGCGACGGCGATGCTCGACCCACGAGCGGCGCGCCATCTCGAAAGGTCCCTGGTCGCGGTCCTTCGGGGACGAACGGTGGTCGCAATCGCCCACCGACTCCACACCGCGCACGACGCCGATCGGGTGTGCGTGGTGATCGACGGCCAGATCGCCGAACTGGGAACCCATGACGAACTGGTGGCGCTGAACGGCGAATACGCGTCGTTGTGGAGCAGCTGGCGAAATGAGAAGCCCGGCGCATCGTAGGATTTCGGGGGCATGGTGACACCCCTACTTCGCGGCGCCGAGATCGACGCCTGCGTCCACCGAATCACGTTGGCCCGGGCGGAACCGACCCGCGCGCATCGCACGCCGGTCTCACCCGAGATCGAGCGGCGCCGTCACGAGGCCGAGCACCATCGCCGCACTGTCGTCGAACGCCTGGTCGAACTTCATCCGGGCGCCGTGGTCGCGACGGGACACGAGCACACGGTCGCGCTCGTCGGCGATGGTGTCGAACTCATCCTCGACGCGCGCCTCGCCGACGTCGAGGCGCGTCGCACCATCACGGCCCACGCCCTCGTGCGAGTTGGTCGCGTCGACGACCGATTCACGTACGCGCCACTCGTGATCAAGAATCACGAAGTCACTGAAGCCGCCTCGTCGCGACAACTTCACGAGGGATCGCTGGATCGACTGATGCCGAGCGACGTCGCGGTGCGCGACGGACTCGGACTCCGCGCCACGGTGACCGTTCGCCGCGACGTCTTGTTACTCGACGGCGCGACGCGCGTGCTCCAGACCTTCGCGGCCGCTGATCCGTCGACGCGGGGCGCCCTGGTCGATCGCAACTGCCGGGTGTGGTGGCTGGACCTGTCGAGTCCGACCTATTCGCGCAGCAACCTCAGCGCCTACGACGGCTTCTACCGCGAGCGCCTCGACGTCTTGACGGCGCTCGACGAGTGGTTCGACGTCGGCGGAGCGTTTCCCACGTCGCCCTATTGGCATCGGGAGTGCTTAACGTGCGAGTTCTCCGAACACTGCCACGGCGAACTCGAGGCGATCGACGACGTCTCGTTGACACGATTCACGACGCTCGATCAACAGTTCGCGCTGCGCGATCACGGCGTGAGCACGCGACACCAACTGGCCCGGCTCGACCCCCGTCGCGTCCTCGCGGCACGAGCGAAGCCCGTGCCGGCCGTCGCGGCCGTCACCGTCGAGGAACGCCTTGTTCGAAAATTCGATCGCCTCGATGAACTGATCTACCGAGCGAGATGCCACGTACGCGACAGCGCCCTTCGAATTCTCGATCCTTCGCGCATGGGTTGTCCGACCGCCGACGTCGAAGTGGACGTCGACATGGAAAGCTACGACGACGTGACCTACCTCTGGGGCGCGAACGTCACCCTGAATACTCCCGTCGACAGCGCCGTCGAGGGTTACACCACCTTCGTGGAGTGGGGCGAGTTGACGAGCGAAGCCGAAGCGCAGAACTTCGCCCGGTTCTGGTGGTGGCTGAGCGACCTTCGAGAGCGGTGCGGGGCACAGGGACTGACCTTCGCGGCCTACTGTTTCTGGGCCCAAGCCGAAGACGGCGCCATGAACCGATCCGTCCTGAGGCCGGTCAACGCTGGCCCCACGAAGCACGACCTCGTCGAATTTCGCCAACTGTCTCCGTCGGCGTGGATTGACCTCCACGACCTCGCGAAAGAACAGATTCAGACCGAGGGCCCCTTGGGGTTGAAGCAACTGGCGGCGTCGGCGGGCTTTGAGTGGCGCGACGAGAATCCGAGTGGTGAGGCGTCGATGCTCTGGTACGAAGTGGCGACCCGCGGAGACGATATCGAGGCGCTGGTCTCGCGACAGCGAATTCTCGACTACAACGAAGACGACTGTCGCGCGACGAAGTCACTGCGCGACTGGCTCAACGGTGCGGCGAAGTCACTGGCGCACCGCGACGACCCTCTGTAGGCTCCCGCGTGCTCGTTAGCATTGGTCAGTGACCTCGCCCACGTCAGTACCCCCGCGCGAGGACACCTTTCAGTCCAGCGCGCGACTCTTCGGGGTGGCGAATTCGGCGCTCTCGATCACGTGTTCGGTGTTCTTGGCCGTGGGACTCAGTTACCTCGCGGAGCGTCGCGTCGCATCGGGACTCTGGATAGTGCTCGGCGTCCTGGGCGTCCGATGGGTACTTTTGACGTTCATTACGCGTTGGGACGAGCACGCGGCAGCGACGTTGCGAGCTCGTTGGCGCGCGACGCTCGTGCGCCACCTCACCCGCCCACAACCCGAGCGCGAGCGCGCCCGAGGAGACCTCGCGCTCGCCATCGAACAGGCGTCGCACGCTCCATCACTCGAACTCCTCGCGACCAGCGCGGTGAGCGCCCTCGCCGGTCTCGCCGTACTGTTCTGGGCCGGTGGCTGGCTGGCGTTGACAATCACCGTCGCGCTGTTAGCCGCGGCGGTGCCCCTGTATCGCCGAGCGGGAACGCGGAGCCAGTCGACGGCGCTCGAATACCAGGGGCGCCGAACGATGTTGGAGAACCGACAACTCGAGTTATTGCACCACACGACCGAACTGCGTGCCCTCGGCGCGGTCGAATACGGCGCCAACGAGATCGCCGCAATCTCCGATTCCGAGCACGCGATCGCTATCCGCGCGATACGTGTGGCACTCGAGTCGTCCCTGGTCACCGAATTCTTGAGCGGCGTCAGCATCGGCCTCGTCGCGATGGTGGTCGGCTTCGCACTCTTGGGCGGTCGAATCTCGCTCGAGCACGCACTCATCGCCGTGCTGGTCACCAGTGAAATCTTCACTCACGTGCGCCGCTACGGCGTGGAGTTCCACCGACGTGAGGACTCCGAGCGATCACTGAACCTCTTGGGACGCGCCGACGACGCCTTGGCACCGCACTCGTCCCAACTCTTGGTCGCGACCAATGTCGTCACGACAGCGAGCGGTCAGACGGTCAATGTCGTCCTGGAACCGGGCCGTCATCTCCTCGTCACCGGACCATCGGGATCGGGTAAGACCACTCTGCTCGACACACTGATCGGTTGGCGCGACCCGACGTCGGGGACCGTAGCTCGAGCCGACGTCCGCATCGGTCACGTGAGCGTGGAAAGTTCGCTGCTTTCGGGAACCCTGCGCGACAACCTGGTGCTCGGACGATCGATCCCGGACCTCGACGTGCTCGCCTGCCTGTCGTCACTCGGACTGAACGGGCCACGCTTCGAGGATCTCGATACCGAACTCCTCGCCGACGGCCGAGGTTTCAGCACCGGTGAGAACGTTCGACTGGTGCTGGCCCGCGCGCTCCTGGCCAGCCCCGATCTGTTGTACATCGACGACATTGCCGGCGTCCTCGATGACGACGGGCGACGACTCGTGCAGCGCGCCATCGTGGCCAACCGTTCGCTCGGCGTCGTTGAAGCCACTGTTGACACGCCGTTGATCACGGACGTCGACCAACGAGTTGAACTCGGATCATGAGAGCCGACGTCGATCGACTGTGGCGCTGGTTGCGCCGCGCACAGCCGCCACGTAGCACGCTCCTTCGCGCACTGACGGCCGGCTTGATCGCCTCACTCGTGAACGTGGCGCTCTTGGTCGGCGCGGTGGGACTCTTGGTAGACAGCGCGACTCGTCCGGGACTGCGAACCGTGCTCGGTGCGCTCATCGTGATCGAACTGTTCGCCTTCCTTCGCTCACCCCTTCGCTTCGTCGAGCGGCTCAGCGCCCACCGCTTGGGCTTCGCTGCGGTGTCGCGATGGCGCCGATGGCTCGTTCTCACCGTGGGCGGCTTCAGCTTCACGAGGTGGCGATCGTTCGCCGCGGGCGACCTGTTGGAGCGGTCACTGCGCGATACGGACGAACTGCAGGATCTGTGGCTGCGCTGCGTCATCCCGCTCGTCACCTCGGGCGCCGTGATGCTGTTCGGTGATCTCGCCATCGGACTCATGGCGCCCCACGGTCGTTGGTGGTCCTACGCCGCGGATCTGCTCGCCATTCAGCTGCTCGGTGTTGCGGCCCTCGTTTCGAACGTGCAGCCGTTACTGCGACGCGACCGCGTCCTTCGCCGAGCCCGCGCTTCTTATCGTGCGCAGTTGGTGGAGTTGAGCGCGGCCACTCCCGAGCTCGCTCTCCTCGGACGTAGTGACTTCGCCGCGCAGCGGGCCGCGACCTCAGTCGAACGCCTTCGGCGCGCCGAGGCCGCCTGGGCGAATCGTCACGCACTTTCGGACACGGTCGCGCCGGCGATGACCGCGCTCGCGCTCGGTGCGCTCGTCGTGCGTCCGCCGAGCGCCGCCTTGTGGGTCGTGGTCGCCGCGCTGCTCGCCTTGGCGACATTGGAGTCACTCACCGTCGTGCGCGACGCGCTCGATACCGCAGTGGGCGTGAGCGCGGCGGCGGAACGTCTCGAAGAACTCGACGACGCCCCCCGGCGGGGCCGTGTCGCGTGGCCCGACGACTCGAGCATCCGTCTCGATCACGTCACGATCACCGAAGAGAACGAAACGCTCGTGGCCGACGCCACGCTGTCCGTCGCGCCCGGACGAAGGGTCGCACTCACCGGTCCCTCCGGCGTCGGCAAGTCGACGTTGCTGCGCGCGGTGGCGGCCCTCGACGACGTGGCGGCGGGCGCCATCACGGTGGGCGACGTGTCGGTCACCGACGTGAACGAAGTGGACCTACGCCGACGTGTGGCGTACGTCGCGAGCGAACCGGGGCTGACCCGGGGCTACGCCGTTGACGTGGTGCTCCTGGGACGAACTTCGTCGCGCAACGCCCTCGACGACTTGGCGGCGATGGGGCTCGTCGCTGACGCCTCGGCGCGTTGGGAAGAACTCTCGCGCGGCGAGCGCGCGCGCATCGCCGTGGCGCGCTCGCTGGTCACCAGTCCGACGATCATCTTGCTCGACGAGCCGACAAGCGGCCTCGGTGCGAACGAAACGGCCGCGGTGCTCGCGCTCCTGGAATCCACGGGCGCCACGGTCATCGTCGCCACGCACGATCCTCAAGTGATGGCGTGGTGCGACGAAGTTCTTGAACTCTCCGCCGGCGCGTTACGCGACGTCAGGCGTTGAGGTTCTTCATGCCGGACGCGACGTAACGATCACCGGCGACGGCGTCGCGCGGGATCGCGGCCTCGAGGGCCGCCACGTCTACGTCACTCAAGACGATGTCGTCGGCGGCGATATTTTCTTGGAGCCACTTACGACGCTTCGTGCCGGGAATCGGTACGACGTCGGGTCCGCGCGACAACACCCACGCCAGTGCGAGCTGGGCGACGGTGGCTCCCTTGGACCGTGCGATCGCCTCGAGGTTCGCCAGTAACGTCAGGTTCTGCTCGTACGCCTCGCCGGAGAAACGCGGCTGGTTCTTGCGAAAATCACCCTCGCTCGATCCCTCACGATTGCTCACTTCGTTAGTCAAGAAACCTCGACCGAGCGGACTATAGGCGACGAAACCGACACCCAATCGGCGACACGTGTCGAGGACCCCGTCTTCCGGGTCACGACTCCACAGTGAGTATTCGCTCTGTAGGGCGCTCACGGGATGCACTGCGTGGGCTCGCTCGATGGTCGCCGACGAGGCCTCGGATATCCCGAGGTGGCGGACTTTGCCCGCCTCGACCAGGCTCTTCATCGCGCCCCAGGTCTCCTCGATCGGCACGGTCCGATCGACGCGGTGCTGATAGTAGAGGTCGATCACGTCAACGCCCAGTCGTCGCAGCGACGCCTCGCACGCCTCGAGCACGTACTGCGGCGTTCCGTTGATCCGGATGAACGAACCGTCCGGGCCGCGTTGATTGCCGAACTTCGTGGCGAGGATGACGTCGTCGCGCCGACCTTCGATGGCGCGTCCCACGAGTTCTTCATTCGTGAAGGGGCCGTACATGTCAGCGGTGTCGAGGAAGTCAACACCGGCGTCCAACGCCTCGTGAATCGTCGCGATCGATTCGGCGTCGTCACCGACGCCGTAGAACTCGCTCATGCCCATGCACCCGAGACCCTGTGCGGAGACTTCAAGACCCTGGCCCAACGTTCGACGATTCATCGCGTCTCCTTAATGTGAAATTGCTCACAAACCTTTGTTTGCAGGCTTCTCGTGACAGAGTAGCGGCTGGACTGCGATTATATTTTTGTGTCATTGGCTGGGGGGGCCAAACATCGAGGGCCCGCTTGTTCTGGAAACGCGGAACAGGCGGGCTTCGTTGTTCACGAGCACGAAACGGCCGAAACTTCGAACACCTCTAGGGTTGTGGCGTGAGTGGAACGGCAATTCCTACCGACGCCGTGACGCCCACGGCGCGACCGCTACTGCGTGGCTGGCTCCATCTCATCGCCTTCTTCGTCCTCTTCGCGTGCTCGCCCATTCTCTTCGTGCGTTGTCGCACCTGGTCCCAAGTCGGCTGGATACTCTGCTTCCTCTTCGGCGTCGGAGCCATGCTGATCACGAGCGCACTGCTGCACCGCGTGAACTGGACGCCGTCGCAGCGCCGCGCGTGGCGTCGCGCCGACCACTCCACGATCTTCCTGGCGATCACCGGCACCTACTTCGCCATCGCCGGCTTGACGATGCACGGCACGATCCGTCTCGTCACGCTCATCATCATCGGCGTGAGCACCTTCGTGGGCATCACCATTCGCCAACTCTCGATGAACGCCCCGAAGTGGGCCAACACGATTCCCTTCCTGGTCATGAGTTGGTTCGCGGCGTTGGTCATGCCCCAGATCTACCGCGGCGGCGGACCGCTGTGCTTCTCACTCATCGTGGGCGGCGGCGTCGCGTACTCCGTCGGCGCCGTCTTCTACGGCACGAAACGACCAACGCTCTCGCCGCGGGTCTTCGGCTACCACGAGCTCTTCCACGCCTTCACGCTGGTGGGCGTGGCTCTGCACTTCGCCGCCATCAGCGTGGCGCTGCGTTAGTCAGACGAGCGGCGGCACGACGTTGTAATTCACCAGCATCGGCGTCGAAATCCTCGTGGCGATCGTGGTGATCGACGCGTTGCGGAGATTCATCCGCCACGCGACCGACCCCGAGACACCCAACGCCCACGTCACGGCCGACTTGATCGGCGACATGTGACTGACGATCGCCAGATGCGAGACGGAGTCGTGCAACAGGCTCGTCGGGTCGGCCAAGAGCGCGTCGAGTTCGGCGTGCACGCGTTGGTCCACCGACGCGAGAGATTCGCCGTCGCCGAAGGCCGTGTCGTGGTCGTGTTCGAAGGCCCGCCACTCCTGCTCGGTCACCACACCGAGGGGCTGACCGTCGAGTGAGCCGTAGTCGACTTCGATGAAGGACTCTTTCACGATCGCCTCCAAGTCGGGAAAGGCGAACGCCGCGGTGGCGCGAGCGCGCTGCAGCGGCGAGGTCCACACTTCGGCCACGCCGCCGAGGAGCGGTCGCAGGGCGCGCGCTTGGCGCTCGCCGAGGTCGGTCAGGGCGGGATTGCTCTGTCCGACCAAGAGCCGCGCGGCGTTCGACGTGGTCTGTCCGTGGCGAACGAGGATGATCACGGCAACAGCAGTCGACCGCATTCGGGACAGGCCATAAGGGATCCCTCGGGCTGTCCCTTCCATCGATCGACGTCGAGCGGCGAGAGTGCGATCCGACATCCGTCGCAGCGTCCCGAAACGACCTGTGACGCGCCCGAAGTACCCACGCGGGCCATGGCCGCTTCGTAGCGGGTCAGGAGTTGCGGCGTCACCGCTTCGGAACATTCTTTTCGCTGCATTCGAAGTGCGACCAACTCGTCTTCGAGGCTGGCCTGAAGTTCGGTGATCTCGAGTTGAAGTTCGCTTCGGCGCGCGACGGCCGGTTGCGCGGTAGCCTTCACGGCACCCACCGCTTCATCCAACGGCTCGAAGGCCATGAGGTACTCGAGTTCACGGTCGTCGTTGTGTTCGAGCAGTTCACGGACGTGCTGGAGTTCGGTCTGTAACGCGGCCAACTCTCGAGCGTTCGCCGTCGAGTTGCTCAGGGTCGTGTCGAGGTTGGTAACGCGCGCGCGAAGGCGTTCGCCCTCTCCCTGGGCGAGTTCGTAGGCGGCGCGAACCGGGACCAACGTGGCCTGCGCTTCGTTGAGAGCCTTCGAAAGCCCACGTAACTCCACTTCGAGCGCGGCCAGTTCGGCCATCTCGGGCAGGTGCGTCTTTTGGGCGTTGACTCGGTCGATCCATCGATCGGCCTCCATGAGTGCGCGCAGGTCGTCAGTCTCACTCACGGGTTCAGTCTCGCACGTCGCGCGCTTGATACCACCGGGCGAGCTTGGAGATCGCGGGCGCGAGCGCGGGCTCGCAACGCGTAAGGGCGGTGTCGAAGTCGAACCAGTCGACCTCGGGACTCTCGTCCTCGGGTGGCGACGGATCGAGCGGTGGCGCCGACACGACGTAGCGCAGGTCGTAGTGAATGTGGTCTCTCGGTCCGAGATGGCCTTGGGGACCGGGATGCACGTCGACGTGGAAGAGCTCGACGGGATCGAAGTGGTGCGCGACGAGACCGGTCTCTTCGAGTGTTTCGCGCAACGCCGCGGACTCGGGGCTTTCGAACGCGTCCACGTGACCACCCGGTTGTATCCAGATACCGAGGAGACGGTGACGGTGCAGTATGACCCCTCGCGACGACACCACGAACGCCGACGCCGTGACATGATGACCGTCCATCCGGGAGAATGCATCGCCCGGCCCCTTGAGCCGTTCGAGCGTCGCGGCGATCGAATCGGACTCGCGTTGGTCAACCGGATCGATCCGCTCGATCTGCGCGCGAAGCGCGGTCAATGACCTCACTGAGAATCCAGGAGTCGCTTCACTGACGCCGGCACCGGTACCGTGCCGTCGGCCATGGCGCCGTTGACGTCAGGGATCGGCGTCCCAAAAAGAATCCGGGCGGGCACCGTACCGGACCACACGGGTAGGTCGAGGTCCTCGTCGGGATCGTCCGTCGGACCGGAGGACATTTTGGCCGACGCCTCGTCGATGCGCACCGCGACGACCATCGTGAGGCGGACCTCGGCGTCGCTCATCGCGCGCACTTCGCCGGCGCGTCCCGGCAGCACGGCGTCGACGAACATGTCGAGCACCCGTGCCTTTTCCGCGTCGTCACGTACGAGTGACACCGCCCCGAAAAGCACGACCGAGCGATACGCGATGGAGGATTCGAAGCCACTGCGCGCGAGACGCAGTCCGTCGTAGAGGGTCACCGAGACACACGCCTCCCCCCGTTCGACGATCGCCTTCATGACCGCGTTCGAGGGACTCCCGTGCAAGTACAGCGTGTGACCCTCTCGTGCGTGCAGCGTCGGAATCACCACGGCCGCACCGTTGACGATTCCCGCGACGTGACAGAGCGGCGCTTCGTCGATGATCGCGAAGATGGTGTCACGGTCGTAGTTCGCCTTGGCCGGCAGGCGACGAACCCTTGATTTCGGTCCCGGCCCCAATGCGTCGCTCATGCGCGAAGGTCACCGCCGAAGAAGGTTCGCGCCATCCCGGCCACTTCGACGTTGTGCTCGAAGAGCCGAGCGAACATCACGCCGCCTCGTGCGGAGGCCTGGTGCACCGACACGGTCGGTGCCCCGACTTGTTGCACCCACCAGGGTGCGACCGCGCACATGGCGCTGCCGGTCACGCTGTCCTCGGCCAGGCCGAGGCGGGGCGCGAAGACGCGAATCGACACGTCGACTCCCGGACCCCCGACGCAGGCGGCGATCACCATCGAGCTCGGGACGAGGAAGAGGTTCATCGAATCAACGGCGAGGCCGCACAACGTGTCGAAGTCCTCGACGACGGCGAGCACGCACTGCTCCCCGGCTCGATAGACCTCTCGCACCGGCCCCAGCGTGTCATTCAGCATCGACGGGTCAGCGTCATCGAGACTCCATCGGGGTAGGTCGATGCCGAGCAGGCCGTCACTCATGCGCCGACCCGAGAGGACCCCGGCGCGCGTCTGGAAGAAGATCTCTCCCCCGGGCACGCCGAGTTCGTTCAACAAGACGTGCAGGCTCGCGAGCGTCGCGTGTCCGCACAGGTCCACCTCCACGGTGGGCGTGAACCAACGCAGGGACCACTGGTCCCCCACTCGGCGCACGAAGGCGGTCTCGGACACGCCCAGCTCGAAGGCGATCTGTTGCAGTTCGTCGTCGGGCATGGCGCGCTCGAGCAACACCACGACCGCGGGATTGCCTCGTTCGGCCTCGCCGGTGAAGGCGTCGACCCACCAGAGTCGATGGCCGAAGGCCACGTTGACAGAATCCACCTGCCGAGTCTGCCACTTCGGGGCCGGTGACCACCTAGGGTTTTGACGTGCGTGTCGCGACGTTTAACCTTCACGCCGGCGTCGACGGATGGGGTCGACCGACGAGGGTCCTCGATCACGTCGTGAGTCTGAACGCCGACGTCCTCATCTTGCCGGAGCTGTGGCGCGCCGAATCGGGTGAGGACTTCGTGACCGAGCTCAAGACCACATTGGGAATGGAAGGTCTCTTCGTGCCCCTCGCCTCGGGCCAGCGCGTCACGTCGGGTACGGGCGGGCGCACATGGCAGCCACGACTGGCCCACCTGAGCGGCGAACGCGGTCTGTTCTTCGACGAACATCGGACGTTGAGCAAGGTCCAGCGGATTCGTCGCGCCACGGCCGACGGCGTCGAACACGGCGAATGGGGACTCGGTCTGTTGACGCGACTGCCGATTCGAGAGATTCACTCGGAGTCCCTCGGTCGACTGCCGAGAGAGAAGGTCCAGCGCGCCCTCATCGTCTCGATGCTCGAACTCGACGAACGCGCCTTCTACGTGTTGGCCATTCACGGCGCGCACCTCAGTCACGGTTCGTATCGTCAGTACCGGCGGGTGAGCGAAATCGTCGCCCGGCTCGATCCGACGCTGCCGATCCTCATCGGCGGCGACTTCAACTCCTGGCGCCCGCTCTTGCGAGTATTGCTGCCCGGATGGCGATCGCTGGTCAATGCGAGAACGTGGCCGGCCCGAACGCCGCACTCGCAGATCGACCACCTCTTGGTTCGCGGTCCCTGGGAAAGCCTCGGTGGATTCGCCAGTGACGGCGGGAGCGATCACCGCGCCCTCGTCGCCGACGTTCGGTTGCTCTAACGCTCACGTCCAACGACGCATCGCCGTCAACTCAATTGGACGCTCTCGTCGACCACCACGAGCGTCTTACCGTGATTACCGCCCGTGAACAACAGGTTGAGCGCGTCGGGGGCGTGCTCGAGACCTTCCACCAGGTGTTCTTGATGGACCAACCGACCGTCGAGGACCATGGCCGCCAATTCGAGGTGGGCCTCGGCGTAACGCCGTGCGAAGTCGAAGACGATAAAACCCTTCATCTGACCCCGGCGCATGATCAACATCGAGGTGTTAGTGACACCGTCGCGTTCAGTGGCGTTGTACTGGGATATCGCGCCGCACATGACGATTCGTGCGTACATCGCGATATTGGCGAGCGCCGCATCGAGAATCGTTCCGCCCACGTTGTCGAAGTACAGGTCAATGCCGCTGGGACAGGCCTCATGAATACGACGAGTGAGTCCCGGTTCGATGTAGTCGAGACACTCGTCAAAGCCGTAGAGTTCGACGACCTCGGCGCACTTCTGCGCGCCACCGGCGATACCGACGACCTTTCGCGCGCCGCGGGCTTTGGCGATCTGTCCCACGACCGAGCCGGTCGCCCCCGCCGCGCCCGAGACGACGACGACGTCGCCCTCTTTGAACGCACCCACGTCCAATAGTCCGAAGTAGGCGGTGAGACCGGTTGCGCCGAGGACGTTCATCACCGTCGCGAGGTCCAGGCCGAGACCGCGCGGCAGCACCGTGAACCTGTTGGCGTCACTCGCAATCGCCCACTCCTGCCAGCCGGTCATGCCGTTCACGACGTCACCAACCTGGTAGCGCTCGGAGTTGGACTCCACGACGACGCCGCTGCCGCCGGAGCGGATCACGTCACCGATGCCGATCGGAGGTAAGTACCCCGGTGCGTCGTTCATCCAGGTTCGGATCGTCGGATCGATGGAGAGCAGTCCGACCTTGATGAGCGCTTCGTCGGGCCCACAGACGGGCACCGGCGATTCCCTCAACGCGGTCGTGGACTCAAGGATCATGCCGATGGGACGTTCGTTGAGGACAATTTGCCGATTCGACATAGGAGCTCCTTGGTTCAACGTCACGTTAGGACCTTCTCTGAGGTGACGGTCGAACGGCACCGCTCGAAGTCCGCGCCAACCAGGTCCCACGAGGAGGATGTTGCCAATACCTGACTAAGTAGGTAAGGTTTGTCATCATTAGTGCGAGCGTGAGGAGCAACCGGGGGTGAGCACCGAAACGAAGCAGGAAACTGCGGTCGAAGTCATCAAGAGATCCAGCCACTACTTGCGCGGAGAAATCGGCCGTGAACTCGACAACGACGTCGCCAGTGTGTCCAACGAATCCGAGCAGATTCTCAAGTTCCACGGCATCTACGCCCAAGACAATCGCGACGTGCGACGCGAGCGCGCACTGAAGGGTGAAGAGCTCGACTACATCTTCATGATCCGAGTCGCGATTCCCGGCGGTCGCCTGACGACGGACCAGTGGCTCGCGCTCGATGGGGCATCGTCGGACATCGCCGACGGCACGATCCGTCTCACGACGCGCCAGGCCGTCCAGTTCCACGGCGTCGTGAAGGACGGCCTTCGACCGCTCGCGCGGTCCCTGGACGCGCACCTCATGACGTCCTTCGGCGCCTGTGGCGACGTCGTGCGAAACGTGGTGTCGTGTCCAGAACGCCAGGGCAACGAGGCCGACGAACGACTTCGTGAGATCTCGAGGCACCTGACCCGAAGTTTCCGCGCGACCACCGAAGCGCACTGGGAGATCTTCGTCAACGGCGACAAGGCCGCGTCACGCGAAGTGGCCGACGAGCGCCCGTTCTACGGCGAGACGTACCTCCCGAGGAAATTCAAGATCGCCGTGGCTCACCCCGATGAGAACTGCGTGGACGTCCTCGCCCAGGACGTCGGGTTGATCCCCGGGGTCCATCCCGAGGTTGGCGAAGGCTTCAACCTGCTCGTCGGCGGCGGCCTCGGCCGGGCCTACGCCAATCCCGACACGTTCGCGCGCCTCGCCGACGCGATGACCTTCGTCACGTACGACGAAGTCGACGAGGTCATCGCCGCCGTCCTCGTGACCTACCGCGAACTCGGCGACCGCACCGAGCGCAAGCGCGCGCGCATGAAGTACGTCGTCGCCGACATGGGCTTCGAGCAGTTTCGCAAGGAGATCGAAGTTCGCGTCGGGCGAGAACTGCGCGAGCCCCTACCCCTACCGGAGCACTTTGACGCCGACGATCACTTGGGGTGGAAGACGCGTAGCAACGGAACACATCAGGTGGGCGTGCGCGTCTCGGCTGGTCGCGTTCGCGATGACGACGGCGGCACCCGCCTCCGTTCGGCGCTACGCCTCATTGCCCAACGCCACCCGGTGACGTTCTTCTTGACCCCGCAACAAGACATCGTGATCAGCGACATTCCCGAGAGCGCGCGTGACGAGGTGCAAGAGATCCTCCGAAATCACGCCGTGCGACCCGACGCAGAACTCGGCAACGTCGAGCGAACGGCCCTGGCCTGCCCCGCGCTGCCGACCTGCGGACAGGCGCTCACCGAGGCCGAACGGCGGCTCCCCGAGTTAGTGGGCACCATCGAAGGCGCACTCGCCAGTCGCCAACTCGGTCGACGGGCCCTGCAGCTTCGCATGACGGGCTGTCCGAACGGCTGTGCCCGGCCGGCCGTCGCCGAGGTGGGCATCGTCGGACGCACGAAGTCGACCTACGACGTCTACGTGGGTGGCGGTCCTCGCGGCGACCGGTTGGCGACGCTGTATCGAGAGAAGGTGCCCTTCGACGAGATCGCCGTCGTCCTCGGCCCCCTCTTCGATCGCTGGGAACTCGAAGGCGACGAGGACGAATCCTTCGGCGATTTCATCGCTCGAGTGGGTGTCGCGTGACGGTCTACTTGGTTGGAGCGGGACCGGGCGACGCCGACCTGGTGACGGTGCGGGGCGCTCGACGTATCACCGAGGCCGACGTCATCGTGCACGATCGATTGGTGGAGCGCTCAGTTCTCGAACTCGCTCGACGCGACGCCGAATTCATCGACGTGGGCAAGGAGCCGGGACGCTTCACGTCACAGTCGATGATCAACGATCTCCTCGTGTCGCTCGGTCGTCGATTCGACACCGTGGTGCGACTCAAAGGCGGCGACCCGTTTGTTTTCGGCCGCGGTGGCGAAGAGATGATGGCGTTGCGCGACGCCGGGGTGGCCAGTGAGGTGGTGCCCGGCGTGACGTCCGCGTTCGCCGGACCATTGGCCGCGGGCATCCCGGTCACGCACCGCGGCCTCTCGCGAGGCGTGACCGTCGTCACGGGGCACGTGGAGGGTCACGACGACGGCTACTTCCGACGACTCGCGAACCCCGACCTCTCGCTCGTGGTCTTGATGGGCGTCAGTGCGCGAGCCTCCATTGCCTCACAGCTCATCGAGGGAGGTCTCTCGAGCGACACGCCCGTCTGCGTCATCGAGAGTGCGTGGACGCCCCGCGAGTCGGTGACGCGCGCGGTGCTGCGCGATTTGGGATCGCTCAACGTCTCCTCCCCCGCCATCATCGTCATCGGAGCGTGCGCCGCCCTCTCGGTGCGCGAACTGATGGCCGAGACTTCCTCACTGGTCTGAGTGTGTTACCCCTCGCCTTGAAGCTCACCGGCAAAGACGTCCTCGTCATCGGGGCCGGTCGCATCGGCACCGGCAAGGCCCAGCTGCTCGTAGACGCCGGCGCTCGCGTGACGATGATCGCGTCCGAGGTCCTGGCGCAACTCCCGTCCGGTCTCGCCAACTTCGAACAGCGTGAGTACCTCGACGGCGACGTGCGGGGCTACGCACTGGTCGTTTCGGCCACTGGCGACCCCGCGGCGAACGACCGTATCGTCAACGAGGCGCGCCGCGAAAACGTCTGGTTGAACGTCGTGGACGATCCGGAGCGTTCAGACATCTACTTCACCGCCGTCCACCGCGCCGGCGAGGTGGTCGTGTCAGTGTCGACTGAAGGCGCGGCTCCGGCGCTCGCCCAAGAGGTCCGTTCGATGATCGCCGCATACCTGCCACAGAACCTCGCCGACGTCGCCCACCAACTTCGCACGGAACGCGCCGCCCATCACGCGAACGGGACGAGCACCGAGGGAGTCGATTGGCGACCGCGAATTCGAGAACTCCTGGAGCGCACCGAGACTCCCGTCTAAGGGCGTCGTCGCTAGTGTCCGAGGTGGCGGACACGGGTTGACGTAGAGGGGGTCAAATGGCCGATCGGGTTCTCGTCACCGGGGCCACGGGCTTCATCGCGCAGCACTGCATCATGCAACTCTTAGAGGCCGGGTACGACGTTCGGGGTACGGCGCGATCGGAGAGTCGCACGGCCGAGGTCGTAGCGATTCTCACGCCGCACCTCAGTGACGACGCGCAAAAACGGCTCGACACGTTCAACGTGGTCGCGGCCGATCTCACGAGCGATGACGGGTGGCGAAACGCCGTCGATGGTTGTCGCTACGTGATGCACGTGGCGAGTCCGCTGCCTCGAGGCGCCGTGAAGGACGAAGATGAGTTGATCGTTCCGGCGCGGGACGGAGCGTTGCGGGTCCTGCGCGCCGCACACGACGGCGGCGTCGAGCGCGTCGTTCTCACGTCGTCGCTAAGCGCCATCGTCTACGGCAACGACCGGTCCCGAGTCTTCACCGAAGCCGACTGGTCGAATCTGGATGGCGCGCGCATCGGCGCGTACGACAAGTCCAAGACGATCGCCGAGCGCGCCAGCTGGGACTACATGGAGAGCGTGAAGGGTGAATCGCCGATGGAGCTGGCCGTCATCAATCCGGGACTGGTCCTGGGGCCGTTACTCTCGAGCGATTGGGGCACGTCGGGCGAGATGGTGAAGCGGATTCTCGATCACAAGGTGCCGGCGATTCCGAACATGAATTTCGCGACGGTCGACGTGCGCGACGTGGCGAGCGCGCACGTATCGGCGATGGTCAGTCGTGCTGCCGCGGGTCAACGTTTCATCTGCGCCGAGGCGAATCACTCGATGATGGAGGTCGCGTTGATCTTGAAGGACCACTACGGCGCTCGAGGATTCAAGATTCCGACAGGGCGACTGCCGTCGGTCGCCATTCGCGTGATGGCGATCTTCGACAAGACCGTCCGTCTGGCCCTGAACGACCTCGACTCGTCCCAGAACGTCGACACGACGAAGATCCGCACGGTCTTGCAGTGGCGACCCCGAGATCTTCGTGAGATGACGACGGCGATGGCGGACTCGATGATCGCCTACGGCGTGGTTCAAGCCAAGAGGTAGTCACCGACGCTCGATTCGCGACACGGCGTTCCATTCCTCGTTCGTCTGACGGCCCCCGCCTCGACACCGTCCCATCCGTTGCGGTGAAAACACCGCCGCCGCACAAGCACTAACTTTGGACCATTATGGCGCCGGGCACTGAGACACATCTGCTCGAGCTGGAACACGTTTCCGTTCACTTCGAAGGTCTTCGGGCACTCGACGACGTGTCCTTCGACGTGTCCTCAGGCGAGATCGTTGGATTAATCGGTCCCAACGGTGCGGGCAAGACCACCGCCTTCAACGTCGCGTGCGGTTTCGTGAAGCCGTCTCGAGGTCACGTGCACTACCCGCGCGCGGGCAAGTCGAACTTGCGTCCAAACCAGCTCGTGGGCGCCGGCGTCGCGCGAACACTTCAGGGAGTCGGACTTTTCCCGCACTGCAGCGTGCTCGAAAACGTGATGGCCGGTGGACACCTGCGACCCAACGGTGGATTCATCGCGGGTTTCTTTTCGACGCCCAACGAGGTGCGCTCCGAGCGCGCCCTGCGCCACGACGCGCTCGCCATGCTGGAGCGTCTCGGAGTCGCCGACATGGCGTCGCGAGTGCCGTCGGCGATCCCGTACGGCATCGCGAAAAAAGTGTCGGTCGCTCGCGCCCTCATGAGTTCCCCGACCCTGTTGCTGTTGGATGAGCCGGCCTCGGGCCTCGATGAAGCGGAACTCGAGGACTTCGCGCGTCTCATCATTGAACTTCGTTCCACCATGGGCGTGCTGCTCGTCGAGCACGACATGGAATTCGTTATGCCACTCGTCGATCGACTCGTCGTGTTGAACTTTGGCCAGCTCATCGCCCACGGCACGCCCGAAGACGTGCGCAAGGACGACGCCGTGATCGCCGCCTACCTCGGGGTCGACGAATGATCACGATTGAAGATCTGACCGTCTCATTCGGTGCGGTCCAAGCGTTGCGCAATGTCTCGATGATTGCCGAGACCGGCAAGATCACCGCCGTGCTCGGCGCCAACGGCGCGGGCAAGACGACGTTGCTGCGTGCGATCAGCGGCTTGAAAGAGCCCAAACACGGCTCCATCCGCATGGGCGAGCGCAATCTCGTGCACAGGCGGACCGAGGACATCGCGCGACTCGGGATCGGTCACGTACCCGAAGGACGAGGGGTCATCGGCGAATTCACGGTCGAGGAGAATCTACGTCTCGGGGCGATGATGGCCAAAGTCAACCTTCAAAAAGGATTGGAAGAACAGTACGAACAGTTTCCGGTCCTGGGCGAACGAAGAAAGCAGCACGCGGCGAAACTGTCCGGCGGTGAACGCCAGATGCTGGCGATGGCCCGCGCACTCATCGCCAAACCGTCCGTGCTCTTGTTGGATGAGCCCTCGCTCGGACTGGCACCTCTCGTGACCGCACAATTGATGCACACCATCCACTCACTCTGTGAATCCAGTGACCTCACGGTGATCCTCGTGGAACAGAACGCCTCATCGGCTCTTCGAATCGCACATCACGCCGTCGTCTTGCACGTCGGCAAGGTCGTCGCGAACGACGACGCGTCCGTCGTGGCAGCCGACGAGAATCTCCGCCAGTACTACCTCGGATTGGTGGAGTGATGGATCCGTTCCTCACGTCACGCATCGTCACCGACATCCTGGGCGGACTCACGAATGGTGTCAGCTTCGGGATGGTGGCGCTGAGCCTGGTGCTCATCTGGCGCTCCACCGGCGTGCTCAACTTCGCCCAGGGCGCGATGCCGATGTTCGCCACCTACGTCGGCTTCGCCCTGTTGTCGTACCACTTCGGTTACTGGGCCTGCGTCGTGGCGTGCGTGATCGCTGGACTCCTCATCGGCGGACTGACCGAGCGGTTACTGGTTCGAGGTCTGTACGGCAAACCGGAAATCAATCCGATCGTGGTCATGGTCGGGTTCCTCATCGTGCTCGAAGCGGTTGCGGCCGCCATCTGGTCCTCGACGCCGCGCAGTATTCCCAGTCCCTTCTCGTCGATCCATTGGCAACTGGCCGGTAAGCCGTTCGCCTTGTCGCCCTTCACGGTCTACGAGATCGCTTCGGCGTTACTCGTCATGGCGGCCGTCGCCGCGTTGTTCCGATTCACGAAACTGGGGCTGCAGCTGCGTGCCTCAGCCTTGGCGCCCGAGGTGTCGCGATTGCTGGGCGTGCGCGTCGGTCGTCTCTTGACGCTGGGATGGATGCTCTCGACCGTCGTAGGCGTGATCACCACCATTCTGGTCGCGTCGAACTTCTTCACGGGACTCACACCCCAAGTCATGGACGGCATCTTCGCCTACGGGTTCATCGCCGCGGCCATTGGCGGACTCGAAAGTCCGGTCGGGGCGATCATCGCCGGCGTTGTGCTCGGCATCGTCAATCAGTTCGTCACCGACTACGTGAACCAAAACGCCGTCATCATCATCGCGCTCGCCATCCTGATCGTCTCATTGATGATCCGCCCGAGCGGGGTCTTCACCAAGAGCACCCAGAGGCGCGTCTGATGACGCGCACCTGGAATCGCCGAACGCCGATCGCGGCGGCGGTCGCCGTCGTCGCGACCGTCGTGGCGCTCGTGACCGCGACGCCGACCCGCGAAGGAGTCGCTCTCAGCATCGCCCTTGACCTGGCCATCGCGTGCGGCACGGTCATGAGCTTGCCCGTCTTCAAGGCGAGACATCCCGTGGTGTCGCGAGCGGCCCTGACGCTGCTCGGACTCGACGCGGCAATTTTCATCACGTACTTTCTCAACTCGAGTACGAACTTCAACCTCGCCACGGGCGCGGCGATGTCCATCGTGTTGCTCGGGCTCTCGTTCTTGACCGGCGCGTCGGGACAGATCTCACTCGGCAATGGCGCGTTCATGGGCGTCGGGGCCTTCGCGATGGCGATCTGGGCGAATCATCACGCAACGACACCAATCGTGCTCACGCTCTTGATCGCGGTGGCGTGCGGTGCACTGGTGGGACTTCTCCTCGGTCTCCCGGCGACGCGGCTTCGCGGTCCGTACCTGGCGGGGATGACACTGGCCTTCGCCGTGGCCTTCACCTTCATTCTCAGTTCCTTCAGCTCTTGGACTGGCGGCGACTCGGGATTGCAGCTGCCCACCGCGGTGACGGCGCCGCGCTGGCTCGACGGGTTCTTCCACGCCGGTACGCCGCCACTGACGACGACCACGCTCTATATCACCGACTTCACGATCATCGTCGCGGGCGTCGCCTTCTTCTTCATGGCCAATCTGTTCGCGAGTCGCACGGGACGTTCCATGCGACTCATCCGGGACAACGACGTAGCGGCCGAACTCGTTGGGATTTCCTTGCCGCGCGCCAGAGTCGTCGCCTTCATCGTGTCCTCGGCGTACGCCGCGCTGGGCGGGGCACTTTTGACCCTGATCGACAACTCGGTCTCACCGTCAACGTACTCCTTCGCCCTGTCGGTGACGATCTTGTCGTTGATCGTCATCGGCGGCATCGGCACGATTTCGGGCGCCCTCATCGGCGGTATCATCTACGCCTTTTCGACCAACGTCATATCATGGATCACGACCCAAACAGGACTTAATCCTCAGGGTAACTTCGCGAGCCAACTCAACGGCATCATCTTCGGAGGTCTGTTGATCCTTACGATGCTCTTCGCCCCGTTTGGCATCGCCGGCGCCGCGCGACATTTCTGGCATCGATTTCGCGCGCGATCACCGGGGTGACTTGCAACCGCCTTTCGTGACGCCTACGCTCACGCAATAAGAGTTCCAAATCAGGGGAGATAGACAAGATGGTTACAACCAAGACACGTCGCGTGACGATTACCGGTACGGCGATGCTGTTGTGCCTAGGCCTCGTCACCGCGGGCAGTTCGATCGTCGGCGCGGGAGCGTCGACCGCGAAGGTACCTGGCGTCACCGCGCACCAGATCACGATCGGCGCGACCGAGCCCTTAACCGGCATCGCATCAGCCGGCTACAACCAAGTGGCCATTGCGGCCAACGCCGTCTTCAAATACGTGGACAGTCACGGCGGCATCTTCGGACGCAAGATCAAGTACGTAATCAAGGACGACTGCTACGGCACGCCGGGCTTCGGTTGCACCGTCACAAACCCGAGTACGGCGACGGAGACCCACGCGTTGCTCGGCCTCCCGGTCTTCGCGACCGTCGGTTCCCTCGGCACGCCGACCCAGGACTCGGTACGGGCCCTCCTGAAGAGCAACGGCGTACCGCAGTTGATGGTCGCGTCCGGTTCGCGCGACTGGAACAACTCGCACCAGTACCCGGGTCTTTTCGGGTGGCAGCCTAGTTACAACGAGGAGAGCAAGATCTTCGCGAAGTACATCAAGGCCACCTTCCCGAGCGCCAGCGTTTGCTTCTTGGGACAAGGTGACGACTTCGGCCAAGACGGACTGGCCGGTTTGATAGCGGGCGGGATTAAGCCACTCTCCGCAGACCTCTATTCGGTTCCCGACTTGGTGGCCACGAACGGCGCTTCATTCGGACCGTACATTGCGGACTTCCAGAGCAAGAAGTGCACGGTCGTGGTCTTGGACTCCATCCCTGGTGCCACTGACGCCGCACTGGGCGCAGCCCTGCAGTTGGGTTACTCGCCGCAGTGGGTCATCTCGAGCGTCGGCTCGGACCCCCAGACGGTCGACGCTCCGTTCGTTGGCAAGGTTCCGACCGACCCCGAGATCGGTGCCATCTCGTTCAGCTACTTGCCGACCACGACCACCAACAGCCCGTGGATCCCTTGGATCTACAAGGTGATCGAGGCCGACCCCGCCGACTTCCCCGGCTTCACGTCTACCAGCGTCATTAATGGCAATATCGCCTACGGCGTGGCCTACGGTGTCGCGTTCGTGGAAGCGTTGAAGGCCACCGGGAAGAACCTGACGCGAGCGAGCTTCTTGAAGACGCTCCAGAGTGTCACCTTCTCCCAGACGCCATCACTCGTGCCGTTGCGCTACTCGACGTCCAACCACCAGGGTCTGAACGGCGGTTACCTCACGACGGTCGTCAGCGCCACCGCGATGAAGCCTCTCACCGGTACCGTGTACACCGCCGACAGCGGAACGGACGGCCAGGTTGCGGTCGCGAAGACGTTGAGTCACGGCATTCCGAGCTGGCTGAAGTAGGCATTTCGTCTTCACACAATGCCCCGGCGCGTCGCGCCGGGGCATTGTGATGTTCACGATGACTTCGCATCAGTTCGAATAACGATCCGGGCCATTGAATCGCCCTACACCCGAGTACGCGAACCTAGTCCTTCGTAATCTCGAAGGCCCGAAGTCCGCGGATTCGCTCCTGGCGACGACCGCGAAGTTTGCGTTCCGAGAGTTGTGCCAGTTCGATATAGGAGCGCATGATCGAGGCGTTGAGTCGTTCGATCGTCACGAAGGGATTGGGGTCTTCGGGGATAACTTCGTCGATCAGACCCAAGTCCAGTTGGTCCCTGGCCGTGGAGCGCATCGTGGCGAGCGTGATACGCACTTCGTCGTGTGTTGGATTCGGTGTCTTATAGAGGATCGACGCGGCCGAACGTGGTTCGGCGACGTAGGCCATCGCCTTGTCAAACATGATCACGTGGTCGGCCATGGGCGTCGTCGCGAGTCCCCCGCCGCTGCCGAGCGCGCCGGCGACGAGAGAGATCACCGGTTCGGAGTAATCGATGCCTTTCAGGATCGACCGGGCGATCGCGCGCGACAGGCCCCGCCGTTCGCTCTCCAGAGTTGGTTTGGCCCCCAGCGTGTCGGTGATGAAGAGCGCGGGCAGCCGCAAACGCTCGCCCATCTCGAGCATTCGCTCCATGAAGGCGAAGTCTTCCGGTGCGGGATTCGACGGCCGCTTGATGACGGTGTCGCCGAAACGCTGGTACGACGGCTGGGTTCCGACGATCACGAACGGTTGCGCGCCGATCTTCGCGAAGGCGCCCACGATGGCCGGGTAGCGCTTGAACTCAGCTTCCTGGACGTAGTTGTACACGGCGATCGCATCGCTGAAGCAGTAGCGCACGATGAATTCGAGGTCCACGCGGTTCGCGTCGGTCATGAGGTCCTGATACTGCTCGACGAGCGCGTCGGAGTCGGTACTGACGTGCGCCTGACGAGGCGCGGCGGCCGGAACGGCTTCGGCGCCCTTCATGTCGTCGAAGCGAGGTCCGTAGATGCCGACCGGCCCGAAGGCGAAGGATCGGCGCTGGTCTGACGCCGTGACGTTGCGGATCAAGGGCGGCGTTTCGGCCGTGAGCTGATGATGCTTGTCCGGGCGTGTCGTCGATGTGAAAATCGCCCCGAGGTACCACACGACGTCGCCGACTTCTGAGAGCACGACGTCAATGTTTCGATCGAGCAGATTGGCCTCGGCGCTCTGGGAGTCCGTCGGCACCGACAGTCCTTCGAAGGCCTCGATGACGTTCGGTCCGGCGAAGCCGAAGTTCGTCCCGGACGTCGCGACGATGAGATCGGCGTTCGGCACGGCGCTGGCCGACACGCCGCCCCACACGTTGCCGAGCAAGACGGCCACGTGCGGCAGATCGACTCGATCCTTGTAGTTGCGAATCGCCTCGACCATTCTCGTCATCTGGGTGAGTCCCGCGAAGTTCTCGTGTTGTCGTACGCCGCTCGAGGCGTAGACGCTGACGAACGGCAACTTCCGCGAGATCGCGAGATCGGCCGCCGCCTGAAACTTCTCACCCGACACCACACCGAGCGAGCCGGCGAAGAAGTCCCAGTTCATGGCGTACAGGACGACCGGGTGACCGTCGAAATTCGCCAGTCCGTACGTCGAAGATTCGGTCTTCCCCTTGCCCCGCTCGCGCTGCAACTTGTCGCCGTAGGATTCGTCGCCCTCGTTGCCGTGGCCCCGACGAACGAGTCCCACGAGGTCCTTCGCGATTCGCCATCGTCCGTGACTGGCTTTGAAGTGGACGAGCTCTTGGAGCACGAGCAGTTGTGAGGGACTGTTTACCTTCTTGCGATTGCGCAAGTGTGCGCCGATGGGCGCTTTGAACACCGGCAGGCCGGAGGGGTGCCCTTCGCCGAAGAAACTTGAATCGAGGTCATCTTCGGGGATCGAAGCGTCAAAGTCCGCGAGATCAGCCATGTAGGACCATTATTGCACGGTGCGAACTTTTTGGGAAAAGCGAGAAATCGATGGGACGTCAATTCAGGACTTGTCGTGCGGTCATCGCGCGACGTTCGCTGGTCGCGTCTACTCGTGGGTAACGCCGAAGAACACAGCACTTCGCTGAGTATCCTCTGCGATATGGCCGACGAACCGTCTCAACGAATGATCCCGGGCCGGTGCTCTGAATGAGAGATTCGCGTCACGACGTGCGTGCGTACGAAGAAGTCCTCCAACAGTTCGGCGAAGCGAACTCCCGACGGCTCATCGCGACCCCGGCGCTGGTGTGCGATCTCGGTCTGCTGAGCTCAAACATCGATCGAATGGCCCAGCTCGCCCGTGACGCTCACTGCGCGTTGCGACCCCACGTGAAATCCCATAAGTCGGCCTACATCGCACGACAGCAGTTGAACGCTGGCGCGGTAGGGCTCTCCTTCGCCAAGTTGGGCGAAGCCGAGGCGGTCGTGACCGAGCTGAACGCCGACGGCGACCACTCCTCACTTTCGGTGCTCCTCACGTCACCACTTGTGGGACGACAACTGGCCGAGCGCGCAGCCGACCTCGCCACTCGGTGCGATCTCATCGTCGTGGTTGATCACTGCGACGGAGTCGACGAGTTAGAGGCGGCCGCGCTCGCGACCGATGCGACGATCGCCGTATTGTGTGACGTCGACGTCGGCCTCGGGCGCACGGGCGTCGTCGGACCGGCCGAAGCGCTCGCGGTGGCCGAACGCGTGAGCGTGGCGAGGCGACTCCGGTTCAAGGGCGTCCAAGGTTACGGCGGTCACTTGCAACACATCACCGGTCGTGAACATCGCCGAGCAGCGACGATTTCTTCGACGACGCGTCTACGCGTCGTGATCGACGCCCTCGAATCGGCCGGATTCATCGTGGCGATACGCAGCGGCGGCGGCACCGGGACGATGGGCCTCGACGTCGAGATCGGTGTGCTCAATGAACTCCAGACCGGGAGTTACGTGTTCATGGACCGCGAATATAGCGACGCACTGGGCGACGACCCCGAAGGTCGATTCGCGCAGAGTCTCACGTTGGTGACGACCGTCATCTCGGCCAATCACGACGGCTACGTCACCGTCGACGCCGGACTCAAATCCATGGCGACCGACGCGGGGGTCCCCCTGGTCGTCGGACACGAAGCCACGGCGACCTATCAATTCTTTGGCGACGAGCAGGGGATGGTGACGTGCGATCCGCATCACCCGTTTCACCGTGGCGAACGCCTAGAACTCGTGCCGCCGCACTGCGATCCGACCGTCGATCGCTACGACGTCATATGGCTCGTCCACGATGACGTCGTCGTGGACGTCATTGACGTGACGTCGCGAGGTCGTTCGCAGTAAGTCACATTGTCGCATTATCCCTTCGTTGCAACGATGTCGCGCTGCGGTACACGGAGGCGTGCATCGTCACTACGCTTGGTAGCGAGATAATTCGGGATCGAAACGCCCACGAAGGTCGTTTGGTCCACAACGAACCCGTCGTCGAACTGGCATCATCGGGCGACACGGGAATGAGTGGGACACGACAATGGCACCAACTCGACATTCCAGTTCATCCAGCGGCCACGACGGCATCCATTCACTCGGCCCGAACCCCGCACTCCGGTTCCGTTCTTTGAATGATCAAGGCTCGCCGCCATCGCCGACGCCGGAGGCACTCGAGGCGATCTTCCCGCCCATTGGCGATTACGCGTTCCTGTCGGACTGTGAGAACACGCTGCTCGTCGCACCGACCGGCGCGATCGAGTGGATGTGCCTGCCCAAACCCCACGACCCGAGCCTCTTCGGCACGATCCTGGATCGTTCCGCCGGCTCGTTTCGCCTCGCGCCCGTGGAGAGTTCGGTGCCCGCGCACCGTCAGTACTTACCGGGAACGATGGTGCTCTCCACGACGTGGCAGACGCGCGGTGGATGGCTCGAGGTAAATGACTTTCTCGCGATCGGCCCGTGGTACCGAACGGGTGAACGCTCGACGTTGCAGCGGCGCACTCCCGGAGACTCCGACGCGCGCCACGTACTGGTGCGAACGGCGAAGTGCCTTCACGGCAGTGTCGATGTCATCCTGAATTGCGAGCCGTCGTTCAATTACGGTCGCGTGGACGCCGAGTGGGAGTACACCGGCTCGTCCTATGATCACGTGTCGACGACGAACGCGGATTACAACCGGATCACCGTCACCGGCGACATGCGTTTCGGCATCGAAGGTCGCGCGGTGCGCGCTCGTCACCGCCTGGTCGAGGGCGAGTCCTGCTTCGTCGTCATGAGCTGGGCCGACGTGCCACTGCCGACGAGCCAGGAAGAGGTCGACCTCTACAAGAGCGAGACCTCGCGGTTCTGGCGCGGGTGGATCGACGGCGGTCAATTCCCCGACCACCCGTGGCGCGAACTCTTGCAGCGAAGCGCGCTGACGCTGAAGGGCCTTTCGTACGCGCCCACCGGGGCGCTGTTGGCCGCGCCGACGACGTCGCTGCCCGAGAACCTCGGCGGATCGCGCAACTGGGACTATCGCTATACCTGGATCCGCGACACGGCCTTCGCCCTGCGCGCACTGCACGGGCTCGGGTTTCACACAGAGGCCGACGACTTCCTCGCGTTCCTCGGCGACGTGCTCGAACCCCCTCGCGGCGCCCCCGTGACCGCCGGCACTCGGGCCCGTCGCAATCTCCAAGTCCTCTATCCGGTCGACGGTGGAGAGTCACCAGTGGAGGTTGAACTCGATCACCTGACGGGATACGTCTGGAGTCGACCGGCGCGCGTCGGTAACGGCGCCTACAACCAGACGCAGTTCGACATCCTGGGTGGCGTCGTCGACTGCATCTATGAACACACCCGTTCGCGCGACGCACTCAGCGAGCGCTCGTGGCGCATCGTGGTGCAGGCCGTGGAGACTGCGTTGGGGTGCTGGCGAGAACCGGATCGCGGCATCTGGGAAGTCCGCGGCGATCCCCAGCACTTCACGTATTCCAAGGTCATGTGTTGGGTCGCGGTCGAACGCGGGGCCCGGCTCGCCCTGCTCCGCGGCGAGAAGGCCCGCGCCGAACAGTGGTTGAACGAAGCACAAATCATTCACGATGACATATGTGCGCACGCCGTGGGACGACGTGGATGCTTCACGCAGTACTACGGCAGCGAAGAGCTCGACGCCTCACTGCTTGTGTTGCCGATGCTCGGGTTCTTGCCGGCGAGCGACGAACGGATCCGCGCGACGGTCTTCGCGATCGCCGATGACCTGACGGACGGACCCTTCGTCTTTCGCTACCGACCGGAGAAGACCGACGACGGCTTCGACGGCGAGGGCGAGGGCAGTTTCACGGTCTGCTCGTTCTGGCTCGTCTCGGCCCTCGTCGCCATTGGCGAACTCGACAGCGCTCGAACACACTGCGAGAAACTGATCGGGGCGGCCAGCACGCTCGGCCTCTACGCCGAAGAACTTGATCCCACGACCGAACGCCACCTCGGCAATTTCCCCCAGGCGCTGACCCACCTCGCGCTGATCAACGCCATCATGAGTGTGATCAGCGGTGAATCACACGCGAGCGAGGCGTCGATGGGTAACGCCCACTCCCAGAGCTGGTGGAACGCCGGCAAGATCAATAACGCCAACACGATTGCCGAGAACGAGATTTGGGCCGAGAGCACGGGATCGGTCGAGATTATTAAGAGGGAAGAGTAAGCCCACGAGCCAATCGAGGAACACCTCGTGAAACTTTCTCGGCTTCGTCACGGATACTTTCCCTACACTGAGCGAAGTCAGCCGAACTGAAGCGATTCGGGGCCCGCGCCATGACGCGAGGCACGTGCGGTCATTCGAAAAAGTCCCGGCCCGTGCGAGAGAGAGAGGTTCAACCTAGGCTCTGACCAGGTACCGCCCATGACCGAACACTCCTCCTCTCAAATCGGATCGGCAGAGCCGAACATCCCGGAAGATCCCTTCGTCGACCCGTCCTACGAGCCGGCGGACTTCGTCGTGGTCGCCAATCGCTTGCCTCTTCGGCACTCGAGCGCACCGGGCGACGACGGCTGGCTTCCCAGCCCCGGCGGACTGGTGTCCGCGCTCACCTCGGTGTTGCAGAATCGCCAGGGCCTGTGGATTGGGTGGCCCGGCACGTCGGCCGACCAGGAGCCGCCCTCGACGTACGAAGGCATCCGCCTGAAGACGGTGGCCATCAGTGCCGAGGAGTACGAGGAGTTCTACCTGGGATTCTCCAACGCCACGATCTGGCCGCTCTATCACGACGCGATCCGATCGCCGACGTTCCACCGCACGTGGTGGCACACGTACCGCGAAGTCAACTTGCGTTTTGCGAGAACCGTCGCGGAGAACGTCGCCCCCGGCGGCACCGTGTGGGTCCACGACTATCAACTGCAACTGGTCCCGCAAATGCTGCGCCAACTTCGACCCGACGTGCACATCGGATTCTTCCTCCATATCCCATTTCCCCCGAGTGAGCTCTTCATGCAGTTGCCGTGGCGACGAGAGATACTGGCCGGCCTCCTGGGCGCCGACCTTTTGGGATTCCAACTGCACTCCTCGGCCTCCAACTTCTCTCGCCTGGCCCGTCGATTGACGTCGGCGACCGGCACGGATTCGGGACTCGATTTCGAAGGTCGCGCGATTCGCATCGGCTCCTTCCCGATCTCGGTCGACTGCGACCAGATCGTCGAATTGGCCGCCGACCCGAAGGTTCGGGCCCGGGCCCGTGAGATCCGCGAGGGACTGGGTAACCCGGAGTTCTTGTTGCTCGGCGTCGACCGGCTCGACTACACCAAGGGCATCCAACAGCGCATCAAGGCGATCGCCGAGATGCTCGACGACGGTCTGCTCAGCGCCGAACGACAGGTCATGATCCAGATCGCGGTTCCGAGTCGCGAATCGGACGCCCACTACGAACAGGAACGACACGATCTGGAACGCGCCGTCAGTGAAGTCAACGGAGAGCACGGTCTCGTCGGACACCCGGCGATCCACTACCTCCACAAGAACTTGCCCTTCGATGAACTGATCGCGCTCTACCTCGCCGCCGACATCATGCTGGTCACGCCGTTCAAGGACGGCATGAACCTCGTCGCCAAGGAGTATGTGATGTGCCGGGGGGACCTCACGGGAAAACTGATCCTGAGTGAGTTCGCGGGGGCGGCGACCGAGCTGCGCGGCGCCTACATGGTGAACCCGCACGACACCGACGGTATCAAGGAGTCAATACTCCTGGCGATGAACGCCGGTCCCAAGGAGACGCGCGACCGAATGTCGCGAATGCGCCGGATGATCTTTCGCCGCAACGTCTATGACTGGGCCAAGGCCTTCCTCGCCGCGCTGGCGCTCACCACGCAGTAGTCGCGTCTCACGCCAGAGGTTCGTCCTCGAGGCACGCGTTGGGTTCTAGAGTTCGTCGACCAAATCGGCCACCGAGTCGACGATACGAGACGGCTGGAAGGGAAAGCGACTCACATCCTCGGCGCGCGCGACGCCCGAGAGGACCAGTATCGTGCCGAGTCCGGCCTCGGCCCCGGCTTGAATATCGGTGTCCATGCGATCCCCGATCATGATCGTCGACTTGGAGTGGGCGTCGAGGATGTTGAGGCCCTCGCGAATCATGACCGGGTTCGGTTTGCCGACGAAATACGGCGCGACCCCGGTCGCGCTCTCGATCATCGCTGCCAGCGCACCGCATCCCGGCAGGGAGCCGTGCGGCGACTGACCGGTCGGTTCAGGATTGGTCGCCACGAAGTGACTCCCCTTCTCAATGAGACGGACCGCGGTCGTCATCTCCTCGAAGGAGTAGTCCTGGGTCTCACCCAACACGACGTAATCCGGCGCGCGGTCGTCGGTTCGGTACCCGACGTCGTGGATCGCCTCGTGGAGGCTCGCCTGGCCAATGACGTACGCGGTTCCGAAGGGTCGTTGCGTGTGCACGAATTTTGCCGTCGCCAGTGAGGACGTCCACAAGTGACTTTCCTCCACGTTGAGGCCCATCTGCGCAAGTTCCTCTCGGATCTCGCGCGGCGTGAACAACGAGTTATTGGTCAGAATCAGGTACGGTCGACCGGTCGAGCTCAGGCGGTCCAAGAATTTGTCGGCGCCGGGGATCATGGCGCCGTCTCGAATAAGTACACCGTCCATGTCGCAGAGCCAACTCTCGGCCCGGGAAATCAAGTCCATGTATCCAGTATGGACGATTGAAACACGTATCTGACCCGCGGTCACACGCAATTTGGCGCCAATTTATGGAGTTCTCACGGGATTGTCACCCGCGACCTCGTAATACGTGGCGCCACGTCCCCATTCGGTTCCTCGATATTGAACGAGGCGTCCACGACGTCACGCAATGCTTGTATCGGCGTCGGTGACCTGCGTATGATTCGACCAGCAGTGTGGCGGACACATCGTCGAGTCGTCGTCTCAAACTGTGATGTGGCCATTCAATGAGGGAGAGATCGATGCACGCACGTACCACTATCCGGGGACCACGCCGAGCGATGTCCTGGCGTCAAATGGGTGTCGCGGGCGCGTCGCTCGTCATGACGCTTTCGGTCGCCACGCTCGTCTCGAGCGCGACGCCGTCATTCGCCAGCGCCCACCTGAGGCAGTCCCACACTTCGAACTACTGCAAGCTCCTCACCGCCTACAACAAGAAGCAGGTCGCCGCGAACAAGGCGATCGAGACACCGGGCGCCGCGCAGGCCGCGGCGGAATTGGCGTTCAAGAATCTGAAGCCCGAGGAGACCCTCATCCTCGGCGTAGCGCCGTCGTCGCTGCAGAGCAGTTACAAGTTGCTCTTCAAAGACATCAATTCGTTCTACACCGACTTGTCGGCGGCGCACTTCAACTACCAGAAGTTGACGAAGGCTGAGATCGCCAGCTTCGAGGTCCTGGGAAAGGCGATGACCAGCGCGTCGAACAAGATCACCGCATACAACAAGAACGTCTGCGGCGTTAAGAGCTAGACCCTCGCACGATTGATGTGATGCTGCGTCGCGAACCACGCGGTTCATGACGTGCGACCAACGCAAGTCGCCTAGCGACGAAGACACTCCGGCAACCGTGCGAAGGCGTCCTCGACGCTCAACGCCGCCGCTTCGCGAAGGGTGTCGCTCGGTACCCACTCGGGGTAGGCGACTTCGAAGGCGCGGTGGGCGCCACTCTCGGTGTGTTCACTGTGAACGGCCGCGAGCCGGGACATTCCCAGGTGGTCACTCACCCGCGCGATGCTCGGCCAGACGCGCGCGTGCAACAGCGTCAACTTGTGGTTGATGAGCCGGGTCGACACGATGTCGTTCGAGTCCTCAAGGAAGTTCAACACCGCGTAGATGTCCTTCCCCGCCGGGTGACCCCACCAGCTTCCCCGTATCGGTTCACCCGCAATGAACTGCGCCACGTTGGGCACCGGGCCGCGCGCCGATTGCAGGACCACACCGTGTTCTCGAATCCAGGTCACCGTCGTCTCGGTGAGATCGAGGAGCCGCTCATCCACATTGGTCTCAGTCGACGGGTCGCCACCCCGGGCGACCCAGCACGTAACGCACCCGATCACGACTCGTCGTGGCCGAGCGAACGTCACGAAGTATGTCGCCGAACTCGTGGTAACCGATGCTGACGGGGTTATACGTGTCGATGTTCTTCGTCAGACCGTAACGCACCCGACGGACCTCTTTCTCGAAGGTCCCGAAGAGCCGGTCCCAGATGATGAGGATGCCGCCATAATTCTTGTCGAGGTACTGACGATTCGTGCCGTGGTGAACCCGGTGGTGTGAGGGAGTATTGAACACCAGTTCGATCGGCTCGGGGAGCCGGTCAATCGCCTCGGTGTGAATCCAGAACTGGTAGAGCAGGTTGAGCTGTCCGGCGCGATGAACCTTCTCGGGTGCGAACCCCAAGAGTGGCAGCGGCGCAAAGACCCAGAACGTGAGAAACGGCGACCACGGTTGGCGTAGGGCCGTCGTCAAGTTGTAACGCTCACTGGAGTGGTGCGAGACGTGGTTGGCCCACAGGAGCCGCACCTCGTGCATCCAGCGGTGATCCCAGTAGTAGCAAAAGTCCCAGAGGACCATGGCCGTCGTCATCGAGCCGCGGCGCGAACCCACGTTGGACACCCGGTGTCGGTACAGGAACTCGTCGACTCGTATGAGCGCGGGCGCGACCGCGAGTTGGACCGCCACGTTGCCCGCGAGCATCGAGAGGCTCGCCTTGGAATCGCGATCTTCGAAGCCGAGGGGCACCAGGGGATCCGCGGGCAGCTGTGATCCGGAGAGCGTCACGTCATCGGCGTCCGCGAGGTCGCCCAGCGTTCTCTTGTCGCGATTCTTCAGCGCCAGGTACTCGGCCGCGATCGCGACCGCGAAGAAGGGAAACGAGAGTTTGTCGATCAGATCGATCGTTCTTCGTCGGTTCGCCATCGACGTCACGATAGTTCTGGGCCTCGAAGTGACGTGAGCGTCGAGGTGGCGCACCGTACGAGTGCGGCATCGATGTCCTGAGACGACCGTCGTCTCTTCGCCCACGAACAGCCCGCGTCGGTATTGGTACCGCAACCCTCAAGTACCAGAACTATATTTTTAGTAGCGATTGTGAATTGCTGTTGGGACTCTGTTGAGGCGAAATGGCGTGAGAGTTGAAGTTGCTCATTTACCTTTGTCCGTACGGTTCTTCCAATAGTGAACGCAAGGGGGGCAGAGCCATAGCAATCGTGACGCGAGACGATCTCCAACGCAGCGACGCCTCGGTGTCGCCACAACCTGAAGTTCTCCGCACGTCGGACACCGAATTCGACGCTCTCGCGTCGGGACCAACGTCGCGCCGTTTGACCGATACCGAGGTGACGGCCAAGTGGATGTGGATCGGCTTCGCCGTCCTGGGCTTCTTTCTCGTGGCGTATCTCATCTCGCTGCTGGTGCGATCCCCCGCCGATCAATGGACGTGGCTCAACGGCTGGACCGTGTGCGGCATCGAGGTCGTGGCGTCGTTGATGTGCATTGTCCGCGGACTCAACAAACACCCGGGTCGCGCGGCGCCGCTGGCCCTGGGCTTCGCGTTGCTCTCGTGGTCCGTCGGTGACGTCCTCTTGACGTTCGAGTCTCTGGGTGGGAAGACGCCCCCCACCCCATCGTGGGCCGACCTCTTCTACATCGGCTTCTATCCGCTCGCCTACGTCGCGACGGTGCAGCTGTTGCGCAAGGCCATCGGTCGACTCTCGCGCCCGAACTGGCTCGATGGCGTGGTCGCCGGGTTGGGCGCCGCAGCGGTGTGCGCCGCGTTCGCCTTCAGCGGTATCGAGCACGCGGCCGGAGGAAGTCCACTGTCGGCGGCGACCAACCTCGCCTATCCCGTGGGTGACCTCTTGTTGCTCTCCTTGGTGATCGGCGGCACCGTTTTCCTCTCGGGACGGGGAACGACACCGTGGTTCTTGTTGGCCGCGGGCATTTCGCTCAACGTCATCGGTGACACCTTCAACCTCTTTCAGAACGGCATCCTCGACTCACGCGTCGGATCCGACTTGAACTCGATCGCCTGGCCGACCTCGATTGTGCTGATGTCCATGTCGGTCTGGCTCAAGCCGCGCACGCTCGATCCGATGCGCGAGCAGAGAACGGCGGGGTTCATGCTCCCGAGCGTCGCCGCCGTGGCCGGGCTCGGCGTCTTGGTCGCGGGTACCGTGCACACGGTCACTCGTGTCGCCTTGGGCCTCGCCACCGCCACCCTGGTCGTCGTCGGCGCACGTCTCACCCTGTCGGCCCGCGACCTTCGAGTGCTGACTGAAGAGCGCCACCGTCAGGCACAGACGGACGAGCTCACGGGACTCGGCAACCGTCGTCACCTCCTGCACGTGATCGACACCTACTTCGCCGATTTCCACGACCCGTGGACGGCGGAACGCACGCTGGCGTTCCTCTACATCGACCTCAACCACTTCAAGGAGATCAACGACTCCTTCGGTCACCCGGCGGGCGACGAACTGCTGCGTCAACTCGGTCCTCGGCTGATAAAAGCCGTCCCGTCGACTGGATCGGTCTTTCGATTGGGTGGCGACGAGTTAGCGGTCCTCCTGGTCGACGCTGACGTCGAGGCGGCTGCCGACATCGCCGAGCAAATCATCGCGGAAGTCGTCGAGCCCTTCTATCTGCAGAAGATGAGCGCGAGCGTGGGCGCGAGCATCGGCATCGCCTTGGCCCCCCAAGACGCCACCGAAGGGGTTGGTCTCATGTGGAGCGCCGACACGGCCATGTACCGCGCCAAGTTGGGCAACGTTCCCTACGTCTTCTACGATCAAGGCATCGACGGGGGCGAACAACAGCTGAACCTGGTTGAAGAGTTGCGCGAAGCAGTCGAAGAGGGCAAGTTCGTCCTGCACTATCAACCCCAGTTGGACCTGCGCACTGGTGAGATCCTCGCGGTCGAAGCCCTCATTCGCTGGCCCCACCCGCGCCTCGGTTTGGTCCCCCCACTTAAGTTCATCCCCCTGGCCGAGGACGCCGGTCTGATGCAGGCCCTGACCACCTGGGTCCTGGGCGAAGCGATGGCGCAGTGCGCCGCCTGGCGTTCGAGCGGGCGCCTGATCGCGGTATCGGTCAACGTGACGACGACGAACTTGCTCGAAGACGGCTTCACTGAACTCGTCGTCGACCTGCTCAAGAAAAATGGACTGCCCGGCGAAGCGCTCGTCATCGAGATCACCGAGACGAGCATCATCACCGACTTCGCGCGCTCCAAGGCGGTGATCGAGGAGTTGCGCGACCACGACATCGTGGTGTCGATCGACGACTTCGGTGCGGGCTTCACGTCGCTCGCCTACCTCAGCAGCCTCGCCGTCGGCGAACTCAAGCTCGATCGCAAGTTCATCAACGGCATCGGCGTAGACGGTAAGGAGCTCGACCTCGAACTCGTGCGCGCCACGATCCAACTGGGCCACGACATGCGTCTGCGCGTCGTGGCTGAGGGTATCGAAGACGTCGCCACGCTGGATCTCTTGAGTGAGTTGGGTTGCGACCTCGCCCAGGGTTACTACATCAGTCGACCGATGCCAGCCGACAAACTGACCTTCATGTCGAACGATCCGACGAGACCCCCGGTCGGGGTGTCGACGTGAAGCTGAATCTCGCGAGCACGCGTCAACGCGGCCTTCGTTAGAATCCCACTCGTGCGAGGCCTCCCCAGGGGCGAAGCAATGCTCGGTCGCTCGGAATAGTCATCGTGGTCACCGCATGCGCCACGACGCTTCCGGCGCAGCTGGCGACCGGCCTGAGCACTCGCAAAGTCCGTGAATCTGATGCGCCCTCCGGCTTGGCCTTTGGCGGTGGTCACATATGGGTCACCAACGAAGCGGGCGACTCAGTTTCCGAAATCAATCCGCCGAGTGGTTCGTGGATCGCCACTCTCAGCGCCGCAACCAACGGATTCCGGCGACCATAGAGTTCGCTCAACTCACTGGCAGGGACTGCGCGTTCCGTCGAGCGATACGGGGAATAGTGCGCCGTTCATTCGCATGGCGATGTCGTTCGGACAGAAACCGGCTGTCGAGAGGCTGTACTCGGCGTTGAAGATCGCCTTGTGTCCGAGGTAGGCGCTCAGGGCCGAGCACGTCGAGTACTGGTTGCACTGCTCGGTCAGCACCGCGTCCGCCAGGGGCTCCATCACCGTCGCGTAGTTGTCGCTGGTGTCATCGGGGTTCTTGATCACCCACCCGAGACCCAGCCGGTGCATGTAGTTCGCCAACTTCGTCATGTAGGCGACCTCGTCGGACTGGGTGAGGCTGAACCCCGTCGCGCCATCGGAGCCAGAGTACGTCTCGTCCAGGTCGGTCTCGACGGCGTCGAATCCCTTGGCGGCGCACTGTTGGGCGATCATCGCCTCGGTTATCCGCAGGGTCTCCGGAGAGTTGATGTTGAGGAAGTGCTCCGGGTAGCCCGAGAGTGTGGCGCCAAACACCCCAGCGGCTTGGTACTGGGCGTAGTACGTGGACGTGATCCCTTCCTGAGCGGATGTGTAGTAATTGCCGGCCGAACCGACCTCGATGTAGCAGATGACGTGAGCACCGCGCGCGTGCAGTGCCGCCACCGTTGACGCCGAGTTCAAAATTCCGTCGATGTCGTAGACCTTGGGCGCTGGCGCTGGCTGGCCATTGGGCAACGTGTCATCCGTTCCCATGTCCGTGGCGTTGCTGGGATCGAGTGGGTGATCGATCTCCCACTGCCAGGGCAGGACACCCGGTCCTGGTTTCCACCAGCTCGTCCTCGCTCCCTTCGGCGGCGCGTGGAGAATCGTGGTCCTCACTCTGTTCGAAGGCCTCGAACTGGGTCCAGTCCCGACCTTGCTTCTCGCGACGACGGTGAACGTGTAAATCGTTCCATTACGCAAACCCGTAATGGTGCACTCGGTCGAAGCCGTTATGCATCTCTTGTTCTGTGGATGCGAAGTGGCAACGTACGTAGTGATCGGTGATCCCCCGTTGGACGAGGGCTTCGACCAGCTGACGTGCGCTCGGCCACGCCCGGAGTTCGCGCGAACCGATACCGGGGCTGACGGATGCGAAACCTTCTTCGCGGCCCCGTTCGCTGGCGCCGACGTGGTCAAAGCGAGCGCCATCAGAACACAAACAACGATTGCCGGACGATACCGAATACTTGGCTTCATCACTCTGCTTTGCTCCGCTTCAATGTCTAGGTTGCGCTCGTCGACTGAGTAGCGATGGACTAAATCTTGCCAGCGGACCGAACCTTCGTCATGTCGCCGACCTCCGACCATACACACCCAAGCCAAATCGCGTGCTGTGGAACTGTTGGCAGAAATCCTGACTTCAGCCCAAACCGAACTATTTTTGTTGAAGCGAGAGTCTGCGGAACGAGGAGTCAGTTCCTGCAGTTCGGAACACGGTTGATGAACGTTGCATCTGCTCCGTCGACTGATCGTCGCTGAAGTGTCGGACTCTTTCGAACAATGGTTCGAAACTGACGGTCATCGATCGCAAAATGGTGGGCGCTGAGGGACTCGAACCCCCGACCTGCTGAGTGTAAATGGGAATCGGTCCGTCGTCGCAAGTCGTCGATGTTCGTTTTTGTCGATATTTACTGGGTATTACGTCGCTCCTTGTCCGTTCTGTCGTGCACCGTCGGATCGGTGTGAGGGATGCTTTGAGGGATGAATCGCGGTGCTCTTCTCTTCTCGAGCACTCCTATATTCATCTGGTTACCGCACTCGCTCCTTCAGTCCAGGTTGCGGGTTGGGTTCACTGATCTCTTCACCAGCGAGGAGTCGACGCACATTCCACTGGAGAGTCTGCGGTTGCAGGAGCCGGTGTGCTAAACCGGCGTTTATGGACAGAGACATGTGGAAGACGCACCGTAATTCCGTAAGGAGACGATTGCCGGACGTTGCACACGACCTCGAGGGAAGCAATCTTGCTGACGCTCTATTTGTCGAACCCGTAAAGAGGTTGAGGCGAGATCTCAGCGACAAGAACTACAAGCCGCACGCTTACGTTGCGAACCTAGCTGCCGTCGAAGCCGGACTAGCCGACATGAAGAAACTGCGCAAATATCTCACGACCACTCTCCCGCACATAAGCCCACATCATCTCGACGATGTGATTAACGATCTCAAGGAATTCCGGAAGGCACTCATTCCTAAGAAGAGCTCTCGTGGCTGACGACGATCAAATTGAAAGCCATATGAGGATGGGCCGTGAGCGTCCCAATTGTCGGATGACGTCCGTGGAAAATAACGAGGGTATGGCCGCTGGTTAAGAGCTGGAAGCGCTCGATTCAACTACCGCCTTCGGTTTCACACGCACCTTGTCCTCACCACAAGCGTAGAGAGTCAGCGCTTCGGAAGTGTCACGATGGCGACTCATTGGCCAAAATGCGGTACCGAAACCTAGGATTCCTGGGCATCTCAATCCGAAGCGTTAGCCTCAGCCGTGCCCGCGAGCAGGAACCTCTCCAAGTGGATCTTCGCCACGCGACAACGGTGGCCAATCTGTAGCACTGGCACTGGGAACTCACCCCGCCGGTACAACTCCGACGCGGTGCTTCGATGGATTCCGAGTACGAGGGCAGCGTCCGCGAGGCTCAGAGTGGCACACGCATTCATGTCGATACGGGTTGGATCGTTCACAGAGACACGCCCTCTGCGAGTTCGCTGGTCACACATTCGAGACGATCGACGCTTTGGATCCAGTCCTGTTCAATGAATCCATACGCGCCGCGCGATCGTCCGACGGACATCGCCTTTCGGTCATCAAATATGGAAATGGTTGCTGCAGGCGCCGATTGAAATGCGATGGGATGATCGACCGTTGCCGTCTCGATGTCCGTGTCGTACGTGACGATAAGTGAGATTCTCTTAGTCACCGCTCTCCCCCGCATCTCATGTTCACGGTACGCGTGGCTGTTGCCTGCCCGCGGCGTCGTCACAATCCGGAACGTCCAGAGGAAACTCGTGGACGCCTCCATCGATCGATCATCACGTCGTTGGTCATCCGATGCTCCCGTCAATTTATTTGTAGCACACCAACTGTCGCTCCCACTCGGGATTTCGACAGGAGACTTTCGCTGATTCAACGAGTGCGGTCTTCATCCCTTCGTCATAGTCGTGTTCGAAAACACCCGAAAGGTCCGCACCCCACTCCTAGACACCACGCTTGGTTACCACGCCGCAATCCAGATTGTGTTCAAATAAGCGAAACGCCAATTCTTCGCGGGCACAGCGGGACTCGAACCATCGACCTCAGCAGTGTGAAAGTTTTCCGATCCTTTTCATGAGACAACGACAGGCGACACCACACAACTTGACCAGGAATGATGACGACGCCACACCACTCCCCTATGGACCGCACGACGCGATTTGTGGAGCATTTTGTGGGGCAAAACGAGCTCACAATTCGTCGAGTCTGCGCGAAAAGTCTTAGGGCGAGACGACACAGTCGTGGTGAGTATCTTTCAACCGGAAGCCAACCTTTTGTCACTTGGGAGTAGAGACCACGACCACATGTCGGTCCTCCCGTTCTTAAAGGGCTTGTACGAGCGGAGGAGGCCCTCCCGTGTGAATCCACTTCGCATGGCGACTCGCTCGGACGCGACGTTCTCGGGATGGATTAATAAAGTCAGTCTCTCCAGTTCATTTTCGTCGAACGCCCACTCAGCGACAAGGCCCACGCCAGGGGTCGCGTAGCCAAAACCCCGCGCAGGTGGCGACAGCCAGTAAAAGATCTCACCACTCCTCTGAGTTGCGCAGATCTCAAGACCGACCATTCCAACCATCGCGTCGTTCGCGCCGACTGTAATGGCAAATCGACCGATGCCTTCCTCCCATCCTTCATTTGATCGATTGGTCCATTCCTCCGCCTCGGTGAACGACAGACCTTCCCCCATGAAGGTGAACTGAGCGACAGAACCGTCGGCTGTCGCCTCGACAACGGCGTTCGCGTCGTCGATTTTTATGAGTCGTAGTGCCACATTCTCAATTCGTAGTGGCTCTTTCGGAGGTGAAAGTTGGTTCTTGCCCACGGCCGCATTATTCCATGGCTAATGGAAAGGCGACGTGGGTTGCCGGCTTCATCGGAATCCAAGGGGTACGAGGAAGCGTTCCATTTGCATTAAAGCTGCGGATGCTCGCACCGTTGAAAAGATCGCAATCAGGATGACCTTCCCACTCTTCGCTCAACGGAAGAAAGTTCGGGAATCGCGCCAAATTTGGGACGAGCGCCTTCGTGTACACATCACAGATCGCAAGATGCACCGCATTTTCGCGGAGGACGTGAGGGGAACAATCGTTGACACTGCATCCGGCTAGAAAGCGCGCAGCATCAAAGTCGCTGGCGCCCGACACAACAAGGTCGCACGGAGCTCACGATTGTGGCTCTTCACGGCTCCAAATTCTCCCAATGCCATCTGGTTCGGCTAAGTCGAATTGGATTAGGGCTTATCAGAAGTGAGAAAGGATCGAGTCTGATTCAGTCGTCTTGGTCTGAGTCGGTATGGTTGGCTTGAATTGCGTTGACATCGCGTTGACAGGGAAGATTCCTACCGTCATTAGGAGGGACGCTCATGATTCAGGCTCCGAAATCTGGAGACGATCGTACCGAGAGCCGGGCCCTCAGAGCACTTAGTGATGCACTTGGCGGTATTTATTGGGAGCGTACCGGACAGGATTCGACTAAGCCAGACGGTTTCATTCGACTTCCTGATCAGTCAGAAATAGATGTCGAGGTCTTTAGAAATGTCATCCCTGAATTTCGACAAGCTTCGTCCGAACTCGAACGAATCAAGAATCCGATCCACTTGGATCGCGGTAGCGGCTCATGGGTCGCCCTCCTCCCCACTGACACGAATTTCAAAAAGTTCTCAAAACTAGGCGATGAGATCTTTCAGCGCTTCATCAATGAAACTCAGGCCGGACCTGAGCGCTCACCCGTCCGAGAAGTTGAAATATCTGGATTCGCTCACATCATTTTGATGCACATGGCGGACGCCGAAGACATCCTCGACTTCGGTGTGACCACAGCTTCGAAGTTAAATACGGGATTCATAAACACCCACCCAAATTCGATAGCCGATTTCATAGAGCGGGAGATGAGTGTCCGTTCGGGAAAAATCAAGAGACTCGTTGATCGCGCTTCTCGGGCCGGTAGGAAGGCCCACATCGCAGCAGTGATCGGGGAAACAGTCGAAACTGGCATGAATTTTTCATTGATGGGCGCGGGCTCATACAGTCACATCAAGTTGCCGGATTCTGACGTCGCACTCCCGTCCGGGCTCGACGCATTCTGGGTGATACGCGGCGACTACGAGGTTGCAATCGGATACGTCAAGCCCACTGGCTGGACTCGATACGAGACACTTCGCGCGTGACATTGCACACCCATAGACCCGAAAGTTGTCGAGTTCGGCACCGAAACTTGCAAACGCCGCCGGAGTCAAACTCATTTGACCAGGGTCGCCCCGCAATAGGACTCGACCTGTGTCCTCAGCGTCGGTTACCCAGCATGCAACACGGTTTATAGGAGAGAACATAGGAGACACTCGACAATTTGGTCGCAGTTCTCGTCCCTACAACTCTCCGAGCGCGACAACTCCGGTTTCGCCTGATTATGGTCGTGGAGATGATGACGACCTGGCGCTCACGGGTTGTGGATCGATGGCTAGAGAGCCGATGGTTCCTCATACGACCAATCGCTTACGCGGCGGGAACTCTTTGGCCCATAAGCCTGATCATTGACAAGGCAATCCGTCACGGAGCCGGGCTCCTTATGCCGACCCTCTACTTGCCGTTGGTACTGCTCGTCATTTGTCTTAACGAACTGGGGAGAACCAGAGTCAAGAATCGCCGCCTGGCAAGTGCCCAATCGGCATCGCCGTCCAACTCACTGACCGAGATTGAAGAGCGAGAGCGCGCAGGCAAAGAACTTGGAGTCGAACTAGGGAAGCTATCTGCGCTCATGACGGAATTTCTGACTTTAGAGACGTCCAAGCCGACTGATCCAAACAAAACGCCAAATGCGATTGCCTATGCAATTGGAATGCAATTCACGAGCAGGTTCGTCGTCCCACTCAATGCGATCACTGAGACCATTAAAAGTCGCCACTTGCTCTCAGACGCCGAACAGAGTTGGATTGATGACTTTCTGCAGTATGGACGCAACGGCAATGTCAAAAGCTTTGAGATGCTGGCAGACGGGCTGAAGTACAAAGCACGTGATCTCGGGTGGAAAGATGACTAAGGAATGATCGCCACCACGTCGGGAATACAAATAGCGACTCTCGTCGTTGCCGCCGTGGCAGTGATTTCTAGTTTCGCCGGACCGTACTATGTAGCGCGGTTCTCGAATCGATCGGAACACAGAGTGTGGCAGCGTGGCGTTCGGATGAGGGTCTACAGCAACCTCGCTCAGGCGGCCGATGAATACGCAGAGCAATTGTCGCGTTTCCCACCCATGAGCCGCGAGGAGCGAGCGGAAGACGCGCGCGCCCTAGGACGCAAAATCTCGGACGTCGACACCTTTGGATCAGAAGCGGTAAGAGTCGCCGCAATGAACCTATTGCGTGAAAGCGCACTGACAATAGTTGACGAAAGTAAGGAGCAAACGAATGCCACAATCCACGAGGTCTACGCGTTCCGAGATGCGGTCCGGGCGTCCTTGAAGATTGATGACGACTAGCTGTCGCCCGATCCCTCACCAACGGATCGTTTGCCGAAACAACCACGGATTGCGTTGGGAGCCTTACTAAGGCGCTTCTTCTTCGGCGTCAGGATCGACATCATTCGTCTTCTTGAAGTATTTCTGGGGCACCAGCAGGACGTTGAGCATTTCGGCACGAGCGCGCAACCTCATGCCATAGTCCGCTGTTACTAGAAGGGAGTCGCCAAGGAAACGTTGAAAATCGTGACAAACGTCGAGGACTTCCTCGTCGGCATCGCTCGGTCGGTGGCGAGGACGCTCGCTGAGAAGAATTTCGATCGTCGTTTCCTCATCGGTGCGTATCTTCACGGGTCCAACACCCTTGCCAGAGAACTGAGACTCCAACCAACTCAGCATCTCTCGCGAGTTCTTTCGCAGGCGAACTTTGTTGTCAGTTTTCATGGCGTCAAGTTCTTCAATCACTCTGATCGGAATTACCAGCCGTAGTGCGTCCTTGACCAATGTCGTCCATTTAATTTGATCGGGCCTCAGACAATGAACCATGAAATTTGTGTCGACAACGGCTGGAAGTCCGGACGACCTACCAAGCCTCAATCGCGTCTCTTTTAACTCTGTGGAGATCGATTCTAAGAGCTTTTGCTTTGCTCCAACTTCCGCATAAACCGACCGAAATAGTTGTTCGCCCGCTGGCATCAAAGATATGTCACGGTGCCGGGGATTAGAAAAGATCGAAAGGACTTCGTCCCGATGGAGAACCGATTGAAGTCGGCCCTCGGCTTCAATGCTCCACTTGATATAAAGATCGCGAGCTTGATTTGCCCTGACGGATACGTCGGTGTCGAAGCCTGTGGCAGCCGTATGGGCGTGAATGTTCGCCGCTTCGTTATCGAGCGCCGCTATCGCCTGATCTATGGTCGCGATGGTCTGTAATCGAACATTCATTTCAGGTCCGTCACGAGGCGCTGCTCCATTCTTGATTCAACCACCAATGATGTCGTCCAAATCGTTGCGCAGTAAGTCCAGTTGCTTCGCGAGCAACTTTAGGCAACTCTCCGAAGTGTCGACGAACGCTTTGTTCACATTCTTCGACTCTTGCCAGCCTTCTCTAAATATATTCCAGGCCGCTTCAATTTCGTTTTCCAACGCCATTCATGCCTCCTATCGTCACTGGACCATACATCGACCGACCGACATAAGGGACTGCTGTCGATTGAGTTGACAGATATGTTCCCAGCGCAGATTTTCCGCGAACTACGGTTCCGATATGTCAACTTCGCATTTCCGAATTGATCCCTCCTCGTCTGTAGCGCTAGTTGGTGCGGGAATATCCGTGAACGCCGGTCTGCCAACTGCCGAGGAACTTTATGACACCATCGTTGATTGCCTTGTGCACCGCGACTGGGCTGCCAACGAATTGAAACGACTATTTCGGCCACAGAGGAATGACGCCATCGATAGATTCGATTCAATAAGTCTTGAGACACTTTTGCTTTGGGTCTCTGACATTTATGACAGCAATTTAGAGTTTTTCAGTTTCTTGGACGATTACACCACGCCAGACTCGCTTCATCTGCGATTTGCGCGCGCCGCCATCTCCGGAATGCAGATAGCTACCACAAACTTCGATGACTTACTTGAGCAAGCAATTCTTCTATGCGGAGGCCAACCTCAAACGATCGAGGCACAAGGTGCCAGACAAAATTCGCTCGCTGCCACTTCGATCGTAAAACTCCATGGAGCGAGAAGGTTTCATTCGCTGAATCGGGTAAGGAGTCGAGCGCGTTCCATTCAAGCTACGACCGAAGCAATCGCAAGGATGAATCCCGGGAGCTTGCTTGATGATTCCGGGGAAAAGCTTCTTCAAAACATGGTGAATGGTCGGACGCTGGTCGTTTGTGGATATTCAGGTAACGACGTTTTCGATGTTGTTCCTGCACTCAGATCAGCATCACCTGCTCAAGTCATCTGGATTGACCATCGCGAGGCTCCCATTACGCATCGTCGTCTCACCCAATCCAGAAATAATTCGGCAGCGTGGCGAGCGTTAGCGAATGAGTGGATTGAGCTAGGTATACCCGTCAATGTCTGGCGGGGCTCAAGTGACGCCATAGTTGACCGACTTGGATTACCTATACCTCTCATCACAACAACGGTCACGAACGTCGGTGTAACTTGGCCGCAACGGATAAAGAAGTGGTCGGCCTCGGTTCGCAAGCGTGATCCATCTGGCCTCGGTCTCTCTGCGCTTGTTTTTGGCGAACTCGGGCGTTATGCCCTTGTCGAAAAAGCATTACAACTGAGCCGACCTTCGCCACACCAACGAGTTGGATGGACCCGATCACGACGCCTCTATGAACTTGCTCAAACAATGTTGCTCAAGATCCCGTCAGATCCTAAAGGTGCCTTCGGATTGGGCTTAAAAGCATTGGATTCTGCAGAGAACTCCGGAGACCACGGCCTCACAAATCTGTGTCATCTTTTGCTCGGACGAGCAGCGTTGTTCCAACAGGACTGGGACGAGGCGCGACGGCACTTTCTGCTTGCCGAGGCTTCCGCATCGAGCGGTTCATATCGCAAAGCCTTTGCTATGGGTTGGCTCGGAAGAACCGAGCAGTGGCAGGGTAATTCAAAGGATGCTCGTCGGTGGCTCCAGAAGTCAGTCCGACTATTTCGATCAAATGGAGAACTCGAGGGGCTTGTAGATTCCCTTGAAGCGCTCGGCCACGCAGAAAAGTCGCTGGGGAATCCCGGATTATCATTTGACCTCTTCAAAGAAGCCAATCAACTCGCACAGAATCTGGGATATTTAGACCGGCGTTACACATCCCTCGAGTCATTGGCAGAGTGCTCATATCTTCTTGGAGATCTCAAAACCGCACAAGAGACGGTGCTTGAAGCCCTTGACCTCGTTAAAGGAATTGGGAACGATGAAATATCCGCAGGATGGTCATTACTGACCTTGGTTGAACTCGAGTTGTGGAATCTGACAAAGGCAAAATCAAGTGCTTACAGAGCCATCCGACAAACGACCATCATCGATCGAGATCAAACAGCAGATCGATGGGCGATGCTTTCCGAGATTCACTGGCTGGATGGCCATATTGATCTGGCACGGAAGAGCGCACGTCGGGCACTTGCGCAGCCATCTGAATGTTCCTCGGCCTGGGGCCGCGCGCACGCAATGGCAGTCTTGGTCGCGTCGGGTGGACAAGTAGCAAGAGCACATAGAGACGATCTTGATCTGGCGCTTAAAACAATTCGGTCAGGGCCAGTTCTCATTGAGGCGGCATCATCACTACGAAGACTTGGAATAGACACTGACGCCTCCGGTGAACTCGCAACACTCGCCCAGGAATATGCAAAACGGGTCGCGGCGAACTATTGGATCTCAGAACTAGACCATTTCAGATAGTGCGACCGTACGACACTTCAACTGCCGTGAAAGACGATCAGCCACCGAACGTGCTCCGCGCTAACTTCTCGATGAGGTCGTCGATGTCGTACAAGATTCCGGGTCACTTCTGATTAGGGTCGATGGGATGGCAACGCGGCGCTCACGGGTGGTCGATCGGTGGCTCGAGAGCCGATGGTTCCTCATACGTCCAATCGCCTACTTAGTGGGAACCGTTTGGCCCGTCGCGGTAATCGTTGACAGGGCGCTCCGCCACCGGGCTGGACTTCTAGTGCCGACGATTTACTTGCTACTGGCCCTCCTTGTCATTTGTTTTGATGAACTAGCAAGAACCAGGGTCAAGTATCACCGCCTTCGGTCAGCCCGGTCGGAATCTTCCTTGAGTTCGCTTACTGAGCTTGAGGAGCGGGAGCGCGCTAGTAAGGAACTAGGAGTCGAACTGGCGAAACTTTCAGCGCACATGAACGAGTTTCTAAATGAAGAGACGTCCAAGCCGAAAGATCCGACAAAATCTGAGAATGCAATTGCCTACGCAATTGGCGCGAAATTCGCGAGTCAGTTCGTGGTCCCACTGAATGCTTTGTGTGAGACTTTGAAATCGCGTCACCTCCTTTCGGAACCTGAACAATATGAGATTGACGAAGATCTGCGTTTGGGACGTGGTCATGTCCCAAGCTGAAATATGTTGGCGGATGGGGACTGCTGAAGGGTTAGGTCTCAGTCCGAGACCCATATTGTGAGCAGCCCCAAAGGAGCAGTAGTCCTCTTGGTCTCCTCTACCACTCAATGGATCAATGAATCAATGAATCAATGAATCAATGAATCAATGTTGACTCACCGAGTGATGCGTTGAGCCCAATATTGAAGACCAAGACTCGTGACTCACAGCCGAGGCGGCAAACTCAAGGATTGTGCCCCGGCGTCAATCAATGCTCGCCAAATTGCTCCGAGCTGGTGCCTGCTACTTATCGCCAGATCTGCATCCGCTTCTGCCGCGACATTTCGTATGATGATCCAGTCCATAGGCAAAATACCGAGAATACGCCATCGAGTCGTTTCAATAGTCGTGTCAGCAGCCCGAAAGTACCATTCGCTCCCGAGAAAACTCCCGACTTTGGGGTGGACGAGCGTCACCTGGAACGCATCCTCACGAACCACCAACTCCATCCCACCCAGTGTCTTCAACGACCAATCGCCCATTGGCAGCTTCACCTTTACGCCTACTCGAGCACGGAAGGTCACTTTCTCACCTTCAATTACGTGTCGTAGCGCTCTTGTTCTTATCCGATTCCTTTGAACTCGGATAATGACGGCTGAGAAAACTACGATGACGAAGATCGGGAGAACGAATTTCAATTCAGATTCCTAATTGCATTGAGACCCGCTTGACGGTAGGAGCGACATCGCTTTGGCCAGCAAACTTTCCAGTGCGATACCTGGATTGAGTGCGTCCCAGATCCCGCGAGCAATGTTCGCCGAGATGATGCCGTTAAATTGGTCGACCCAAGTTTGACTAACGCCACCTGCAAGATACGCTCCTGCTCCCCAACTCACGCCGACCTCAATTCCAACGACGCTCCTATCGAGATTCCAAAATACCGTGACAGACGTGCCGCCTAGTACATCAGCACCCACAGTCTCATAAAAGAACAACCCTTTTAACTGCTGCAGCGTCGTAGCATTACTCACCTGATAGTAGACACCAGCCGACAATCCAGCTCCCGTACCACCTCCGCCAGCAATGGTGCCCGTTAAACCGATGTCGTCCTCTCCACTGCTATCGATGGTCCTGGTAAGACAGGCTCCAGCGCCTGCGTTCAATAGCCCAAATTGCCCGCCTGCAACTGCACATATTCCTACAGTATCCAATCCACTGGGATCTGTTCTGTTCACTGGGCTGGCATCTGCGTACGCATATGCCTGACCAGTTGCGCCCACCAACGGATCGACCGAGAGGAACTGCCCAGTCGACGAGTCATAGTAGCGGTTGATCAAGTACACGTTTCCGGTCAAATCGGTATAACCTCCTGCGAAACCAAAAGGTGTGTACGAAGACAAGCCACCCGTCGTCTCAGGATTACCCCAAGCGTCGTAGGAAGTGGACGCCGTCAGACTGCCCGATGAACTCAAAACACCTCGGACCGAACCGAGGGCGTCATCCACAAGATACTGAATCGTACCCGTCGACAAATTGACCTGCTCAATTGGAGCTCCGTTTGGTCCATATATATAGGCATTGGTGGAGTCCATCAGTAGACCCGGTACGGATGACGTGAGATTCCAAACGAAGTTCTGCGTCGAGGCCGAGCCACCGGTCGGTGTCGTCGTCGCCGAAGTGCGGAGGCCATTGCCGTCGTACGTCGCTGAGGACGTATTGGCCAAGGCGTTCGAGTAACTCGTGAGCTCCCCGGCACCGTTCCAACTGATGCTCGCCGCCGTCGACGGTGATCCCGAGGCGGTGGTCCGCTCGCCAGCGGCGTTGTACGTATAGGTCGTCGTCGTTGATGACTTGGTGGACGAGGTGAGCTCGCCGGAGTTGTCGTAGACGGTCGTTGCCGCGGTGGGCAGCGTGGTCAGATTCGACGAGGCGTCGTAGGAGTAGTTCAGCGCACTCGAAGTGCCCGGCGCCATCTGGGTCACTCGACTCAGCGGGTCATAGGCGTAGTCAGCGGGACTGAACGAGCTCGACGGCGTATCGGTTTCCGAGGCGATCGCCCCCGAGGGACTTCGCGAATAGGAGAACCCGAGCAACGTCGTCGAGCCCTGTGCGAGAGTGATCGCGCTGGGGGCATCAGTAGCGTCGTAGGTCGTGGACACCGTGTCTCCGGATCCTCCAAGAGTCATGGACGTCGGTAGACCGTCGGAGTTGTTGACAATCACCGTGGTATTGCCGTTGAAGTCCGTCACCGAAGTGAGGTGTCGGGCCTGATCGTAGCCGTACGTGACGTTCTGCGACGTGGCCCACGTGGCCCCCGAACCGAGTGGGTAGGTGACTGATACTTCGTCACCAAGACTGTCGTACCCGTATCCAATTGTCTTGCCGGCACCATTGGTCGTCGAGACGAGTTCGCCGAACGGGTCGTAGGTAAAGGACGAGGTGCCCGAGGCGTCGGTCATCGTCACCCTGTTGCCGTTCGCGTCGTAGCCATCGGAGACCGAGTGAGCGCTCGAACCTGAGTAGCTCACCGTAGCCAACTGGTCCAACGGCGTGTAGGTGTTCGTCGTCGTGACGCTGGTTGGTGACGTCGACGTCAGCACGTTGCCGTCCGCGTCGTAGGTGTTCGTCGTCGTCTGACCGCTCGTCGCCCAGGTGGTCGCCGGACGGGTTTCGGACACCAACTCGCCGAGGGAGTCGTACTTGTAGCCCGTCTGGTTGGCCGAACTGGTTTGCCACGGCGACGAACTCGAGCAGACTGCGACGCCGGAAGTGTTGCCGTTGCCCGGCACACTCGCCGTCATATCTCCATCAGGGTCGTAGCACGCAGACGTGATTGAAGCCGCCGAAGTTCCGGATCCGCTCGTCGTCGAGACGAGTTCGTTGGCAGAATTGTAGGAGAAGGTCGTCACCTCATCGGCGGCGCCGCCCACGTCGCTCGCCGGTGGCGAACTGACACTCGTGAGCCTTCCGCCCAAGTCATACGTCTTGGTCGTCGTCTGCGCGCTCGACTGTCCGGCCGGGGCCGGGGTCGTCACGGACAGTTGGTCAGCGAGCGCGTTGTAGGTGTAGAGAGTGGCATCTGAAGCGAGCGAGGCTGGCGCATATTCGACACCGCTGCCATTGAGGTAGCCGCTCGGGTACAGGGTCGACTTCGCGCACGATGCGGCGGTGAGTCCGTTGGCCGCGACACCCACCGCGGGGACGGTCTCGACGACGTTACCCTCGCCGTCATAACAGGTGAGGGTATCTTGGCCGTCGGCGTTGGTAGCTGTGACCAGCTCCTTGGCCGCGTCGAAACTCGTCGACGTGGTTACGCTCGCTGGCTCAAGAGCCACGAATGCGCCCGCCAGCTGTCCGCTGGCACTGGCCGTGGCAGTTTTAGAGCCAGTCGATCCCGCGGCCACCGGACCAGTGGCGTCAAAGAGCGCGAGCGAGATGCCGCTTGCCCCATTGTCGCTCGCGCGAACGGTCATGCCCGATGGCGCGGTCCAGGTCGTGCTCGATCCTTCCTGGCCGGCGCCCGCGAGCCCAACCAGTTGGTCGCCGGCCTTGGTCGTGGTCAGCGCCGGAAGGGTGAGACTCGTACCGCTCGCGGTCATTCCCGTCGAGGACGCGTCGACCGGCGTCGTTGCGTTGACCCCCCGGTAGACGGCAAGGACCGCTGACTTCAGCGCTGACGATGAGTAGTTGAGGGTTACGCCGGTGTCGCCACTCACGACGGTGTGCGTGTAGATGTACGTGGTCGTTGAGCCGGTCGTCGACGTGGCCTGCAACGTGTAGCCGCTTGGCGTTGTCAAGGTCTCTGACCCGCCCGAACTCGAACTGTTGGAAAGTTCACGCACGACGCTATTGTCCGTGTCGTCGATGAAGACGTCGCCCGAAGAGTCCAACGCTAAGCCCGAAAGGCTCCCAAACAACGCCGACGTACCTACTCCGCCATCGCCGGCGTAGCCCGAATTCGCCGACGAACTTCCGGCGATCGTGTACACGTCATTCGCAGTCATGGACTGTCCCCACTGCGTACCAGTCGCTACGGCGATCTCTTGCAGGCGGGAGTTGCCAGTGTCACTCACGTAGAGATCACCTGAGGTGTCTAGTACGACATCGGTGGGCTGGTTTTGGAGTGCGGACGTGGCGGCTCCGCCGTTGCCCGAGTGGCCCGACGAGCCCGACGAGCTGCCCGCGACGGTATACATATCGTTAGCGGTCATGGACTGACCCCACTTAGTGCCAGTAGTACCAGCAACTTCTTGGACGCGGTTGTTGTTCTGGTCGGCAATGAAGAGGTCCCCCGAGGAGTCAACTGCGACACCCGTCGGTTCGTCGAACAGCGCTGACGTCGCGGCTCCACCGTTGCCCGAGTGGCCCGACGTGCCCGACGAGCTTCCCGCGACGGTGTACACGTCATTCGCGGTCATGGCCTGAGCGCGTTGGCTTCCCGTCGCAACGGCAACTTCTTGGACGCGGTTGTTGATGGCGTCGGCAATGTAGAGGTTGCCCGAACCGTCGAGAGCGACGTCGGCCGGACTGTCGAGCAGCGCTGACGTGGCAGCGCCGCCGTTACCCGAGTGGCCCGACGTGCCGCTGGAACTGCCCGCGACGGTATACACGTCGTTGGCTGTCATGGAAATGCCCCACTGGGTGTGGTTCGTCGCGGCCAGTTCCTGGACCCGGTTGTTGGTCCCGTCGGCCACGAAGAGATCGCCGTTGGCATCGAGCGCGACACCCGAAGGACTGTGGAGCAGTGCTGAGGTGCCCGCCCCACCATCGCCGGATGAGCCGGCGGTGCCGGCAGAACTGCCAAGAATCGTGTAGAGGTTTCCAGCAGTCATAGAAATTCCCCACTGGGTATGGGTCGTCGCAGCCAGTTCCTGGACCCGGTTCGCTCCGCTGTCGGCAATATAGAGATTTCCCGAGGAGTCGGCGACGATGCCTTTCGGCGACGTCATTTGGGCATCGGTCGCCTGGCCACCCGAGCCTGACGTTCCCGTCGAGTAATTGCCGGCGACGGTGAAGACGTCGTTGGCCGTAAGGGAGAATTGAGACGCCGTGGTACCCGCCACCTCACGCACGACGTTGTTCTCCAGGTCCGCGATGATGAGACCACCGGCACTGTCGACAGCGACACTCGTCGGAAAGGCGAGCAATGCCGAACTGGCTGACCCGCCATCGCCGGAGTAGCCCGACGATCCCGACGAGCTTCCCGCGACGGTGTAGACGTCATTCGCCGTCATCGACTGACCACGTTGCGCACCCGTCGAGATGGCGACTTCCTGGACTCGATTGTTCGCCGAGTCAGCGACGAAGAGGTTCCCCGAGCCGTCGACGGCCACACCAGTGGGCTGATCCAAGAGCGCCGACGTCGCGGCGCCGCCGTTGCCCGAGTGACCGGAACTACCGGATGAACTACCGGCGACGGTGTAGATGTCGTTCGCGGTCATCGACTGACCACGTTGCGTACCCGTCGAGATGGCGACTTCTTGGACTCGGTTGTTACCGACGTCGGCGACAAAGAGATTTCCCGAGCCGTCGAGAGCGATGCCTTGAGGGGCATCCAAGAGTGCTGACGTCGCAGCGCCGCCGTCACCCGAATGGCCCGAATTGCCCGACGAGCTTCCGGCGATCGTGTAGATGTCGTGGGCGGTCATGGACTGACCACGCTGCGTACCGGTCGACGCCGCCACCTCCTGAATCCGGCTGTTCGACAAGTCCGCGACAAACAAGTTGCCCGAGCCGTCGAGCGCCACACCGGCGGGCTGATCAAGCAGGGCAGACGTTGCGACCCCACCGTCGCCGGAATGGCCCGCTGCGCCCGACGAACTTCCGGCAACGGTGTAGACATCGTTGGCGCTCATCGAGATTCCCCACTGCGAACCGGTCGCAGCCGCGAGTTCTTGCACACGATTGTTGCTTTGGTCGGCAACGTACAGGTCACCGGACGAATCGAGCGCCAGTCCAGTTGGCGTATTGAGCAACGCCGAAGTGCCGGCCCCGCCGTTGCCCGACAATCCCGCCGTACCGGATGAGCTTCCGATGAGTCGATACATATCGCCCGCTGTCATCGAGATTCCCCACTGCGTGTGGTTCGTGGCGGCAACTTCAACGACTTCGTTGTCGAAGCTGTCGGCGATGAAGACATCACCCGATGAGTCAGTGACGGTTGCCTCGGGCGAGTTCATCTGGGGTTCCGTCGCCTGACCCGCATCATTGGACGTTCCACTGAGACTGTTCCCTGCAATCGTGTAGATGTCATTCGCCGTCAACTGGCGGAATGACGAACTGCCGCCTGACGTGGGCGACGTCGTAGTGGCGAGTACGACCTGATCGCCGGGGAGTGTTCCCTGAGGCAAGGTCAGACTCAGCGTGTTCGAGGAGTTGTGTCCCGAATTGGTGCCAATCAACTCCGGTGACGTGCTCTGAGCCGTGTCGATGAGGTTGCCGTCGGGGTCGTAACTATAGGTAGTCGTGCGTGGCACGACAGTGCCGCCCGACGCACCAACCGTCACATTGGTGAGTACACCGTCGGCGTCGTAGGTGCGTGTAGTTGTGTAGTTCGCGGCGTTCGCGCCTGACAGGTTGCCGTCGGGCGTCACCGTTGTCAACAACTCGCCATCGGCGTCGTAGGTGTTGGTGGTCTTGGCAACCTCACCACCAGCATTACCGTCGGGAGTTGACAAGAACGTCAGGTCACCGTGGGAGTCGAAGGTCAGTTGCGTGACCACACCGTTCGGATCAACAGTGGCGCACGGCAAAGAGGTTGACGGGGCACTCGTGGCACACGAATCGTTCGTCGAACCGATGGTCACGGACTGCCCGTTGTAGAGGTCATACGAAGTCCTCGCGTACGAGGCGGTAGTGGCACCGGGCGCGTAGGCACCGGCGGTTTGATAGATGAGATTGCCGTCGGTGTCGTATTCGTCATACGTCACGAAAGGCGGAGGTGACGAGGAAGGAGCGGTGATAGTTGCCGTTCCAGCGGTGATCGCCGAGGGCGGACTCAGCGCCGAGCACGGCGACGTTGCCTCGGGCGCGGCTGAACAGATCTGTTCATTGAATGCGTTGTATGAGTAGGTCGTCGTGTTCCCAAGTGCGTTGGTTTCTGCGACCCGGTTGCCCGACGAGTCGAATACGCTCGTCGTCACGTTGCCGTTTGGATCCGATACCGACGTCTCACCGAGCGTCGCCTGGTCGAAGCCGTAGGTCCAAATGCTCGATCCCTTGGTCACAGTTTGGAGTTGCCCGTCGACGTAGGACTCGACCTCAACGTTGCCATTCGGGCTCGTGATGGTCGTGGTCCCTCCCGAAGACGAGAAATTGTCTCCGGTGTAGGCGTACGTCGTTTCGCGACCGAGTTGATCTGTCTGAGTAAGAACCTGTCCCGAACTGTTGTACGTGTTTACGATGTTCGTACCGGCGTCGGGACCGCCGCTTTGACCATTCGGAAAAGTCATGGTGAGCAACTGATGGCTGGAATTGTATGTGAACGAGATCACCCGTCCCAGGGGATCGGTGACGCTAGAGAGGTCGCCCGACGAGTCGTAGCCGTACTGCGTCTCTCGACTCATGGGATCAGTCACCGAGGACACCAGCCCGTTCGATCCGTAGGCGAATGTGAGCGAGCGACCGGAGGGGTCGGTAACGGTGTGAAGCTTGCTCGAAGTGTAGGACAGTGTCGTCGCATCGCCATTTGGATCGGTGATTGAGGTCAGTTGTCCAGTCGAGTTGAAGGAGTACGACGTTGCACTTTGGTATACGTAGGAGTAATTCCCCCCCGATGTCGTGAGCGTCGAATCGGCCCAAGTCGGCATGACGAAGCCGCCGCTACCGTTTGGTTCGGCCGTCACCTGCGAACCATCCTTCTCCGTGATCGTGACCGATCCGTCGCCGTTTACCACGAGATGCATGTCATAGGAGGAGGACCATCCGAAGCCGAAGATTCCCTCACTCGCGGCGTTCAATGAGTTGTAGGTCCGAGCGAGATCGAGCGACGGACCATACCCTGGAACGACCGCATCATTGAAGGTGTGCCAAAAGTCGCCACTCGCGCAGTTGACCGGGTTCTTACCGCTGGTGCACGTCGTGCCATGTTTTGTGGAATCGCCGCTTCCGATTCCAACGGCCAGTTTGGGTGCGACCGTAATTGCGGTAGGACTAACAAAGGATAAATTGTCGATTGCCCAACCGGCGGGGTCGACGCCGCTGATGATGAAGTACGAAGCGTCAGAGAAATTGCTGGTTACCAGGAAAATCCCAGTTGAATTAGCGACGACACTGCCGAGTAGTTGATCGGCGGGTCCGTAGATTTGGACCGAAGTCGATCCAGCGGTGTTGATATAGCCAAGATCGAAAGACATTGAACTGACGGTGGCGGGCGTTGTCGTTGACGGAACAACAAAACTCCCTCGCAAGTCGCTTCCGAAGCCTTGGCCACCGGAAAGCACTGGGCTCGTCGGGTTTGCACTGTCAGTCGTGATGTATGGCGGCACATTCGAATCGTTCGCGTCACCAGAGAAGATGACGCCGTCGCTCTCGTATTGGTTCGTGATAGTTGTGCCAACCGGATATTCGCTAAACGTCAGCGTCGGATCCCCACCCACGTGGGACGATTTTGCGCCACCCACCGAGGATTGGGATGGTCCGCCCAGGATCAACTTGTGAACCAAGTGGTTGTGAACAGAATGAATTGAAGTGCTTGGACCGAAGTATCCAACATCCTTCACTGCTCCGCTTTCTATGCGCAGCGGCTCCGCGCCAACTGACGACGCGAATATTCCTGAAACACCGAGTGTGAGGGCCGCCGTCACCGCAATTGCGCGGAGCCGTTTCACCGTCGACAAGGTCGCATTGGCGGTTCGCGTTGGTGGACGATTTGCAAACTCGTAACCACTTGCTTGGCGTGAGCCCCACTCCATTCGGACAATTCGGAACGTGTTGCTCTTTAGTCCACAACTGGTCCACATGGCGGTCCACCCGTCCCCAGCCATCTTCGACCAGATTGAAGAAACATTCGCACTACCCTGCTTGCGAAAATAGGTACTTCATTGTCTACGTTCAAGAGGGATTGCAACTACATCCTCACAACGACAGGCGGCTCGTTTTCGGGCGACTCCTACTTCAATAGATCGGCGCTGCGGGGAGGCGATCTCGACCGCCCAATAGATTTCGCATTCCCTCAACGGTTCAAATCACGCGGTCAACACTTTGACGAACTTCGCGGAGAGTGATGCAAGAACTAAGGCCATGTGTGTATGGCCGCGAGGTACGCAACTTCTGGAGCGCGAGTTGTGGGTTCGACCTCTGTGATCAATTCCAGACGGACGAGTTTGCGAAATAATGAATGGAAGTGATGACCGCATGGAACCGCGTTCGAAATAGTTGACATCGCGTCAACGTCGCTTTCATCGATAATGCCCGTCGAATGCCCAAGACCGAGAACATGGCAGTTCGATCGGTCACAAATTAGCCCTGATCGGTACATTCAAAGGTGTTGTGGTCCATTTCATTCCACCCTTTCAAGGCGGTGGGACAAGATGGGAATACGTTGGGACCATGAATCAGTCCGAATTTCGCGAAGGCTCTGTGATTCATCCTGTCCTCTGGTGGTGGACCTCTTGCTCTCTCCACCGACCCGCCCACGGACTAGGTTCTCGCTTACGGACAGAATGAAGTCGGCAAGTGATGGCTTGTGCGACTGACAACTGCTGTCGTGGCGGCAGCGAGGAGTTCACGAATGTCGAGGCTTAAGACGCGATTTGTGCGTCGCCGTGAAGGAACCTTTCGAGACGCGGAACACTGACCAACCATCTAGCACCAACTCGAATGGCTGGCTCGAACTTTCCAGCCCGCGCGAGGCGGTAGACAGTCTCGGCTGACAGACCAATTCGAATTGCAGCAATCGGTATCGATATGAGATCGACGGCGAGCTGTTCGCAATCAATAGACGCGCTCATCGCTCGGCATCAACCATAGGTTGCTCGAAAAGAAAGCAGTCGGGTCGTAACGGTGATGGCTCTCTCATGAAGTCGTCGACGTCTCTTGGAAGCAACTCAATTTTGCTTCACGTGTTTGACTCGCCGTCATATCAGATTCCTCTCGCTCGCCGTTTCTTACGTCACTTATTCGAATTCAAAACCGAGATCAATATCGAGTGAAATCACTTCGAGCTCGTGGTCGGAATTCGACGTGAAGGAGAAAGCGGATTCTCTGGAGTTGTTGACGGTCTCTCGCCACTGCTCTATCGCAATTTCGAGTGCGGAGCAATCAATGAGGATGGGATCTTCGTCCTCCCCCACGAAGAGCGCCAGTGTCGGCACTTTCGCATAATCGCCGAACATCATCCGAAGAGTTGTCCCCGACAGCGGATCCACCGTTTCGAGTG
>ODAK010000270.1_pt1 | contig 59445 bp, 47 predicted proteins | sample 1539591 | NCBI WGS metagenome assembly ODAK01 (sample SAMEA3539303, study PRJEB22396) | soil metagenome | biome: tundra; feature: field; material: soil | place: USA | collected 2010-05 | depth 0.15 m | reverse complement strand
GCGGAACAGTGGCCGTAGCCAGGCGGCGAAGGTCCTGGGCTGAGCGAGCAGTGTCAGGTTTCCGTGAAAGACGAGCTGGTGATCACGGAAGGCCTGCCGGAGAGCAGCAACAAACTTGCCGCGGAAGACGCGACGGAGTACGTGGATGGAAAGAAAGAACCGGTCGCGTGATTTTACCCAGTGGGTGTGATCGAGTGACAGCCCACCGGCGGGAATGACGCAATGGACATGGGGATGGAGCCCAAGCTTCTGATTCCAGGTGTGCAGCACGGTGAAGAAGCCGATTTCCGCGCCGAGATGTCTCGGATCGCGAGCGACTTCGAGAAGTGTTTCCGCACTGGCGCGGAATGGCAGACCGTAGATGACTTTCTTATTCTGCAAAGCCAGTGCCGCGAGCGGCTGAGGAAGTGTGAAGACCACGTGGACATAGCGCGGGCGGCCAGCGATCCATGAGCCCGGTGGAGGGCAGTTTCGGGGGCCCCTATCTCCTATCCCCGCAATATGGCGGGGCCGAAGCTATTCCTGCGTGCCAAATATAGAACTTGAGACTTGGAGGTTTATACGGCAAGGAGAACAGACAGATTTTAGAAGGGAATCAATGCGCGCCGACGAGCCTTCCAACTTCATCGCAGAGCAAGCTCATTTGATCCATCTTTGATAAAACAGAGGACACGCCAGCGTCGCGAGCCTGATTGGCTAGTTCTGAATCGGAGTAAAGCGTAAATAAGATGATAGGTATCCCGGGCATTGCTGTTCGAAGAGCGATCGCAGTTTCCAAGCCGTTCATTCGAGGCGTCGAAAGATCCAGAATGATCAAGTCGGGCGTCAACTCCAGAGCTTTTTCGACTCCTTCCAACCCATCGGATGCCTCGCCGCAAACTTGAAACTTAATTTCGGATTCAAGCCACAGCTTGACCATATTCCGAATCTGAGGACTATCGTCGACGATGAGAATGCCGTTGGACATATGCGCGCCAGAGGTGACGGCCGATGAACCGGAAGCACCCATGCAAGCCAACCTACTCTCGGGCGATGTGGAAGCCAATACCCTGTTCGCTGTACGGCGACTCTAAGACCCGGCAGGAACAAAAAGTGGTTTGACATTCGACTGCCATAGAAAACTGGCGGGGCTGGCTGGCCTTCTGCATAATGGCGGGGATGCGGGGAGCGCGGCAATGGTTGGAATATGCGGCGATGTGGCTGGTGCTGAAGACGGCCGGTCTTTTGCCGCGAAGTGCTGCGCGGGCTTATGGCGCGGGAGTGGCGTTTGTGTTTTTTGCGGCGCTGCCGCGGTTGCGACGGATTGCGTCATTTAATTTGAAGCTGGCGTTTCCGGATTGGAGTGACGCGCAGCGGCGTGGCGTAGTGAACGGAATGATTCGGCAGCTTGGTTGGATGGGCGGGGAGTTTTCTCAATTTCCGAAGTATACGGCGGAGCGCATCAAGGAAATTGTAGTGTTGGATGGAGTAGAAAATTTTTTGGAGGCACAGCGCGCCGGGAAAGGCGTCCTAATTCTGACGGGACATTTCAGCGCTTGGGAACTGGCTCCTTTTGCGCAGGCGCGATTCGGGCATCCGATGAGTTTTCTGGCGCGGGAAGTGGAAAATGTGCGGGTGGATGCGCTGGTGAATTCTTACCGCACGCTTTCGGGAAATAAGCCCATCGAGAAAAATCAGTCGGCGCGGGCGGTGCTGCGCGCGCTGGCTGAAGGCGGCAAGGTGGGGATTCTTGCGGACCAGAACACGATTCTGGAAGAGGGCGTGTTCGTGGATTTTTTCGGGATTCCTGCAAGCACGACTACGGGAATCGCGCGGATGGCTCTACACACCGGCGCGGCGGTGGTACCGGGATATCTTTTGTGGGATACAGCCATTGGGAAATACCGGTTGAGATTTGATCCGGCGGTGGAATTGTCGCGCACGGGCAACGTTTCTGAGAAGGAATACACCGAAGAAGATGTGCGGGAAAATACCGCGCGATTCACGCGAGTCATTGAGGAGATTGTACGGAAGAATCCGGAGCAGTGGGTGTGGGTCCATAAAAGATGGAAAACGCGTCCGGCTGGTGAGAAGTCCATCTATCCATTTTAGTTTTGAGCACACGGAAATACGGGAAGCGAGGAACGCTATGGAACGCACAGCACGAGAGATGGCGGAATATCTGGGCGCGGAATTGGAAGGGAATCCGGAACTGCGCATTTCCGGATGTGCTTCGGTGGCCAACGCGAAGACAGGGGACTTGGTGTTCGTGGATTTGCCGAAGCAATTGGATGCTGCGGCGAAGTGCGCGGCGGGATGCGTTGTGCTGGCTGCGGGAACCGAGATGGCGGGAAAGACGGTGCTGCGCGCGAAGAATCCGCGGTTGGCGTTTGCTCGGGCGATTGCGTGGATGATTCCGCGGGAAGTTATTGCGAAAGGAATTCATCCGACGGCTGTAGTGGCGAATTCCGCGAAGCTGGGCGCGGGAGTTGGCGTTGGTGCGTACGCGGTGATTGAAGATGGAGCGGAAATTGGCGCGGGGAGCGAGATAGGCGCGCATTGTTTTGTAGGCAGCGGCGCGCGAATGGGCGCGGGGTGCAGGATTTATCCGCGTGTGACGATTGCTGGTTGCGTGCGATTAGGCGCGCGAGTGGTAATACATTCCGGAGCTGTGATTGGGTCGGATGGATTTGGATTTGTGTTGACGGAAACTGGATTCGAGAAGTTCCCGCAGATTGGATCCGTTGAAATTGCGGATGATGTTGAGATCGGCGCGAACACCACGATTGATCGCGGCGCGCTGGACGCTACGCGAATCGGGCGCGGCGTGAAGATTGATAACCTAGTTCAGATCGGGCACAACTGCGAAATTGGCGAACACACTGTGATTTCGGCACAGACGGGTCTGGCAGGTTCATCATATATAGGACGGAATGTGATGCTGGGCGGGCAGGTGGGCATTGCCGGACATGGAAGGATTGAGGATGGCGCGCAACTAGCGCCCAAGTCCGGAGTTGCCGCGGGCAAAGTTATACACGCGGGAACGATCATGTTTGGCGCGCCGGCTAGGCCACTACATAAGGCAAAAGAGATCAATGCGTTGATGGGAAGGTTGCCGGAGCTGGCAAAACGCGTGCGTCGGCTGGAGGAAGCGGCCAAATCGGAATAGTTGCGTTGTGCGAATCTTAGACAGTACCTGTAGTTATTTGTTGACCAGCATACGAAAGCCGCCGATAATACCAAAATCAATAGGAAGGTCATTCCCACAGGGCGATACGGGTGTATCTGGCGAGTTGCAAGAGATAATTCTTTTCCCGGATGCTTGCAAGTGCAAGTGAAGTGAGGAGTTGGGGACAACCAAGGAGCTCATAAAGGCTTCTTAGTCTGATACAAGTTGGCCAGTAATTGGCCTGGAAGACCAAACGAATATGGCAGCAGGGGCAAGACTAGACTGGGAAAGCGGAGCGCAAGCTGCCGCGCGCCCTGTTGCGTCCGCAACACTGGCTGAGAGGCTTGCTCAAGCGATTGAGCGAGGGGCGCTGCATTTGCTGTCCCTTCAGTCTGAACAGGGCTATTGGGTAGGCGAGTTGGAAGCGGATACTACGCTGGAATCGGATTACATCTACTATCTGAATGTCCTCGGTAAAGCTGATCCTGAGCGAATTTCCAAACTTGCAAATTATGTGCGTCAGAGGCAGTTGGCGGACGGCGGATGGAACACTTATTTTGGCGGGCCCTCGCAACTGAACGCCACCGTGAAGGCATATTTTGCCCTGAAGATCGCCGGTGATTCGATTGATGCGCCGCACATGCTGCGCGCGAAGGAACGGACTCACGCGTTGGGGGGACTGGAAGCGACGAATTCCTACGTGAGATTTAATCTGGCGCTGGTTGGAGCACTGGGCTGGGAAATGACGCCCGCAATTCCTCCTGAATTAATGCTGTTTCCGAACTGGTTCAGCTTCAATATTTATGAAATGTCATCGTGGACGCGCGGATTTCTGGTGCCGATGTCCATTCTTTACGCGATTAAGCCACGATGGACGTTGCCGATGGATGTGAGCGTTGACGAACTGTTCCGCACGCCGGGACGCGGGGCGGTTGCCTTTGATTGGGATAAGCAACTGGTATCGTGGCGGAATTTTTTCCTGATGGCGGATCGCGCGTACAAAATTTATGACCGTCTGCCGTGGAAACCTTTGCGCAAACGGGCGCTTTCGCAGGCCAAAGAGTGGATGTTGGATCACATGGAACATTCGGAAGGTCTGGCCGCGATTTTCCCCGGCTTCATGAACTCAACATTTGTGCTGATGGCGACCGGGCACACGCTCGACGAGCCTCTCACCGCGCGCGAGATCGAACAATTTGGGAAACTGGAAATTGAAGAAGAAGACACGATTCGGATTCAGCCATGCGTTTCGCCGGTGTGGGACACGGCGATTGCGTTGACGGCGCTGGCAGAAGCGGGACTGCCACCGAACCATCAGGCGATGGTGCGTGCGGCGAGTTGGTTGTTGGACAAGCAAATCACAAACGGCGGCGACTGGCAGATCAAGAATCGTGATGCAGAGCCCGGAGGCTGGGCATTTGAATTCCGGAACGATTGGTATCCGGATGTGGACGACACCGGATTTGTGCTGATCGCGTTGCAGCGCGTGGATTTTCCGGACCGGGCGCGGATGGACGAGGCAATTCGACGGGGTGTGGACTGGCTGCTGAGCATGCAGAATCGCGATGGCGGCTGGGCCGCGTTCGATCGCGATAATGACAAACATTTCTTGACGCGCATTCCTTTCGCAGATCACAACGCGATGATCGATCCGGCGACGGCGGATGTGACGGCGCGAGTGATCGAATCATTGGCGCGGTTGGGAATTCGGAATGATCATCCCGCGATGAAGCGCGCGGAAGAATTTTTGAAGCGCGATCAGAGGCCCGATGGATCTTGGTACGGCCGATGGGGCGTGAATTATATTTACGGAACGGGCGGCGTGTTGCGCGCGTTGGAAGCGGCTGGAATGACGGCGCGAGATTTTGCGCGTCGCGCAGCTGCGTGGCTGCGTTCGGTGCAGAATTCAGATGGCGGATACGGCGAAACCTGCGCGTCGTACGACGATGAATCACAAAAAGCGTTGGGCCTGAGCACACCTTCGCAGACGGCATGGGCGCTGATTGGATTGATGGCGGCGGGCGACCAGAAAGAACCGTGCGTGGAACGAGCAGTGGATTTCTTGCTGAATCGCCAGAACGCTGATGGATCGTGGGATGAAGATGAGCCTACGGGCACGGGATTTCCGCGCGTGTTCTATTTGAAGTATCATTTGTACAGGAATTCGTTTCCGGTATATGCGCTGGGCCGGTATCGGAATATGCTTGAAGGGCGGAGCGAGTATCACTGCGTGGAGCTTGACGCTGCTGAGTTTCGCAACCGCAGCAACTGAAGTCTGGGGGACGAATGCGTTATCCGTTAAAAATGTCCGCGAAGATGGCAGGTTATATTGCGGGCAAGAAATTTCAGGGACAGAAAAAATTTCCGATGGTGCTGATGCTGGAGCCGCTGCACGCGTGCAATTTAACGTGCACGGGCTGCGGTCGCATTCGCGAGTACAAGTCCACGATTAATGAGTCGTTGACCGTGGCGGAATGTCTGGCGGCTGTGGACGATTGCGGATCGCCGATCGTTTCGATTTGCGGCGGCGAGCCGATGATTTATCCGGAGATCGGGCAACTGACGAAAGAAATTCTGGATCGCGGAAAGCACATTATTTTGTGTACGAATGGAATGTTCATTCGCAAACGGCTGCACGAATTCAAGCCGTCGTCGAGTTTCTTCTGGAACGTCCACCTGGATGGAATGGAGAGGACGCACGATTTGTGCGTGGAGCGTGACGGAGTTTTCCGCGACGCGATTGACGGAATTAAGGCGGCAAAGGCTGCGGGATTCTTGGTGTGCTCGAACACCACGATTTATAAAGAGACGGATTTGAATGAGATTTCCGAGCTGTACGGATATCTGGACGAGTTGGGCGTGGACGGATACATGCTTTCGCCGGCGTACAGCTATTCGGCGGTGATGACGAAGGAAATTTTCATGTCGCGCGAAGATATTCGCGACAAATTCCGCGATGCGGTTGGCCTACTGGGCAAACACAATTTGATGGTGTCGCCGATTTATCTGGATTTTCTGCGCGGCGAACGCGAATTGGATTGCACCGCGTGGGGCACACCGACGTTTAATCCGCGCGGATGGAAAGGCCCGTGCTATTTGATCACGGACACGCATCACGGATCGTACAAGGATTTGGTCGAGAATACGGACTGGTCGAAATACGGGCCGGGAAATGATCCACGCTGTGCGGATTGCATGGTGCACGTTGGATTTGAAACGACGCCGGTGTTGGGAGCGCGTCCAAAACTTGGCGACACCTGGAAAATGTTGAAGTGGCAGATGAACGGCAAAATGGGCGGGAAACGGTTCATCGGAGAAAATGCCGGCAACGGGCATGACAATGACCGCGGCAATGGAAATGGACATGCTAACGGCTCCGGGCCGGCGCGTCCCACGAGCAATTTTATTCCAGCAAGTGAACTTGGCTCTCAAGACCGCACGCTGAGAGCTCCCTGATCGACGCTATCGAACTACGACCTCGTTACCGGAGTACGACTTCGTGACCGTAGCATGACCTCGCTGGTCACTGGCGCCACCGGATTTCTCGGAAGCCACGTCGCGCGGCAGTTAGCGGCACGTGGCGAGCGAGTTCGTGTCTTGACGCGTCCTGCAAATGATCGCCGAGCACTGGCGGAAATTCCCGTCGAAATTGTTGAAGGAGATTTGCGCGATGCGGCTTCGCTGGACCGGGCGGTCGCGGGCGTTGAGCGCGTGTTTCACGTTGCCGCGGATTATCGGCTGTGGGCGCGTGACCCGCGCGAGATTTACGCATCGAATGTAACGGGCACGCGGAACTTGCTGGAAGCGGCGCGGCGCGCGGGCGTTGCGCGATTTATTTACACGAGTACGGTTGCGACGGTTGCGGTAGATAGGCCGGAACTGCCGAGTGAGACGACGGAATCATCGCTGGACGAAATGATCGGGCATTACAAGCGGTCGAAGTGGCAGGCGGAAAATGAAGTGCGTATGGCGGCGCGCGATGGATTGCCGGCGGTGATTGTGATGCCGACGACTCCTGTGGGGCCGGGCGATTGGAAACCGACGCCGACTGGGAAAATTATTGTGGATTTTCTTACGGACAAGATGCCGGGATACGTGCAAACGGGATTGAATTTTGTGGCAGTGGAAGACGCGGCGGCGGGGCACTTGCTGGTCGCCGACAAGGGAAAAATTGGCGAGCGGTATTTGATTGGCGCGGAAAATTTGACGCTGAAGCAGGCGCTGGATGCGCTGGCGCGAATTACCGGCAAGCGGGCGCCGCGAATGAAGATTCCGCATTTTGTGGCGCTGGCCGCGGCGTATGCGGATACGGCTTTCTCGCGTTTGCGCGGGCGCGAGCCGCAGATTCAGATTGAAGGTGTAAAGATTGCGGCGCATATGATGTTTGTGGATTGCGGCAAGGCGCAGCGCGAATTGGGATTTGTGGCGGGATCGGTCGAGGCGGCACTGGAGCGCGCGGTGCGGTGGTACGAGGCTAATGGATATTTGCGGGCTGGTGGGACAGCGCGGTTCGCGGCAGCGAAGGTGGCGTAGGTTCCGTGAAAATTCTCGTTACGTTCGCGGTCGATGCTGAATTTGCTCCGTGGCGCAAGCGGAATGACTTCAGCGTTGTGCGCCGGGAATTTCCCGGACAGGATATTTCGTTAAAGCTATATCGTGCGGAAGGCGACAGTGTTGAAGTGGATGTGTTGCTCACAGGAATCGGGTGGAGCGCAGCTTCCGCTGCGAGTATGGTGGATGAGTTGCAGAATAGAAGACCGGACATCTGTATATCGTCAGGACTCGCAGGCGCGCTGAAGCCTGAGTACCATCGTGGAGATGTTTTGGTAGCGGCGCGAGTTCTGCGAAGTGATACAACGCAATCGTTGGGGACCAGTGTTGCTCTTGTGACCGCTGCAGTGAAATCTGGTGCGACTTGCGTGAAGTCGTTTGTAACGAATGGCGGAATTATTGGAGAGGCGCGGTCGAAGCAAGCGATGAGTTCTATCGGAGACGCCGTGGAAATGGAAAGCTTTCACGTACTTTCGAGCGTAAATGCGGCCCGGATTCCAAGCGTCGCCATTCGAGCGATTAGCGATACGGTTGAGCAAGACATGCCGCTGGACTTCTCGAAGGTAGTTGATCGCGCGGGCCATGTGCGCTGGGCGAAAATGGCGCGAGAACTCGGTCGGCATCCTGGACGGATTCCGTCGCTGATTCAATTCGGTCGAGAAGGCCGGCACGCAGCTGAAAAGCTTGCGGACTTTCTCGATCAATACGTCGATGATATTTCTGAAACTCAATTGCCTCCCGCGATGGAAGCGGCGGTCATCGCGTGACGGGGACCAGTCAACAACTCGATTCACTTGCGGTTGCGGGCGGCGCGAAAACCATGCGCGCGGCGGTATACCGCGGAAAAGATAATGTCGTTGTGGAAGATGTGCCGGTGCCGGAAATTGGCGAAGGCGAAGTTTTGATTCGCGTTGCGGCTTGCGGAATTTGCGGCACGGACATTAAGAAAATTCATCATGGATTTGTGAAGCCTCCACAGATATTGGGACATGAAGTTGCGGGGACCGTTGTAGGAGTGGGGCGCGGCGTAACGCGCTGGAAGATTGGCGATCGCGTGGTGAGTTTTCATCATATTCCCTGCGGAAATTGTTTTTATTGCGCCCAGAAATCATTTTCGCAGTGCGCGGGATACAAGAAAGTTGGATTGACTGCGGGATTCGATCCGAATGGTGGGGGCTTTGCGCAATTTGTGCGGGCGATGCCGTGGATTGCCGAGCGCGGAATGGTGGCGATTCCGGACGATGTGAGTTTTGAGGAAGCGACGTTTATTGAGCCGGTGAATACTTGTTTGAAAGCGGTGCGCAAGGCGCGTGTTGCAGCGGGAGAGCATGTGCTGGTGATCGGCGCGGGGCCAGTTGGATTACTATTGATGATGCTTGCCAAGCACGCGGGGGCAGTAACTTACGCGAGCGATCCGATGGCGGAGCGGCGCGCGAAGGCTTTGCAACTTGGTGCGCGCGAGACTTTTGATCCGCTGGCGGAAAGTTTGACGGAAGCGATGTGCGCGCGGACGAACGGGCGCGGCGCGGATGTGGTGCTTGTGGCGGTTCCATTTCCGAAAATAGTGGACGAGGCGCTTTCGGCGGCGCGGCCGGGCGGGCGCGTTTTGTTATTCGCGCAGAACGATCCGCAGATGCGGATTGAGTTTGCGGCGGCGGCGGTGGGAGTCAATGAGAAGGAAATTCTGGGAAGCTACAGCGCCGATGTTGACATGCAGGAAGAATCGGCGCGGCTTGTTTTTTCGCGCGAACTTCCCGTGGCACAATTGATTACGCACCGGTTTCCGCTGGAGCAGTTTTCGGCGGGGCTGGCGCTGGCGGCGAATCCGACCAGAGAATCGTTGAAAGTGATGATACTGCCCTCATGAGCACGGCGACGACAGCAACAGGGTTGATGACGGCGGCCGTGCTTTACGGCAGCGAAGATCTGCGAATCGAGCAGATGGAAATTCCGACTATCGCCGCGGACGAAGTATTGGTGCGCGTGCGGGTCGCGCTGACTTGCGGCACCGATTTGAAAGTTTGGAAGCGCGGATACCACGCGAAGATGATTACGCCTCCGGCGGTATTTGGGCACGAGCTGGCGGGCGACATTATCGCGGTGGGCAGCGAGGTGAAGGGATTCCGAGTGGGTGCGCGCGTCGTGCCCGGGAATTCCGCGCCGTGCGGCGCGTGTTTCTTTTGCGCGAAGGGACAGTCCAACCTTTGCGAAGATTTGCTGTTCAACAATGGCGCGTATGCGGAATTCATACGGATTCCCGGGCGCATCGTCCGCCGAAATCTGCTGGAGATTCCCGCGAAAGTTTCGTACACGGATGCGGCGCTTGTGGAACCGCTGGCGTGCGTACTGCGCGGAATTCATGAGACGGGCGTGCAGCTTGGGGACACTGTTGCCGTGATTGGCTGCGGGCCAATTGGATTGCAATTTATTCGCATGCTTACGGCGAAGGGCGCGCATGTTATCGCTGTGGCAAAACGTCCGAGCCAGGTGGAATCGGCGTTGCGAATGGGCGCGCGAGCGACAATTGATGTGAGCGCGCTGGAAGACCCGCTTGCGGGTGTTCGCGAGTTGACGGAAGGCGGGCGGGGAGTTGACTCCGTGATCGAGGCCGCGGGTGTGCCGCAGACTTGCCAGTGGGCACTACAAATGGTGCGGCACGGTGGGACCGTGCAACTTTTTGCGGGATGCGCGCGCAACGTCAAAATGGAAATTGAGCCCGCCGAATTGCACTATTCTGAAATCACAATCAAATCCAGTTTTCATCACACGCCGCATTTTATGCGCGAGGCGCTCGCGGAAGTGGCGCGCGGAGATGTGCGCGCAAGTGATTTTGTGACCGGCGAATCACCGCTGCGGGATTTGCCGCGGGTGTTCGAGCAGATGAAAAACCGCAACAGCCAGATTAAGACAGCGATTATTCCCTGAGAGCTTGCGTTGGCGCCCACGTATGCAGACCTTGAAGTGGCACGCGGAATGCCGCCGGATTCCTGTTCGGTAGCGGATGCGGAACGCTATACGCGCCGGCTGGCGACCGGACATTACGAAAACTTCAACGTAGTATCGTGGCTCCTTCCGAAACGCCTGCATCAACATTTCTACAATCTCTACGCATATTGCCGCTGGGCTGATGACCTTGGCGACGAAGTTGCCGATCCGCAGCGTGCGCTGGAACTTTTGACGTGGTGGGAAGACGAGTTGCGCGCGTGTTATGCCGGCAAGCCGGCGCATCCTGTATTTGTCGCGCTGGCGGGGACGATTCGCGCTTGTGAAATTCCGATGGAGCCTTTCGCGGATCTGCTGGTGGCGTTTCGTCAGGACCAGACTGTGAAAAGGTATGCAACGTGGGACGACATGATCGGATATTGCCGCTATTCGGCGAATCCCGTCGGACGGCTGGTGCTTTATCTGTGCGGCTACCGGGATCCGGAGCGCCAACGGCTTTCGGATGCGACGTGCACGGCTCTGCAGCTTGCGAATTTCTGGCAGGATGTTTCGCGCGATTTGGAAAAAGGGCGGATCTACATTCCGCTGGATGCGTTGCACGCGCACGGATTGGAATTTCAAGACATTGAATCGCGGCGATTCAGCGAGAAGTACGCGTCTCTGATGCGCGATTTAGTTGTGAGAACGCGTGCGTTATTTGCCGAGGGGATGCCATTGGCGGCGAGCGTTGCCCCGGATTTGCGTGTGGATATTGAAATGTTCAGCCGCGGCGGAATCGCGGTACTCGATGCGATTGAGCGGGCTCGGTACAACACATTGCAGAAGCGGCCGTCGATTGGGAAGGGAACGCAGGCGATGTTGCTGGGGCGGGCGCTGATTGGGCGCATGCGTTCTGCCGGGCCACCGAGGCACAACGAAAACGACGAAGTCGAGACGAAGCATGCGGTTGTTGGTAAGAATCAAGATGTTGCGGTGCGCATCGCGACGCCTGTGGCTGTCGATGCGTCCTACGATGAATGCAAACGCGTGGCGCGCGAATCGGCCAGCAATTTTTATTACGCGTTTTATTTATTGCCGGAGCCGAAGCGTCGCGCGTTGTGCGCGCTGTATGCGTTCATGCGGTTGGTGGATGACGTTGCGGACGAGCCTGGCGATGTCGCAAGCAAACAGCGTGGGCTTTCGCGGTGGCGCGGGCTCATGGATGCGGCGTATGCGGGGGAAACTTTCGGCCACGCGATTCTGCCTGCGTTTGCTGATACGTGTTCACGGTATTCCATTCCCGCGCGGTATTTCCATGATTTGATCTCCGGAGCGGAAATGGATTTGACGGAGCCGTCGTACGCGACATTCGATCGCTTGCGAGAGTATTGTTACCGCGTCGCGGGAACCGTGGGATTGACGTGCATTCACGTGTTCGGATTTCGCGATCCGCGCGCGCCGGATGTCGCGGAGCGGCTGGGCATCGCGTTTCAGTTGACAAATATTCTTCGCGATTTACGCGCCGACTACGAAATGGGCCGCGTTTATTTGCCTCAGGAGGATTTGGAACGGTTCGGAGTGCGCCCGGCGGAACTTCCGGGGCCAGCGTCACCGCGTCTAATCGAGCTGATGGAATTTGAAGCGGAGCGCGCGTGGAAATTCTACGAAGAGGGCGCGGAAATAGTTGGTCTAGTGGAACGTGACAGCCGGGGAGCGCTGTTCGCGCTGGCGCGAACCTACAGTAGTTTGTTGGCGGCGATTGAAGCGCGCGGCTTCGATGTATTTAGTTCGCGCGTGCGGTTGAGCACGGCGGAAAAGTTCGGCATTTTAGTGCGGGCGCAGCTTGGCGCGTGGTCGGAGGCGAATGTCCTCGAAAAGCGTGATCGTGATCGGCGGCGGACTGGCAGGACTATCCGCGGCCGTCGCGCTGGCTGAAACGGGCTACCGGATTACATTACTGGAAAAGCGGCCGTTCCTGGGCGGACGCGCGACGTCGTACGTTTTGCCGAGCGGCGATCACATAGACAATTGCCAGCACGTTACGCTGGGCTGCTGCACGAATCTGGATGATTTTTACAGGCGCGCGGGCGCCGACGGAAAAATCCGTTTTTACGACCGGCTGATATTTTCTTCGGCCGATGGCCAGCGCGGCGAAATGCACAGTTCGTGGCTACCTGCGCCGTTGCATGTAGCTCCTTCCTTCGCAACATTTCCACTTCTGGATTGGACGGATAAGCGCGCGATTGGTTCCTTGCTTATGTCCATCATGCGCAGCGGCGGGCGGCCCGCGGATCTGGCATCTGCGCCGGACGGAGTGCGGCCGTCAATGCTGGAATGGTTGCGGCGGCACAAACAGACCGAGCAGGCAGTTCGCCGATTTTGGGGCGTGGTGTTGATCAGCGCGCTGGATGAATTATTGGAGCGCACGGACGCGCAATACGGCGTGGATGTGTTTTGGAAGGCGTTTCTGGCGAATCGCACGGGGTATCGCATTGGAATTCCGACGGTGCCGCTGGCGGATTTGTACGACGGTTGCCGGAAAGCAGTGATGAGCCGTGGCGGGGAAGTGCGGTTGCGCGCGACGATTCGCAGATTGGAAATCGGAGATGGTGGAATCACCGGAGTCGCATTTGAATCGGGCGAAATGCTGCGCGCAGATTATTACGTCGCTGCGGTGCCTCAAGATGCGCTCCTTGAATTGTTGCCCGCGGAAATAACGGCACAGCAACCGGTATTTGAGAATTTGAAGCAGTTGAAGACATCCCCGATTACCGGCGTACATTTTTGGTTCGACCGCGTGGTGATGGACGAACCGTTTCTGACGCTCGTTGACACAACTACACAGTGGATTTTTAACAAGAACTTGCTTTATGGTGGGGAGTCCGGCGTAGGGCACGAATCTGGTGCACGACAATACCTGCAGCTCGTAATCAGCGCGAGCTACGATTTGGTGCAGCGATCGCGGCAGGAAATTATCGACCTGTGCTTGCAGGAAGTTCATCGCGCGATTCCGGCGGCGCGCGAGGCAAGGTTGTTGAAATCCACGGTGATAAAAGAAACCGCTGCGACATTTTCGCCGGAGCCGGGGTGCGATCGATGGCGTCCGGCTGCCGCGAGTCCGGTGCGCGGACTATTTTTGGCGGGAGATTGGACGGCGACCGGCTGGCCTGCGACGATGGAAGGTGCTGTACGTAGCGGATATTTGGCCGCAGAGGCGCTGACCAAAGCCGATGGACGCCGCCAAAAGTTCTTGAAGGCAGATTTGCCCGTGGAAGGAATCTCTAAACTTTTTGCCGGACGTTCCGGCAATAAAACGTGAGGTGAAATGTGGCGAAGTCTAAGAGCAAGTCCCATGCAAAGCCAAAACCAAAAGCTCAGGAAGTGGTGGTGCTCGTTGGAACGCGCAAGGGCGGATTTATTCTGCGCAGCGATCTGAGGCGAAAAACTTGGAAGCTGGAAGGACCGCTATTTCCTGGCATGCAGGTACACCATTTTATTTCGGACCACCGCGAGCCGCGCAAGGTAATGTACGCGACGGCGAATAATGACTGGTTCGGCTCGGATCTTCAGCGAACGCAGAATGGCGGAAAAACGTGGACTGGCACGACTGGCGGCGTTCGTTATGAGGAAGGCTCCGGACTGGATGTGAAGCGGCTGTGGCACATTCGCCCGGGCCGAGCGAGCGAGCCTGGCGTGGTGTATTGCGGCGTAGATCCAGCGGGCCTTTTTCGGAGCGCGGATGGCGGCGAAACCTGGAGCGAAGTAAAGGGATTGAATCGGCACGAAACGCGGCCGAAGTGGAATGCGGGAGCCGGCGGCATGATCGTCCACACAATTTTGTTGGATCCCGACATGCCCAAGCGAATGTACGTGGCGATTTCCGCGGCGGGCGTTTTCCGCAGCGACGATAATGGCGCCACATGGATTCCTCGGAACAAGAATGTGCGCACAGATTTTCAGCCGGAAACATTTCCGGAAGTAGGGCAGTGCGTGCACAAACTTGCGCTGGCTCCCGGAGTTCCGGGATTGCTCTACCAGCAGAATCATTGCGGGATGTATCGCAGCGATTCCGCGGGCGATGATTGGACGGACATTTCGGCTGGCATGCCTTCGCGTTTCGGATTTCCCATTGCAGTGCATCCACGAAATCCGCAGAAGATTTGGGTGTTGCCATTGATTGGGGCGGAGATGCGCGTGGTACCGAATGGAAGTTTGACCGTCTACTGTTCGACGAATGGTGGAAAGAATTGGAAGACGCAAACGCGAGGTCTGCCAACGAAGAACGCGTACCACACGATTTTGCGCGAAGCGATGTCCACCGACACGTGCGATAAGGCGGGAGTTTATTTCGGCACGGAAAGCGGACAGCTTTATCACACGCGAGATGAGGGCGGCGAGTGGCATCTACTGGCTGGGAACCTACCCCCGATTCTGAGCGTTGAGGCGGCCCTACTCTGAAATCCGCGAATTCTGGCCATGTGCGATATTCGGTGTATTTTTCGAGTACGGGCTTGACTTGGAAGTCCCGGAGGGCTACAAACATAAGGTAGGTGATTTCACCGCTGTGTCGTCCCGGCAAGGATTTCTGCAGAAAGATAGCAAGATCGAAAGCAGTTCGGTAATTTCACAGTTCTCGAAGTTTCCCCGATCGCGGCGCGCTGACCGGTAAGTCCGTCTGGGTGCTCGTTTTTTGCGAAGAAGAGAAGTGTGGTGAGGGTCTGTTGGACAGAAAATACAAACAGCACGGTTATCAGGATTCCGGCAAACCAGAAAAGCGCGAGCGAACGAACGAGCAGCCCCGAGGTCCGCGGCCGGAACAGATAGGTCCGCGCACTCCGCGGATGGTTGGAACAGTGCTGCGAGCGCGGTGCGGCGGTTGTGGAAATGTGCTGCCACCGGGATTTGCTGCCACCGGCGTGTGCCCACGTTGCGGATATGATCTTCACTGCTGCAAGCAGTGCGTGAATTTTGATACTGCAGCGCAGTTCGAGTGCACGCAGCCGATTTCGGAACCGATCATGAAAAAGAGTGCGAAGAATGATTGTACATTTTTCGAGATGCGCATGACCGTCGAGAAGGACACCGCGCCGATTGCGCCGGCTCCGACGAACGGCGCTCAGAAGGAATACTCGAGCAGTGCCGCACGGCCGGGAGACGCGCGCCGGGCGTTTGAAGATTTATTTAAGAAGTAGGATATTTTCCGGGCCCGCCAACCGAAATAACCCGCCACTTATTTTTAGTCTTGGCGAAGCGTGCGCATGGGATCGATTCGGCTTGCGCGACGCGCAGGCACGAAACTCGCGAACAACGCAGCCAGCACCAGCACGAAAACCATCATCGCGAAAGTAACGGGTTCGAGCGAACGAACACCGGCCACAAATCGCTCCAGCAGACGCCCCGCGACCAGCGCGCCGGCAATCCCCACGCCCACTCCGGCGAAAATCATTCCCAGGTTCTGCCTCAGCACGAGCAATATGACGTTGCCGGCAGTTGCTCCGAGGGCCATGCGCACGCCGATCTCTGAGACGCGCTGGCTCGTCAAGTATGCGAGCACCCCATATACACCGATGCACGCCAGCAGCAACGCCAGTCCGGCGAAAATTGCGAACAGCAACATCAGCATGTGTTGTTGGGCGAGCGAAGCACTCGCGAGTTGCTCCATCGTGCGAATTTCGTTGAGAACTTGATCGCCTGACGGCCCGCGAATCTCTTTCTGCAATGATTCAACTAGATTTAATGGCGGAACGGTTGTCCGGGCTATCACGGACATGAGTTCCGACCAGCGGTGCAGCAGCGCTTCTGCCACCTGTGCAAAGGGATAGTAGAACTGCGCGCGCACCTTCGCGTCGTCGTCGCTAGCCGGCCCCCAATGCCGGACGTGGCCAACTACGCCGACCACCCGCGCGATATCGGGACCGCCGGGACCGGTTGAGAACGGAGTATCCGTCTTCGGAAGCCACAGGCGTTTCCCGATGGGGTCTTCTCCGGGGAAAGCAAGTTTCGCCATGACGTCATCGATTACCACGACGTACTCGCTGCCCTGACGATCATGATCGTCGAAGAACCGTCCCTTGAGGAGCCGTATGCCCATGACCTTCAGATAGTCAGCCGACACACTCGTCGCCAATGCGACCGGAAGTTGGTTTCCCGGCAGTATAGACGGAGATGTTGAGTAACCGAGTTGGTTGTTTCCTTCGCGCATCGGGACGGTGTCCACTATCGCCACGTATTCCACTCCGGGTACGCGCCGTGCGTGATCCAGAACGTCCTGCCAAGTGGCGCGAATCTTCGCGGGGCTTTCAAACGCGGCGGGCGGAAGATCTAATCGCGCGGTCAAAATATTGTGGACGTTGAGTCCTGGATCGATGGACGCCAGCCTAAGGAGCGTTCGGCCGAGGATTCCGGCGGACACCAAGAGCACCACCGCGAGCGCAATTTCGGACATCACAAAACCTCCGTGCAGGCGGCGCGAACGCCCTGCCAACGTGCGCGCACCGCTGCGAAGATTGCGTTCGAGATTGCGCGCTGGAATGCGAAGCGCTGGTGCGAGTCCGAAAAGAAGGTCGCTCAATAGGGAGATTCCAAGCGTGAACAGCAACACGCGCCAATCCAGTTCAATCTCTGTTGCGCGCGGTAAGCTTCCCGGCCAGAAAGTTACGAAGGGCCGAATGCCGACAGCGGCGATTAGAACTCCTAGAACGCCGCCTGAAAGTCCAAGCACGGCGCTTTCTGTAAGGCATTGGCGAACCAACCGGCTCCGCCTTGCTCCGAGCGCGGCACGCATTGCAAATTCACGTTCTCGCGAAACCGCACGCGCGAGAAGCAAATTGGCCACGTTCGCGCAGGCAATCAGCAGCACCAGACTGACCGCGCCAAACAACAGCCAAAGAGTGGAGCCTATATCGCCGACGTCGGGGCGCATCGGATCCGCGATGAAACTTCGGCCGGCATTTGAGTCCGGATATTGTTTGGCTAAATCCCGGCCAATCAAGGCAAGTTCCGTCTGAGCTTGAATCAGCGTCACGCCGGGCTGAAGGCGCGCCAACACTTGAATGCCGGGATGACGGTCACGTCGCTGCATGTTCGGGGCCGGGTCTTGGCCAATCGGAGTAAATACATCTGCCTGACCGTCCAACTGGAATCCTGCAGGGAGTATGCCTACCACCGTGTAGGACTTAGACGAATAAATAAATTGTGAGTCAATTGCGGAAGGATTTCCGGCGAAATGGCGTTGCCAGAATTCATGGCTGATCATCACGACAGGTGCTGCGCCCAGCCGGTCATCGGCGGACGTGAACGCTCGTCCGCGCTCTACTGATATGCCCAACACGGAAAATAAGTCAGCCGAAACCTGGCGGGCGTCAACGTACTCCGCGCGCTCCGTTTCACGGATCGCGCCGCCGTCACCGCGCCATGCCGACATTGCGAGTAAGTGGCTCTCACGTTTACAGTCAAGAAAGTTAGGGTATGCAAAGGCCCACAAATTTCCGAACCGCGTCGCGTGTTCTGTTTTTTCCTGCAGAGCAACAAGCTTGCTCGGTTCCGGATAAGGCAGTGGCTTCAGCAATACGCCGTTGACGACGGTGAACATAACTGTGGTTGCTCCGCTGCCGAGTGCCAGAGTTAGAAGCGCGATAACCGCAAACCCCGGATTTTTGCGAAGCATACGGAGCGCGAAACGAATGTCTTGGAACAAGTCTTCCAACCAGCGCGTGCCGCGCGCATCGCGGCAATCTTCCTTCACCTGTTCCGGCCCGCCAATTAATAACCGAGCTTGGCGCCTTGCTTCGGCGGGATCGTGGCCCTGCGCGATTAGTTCATTCGTGTGTTGATCAAGATGGAAGCGCATCTCTTTTTCGAGCTGCTCCTCCATTTGCTTTCGGCGCCACAGACGCTGCCACCAGGTCATCGCGCACCGCCTTCAGACAATTTGAGGACCAGGCCGACCGCTTCCGCCAATCGCTGCCAATCGGCGGTTTCGGTTTCCAGCTGCGCCCGCCCCTTTCGGGTCAACTCATAATATTTTGCTTCGCGACCGGTTTCAGTCTCTTTCCAGTTTGCTGCGAGCAGGCCCCGATTCTCCAGGCGGTGCAACGCCGGGTAGAGCGAGCCCTGTGGAACTTGTACGACATCACGCGTTACCTGCTGTAGCCTTTGCGCAACTGCGTACCCGTGGACTGGGCCCAGTGCGACAACCTTCAGGATCAAAAGGTCCAAAGTTCCCTGCGGCAAGTCGGATTTCGTTGTCATCGGATATCCCTCGCACTTCTATACCTCTGACTTCTACACGTTAAGACGAAGGAGATCATAAAATGTCACCGTGAATCCGGAAATTCTTTAGATCGTACGAAACGACGATAAAAGTTATTCAGGAATGGGTTCTGGAAAAAGCGTCGGTTCGCGTTGAGGCTCGCTGGCGATGCTTTCGAGCTGAGGATAGTGATGACGGAGAGGTTCCGGGACTTTCACCTTTTTTCCGGTGAGCAGGCTAATAAGCTGCAGAGCGTTAACGATACCTTTGCCCTGAAAGTGATTGTTAGTGACTACAAAAGTTTGGCCTGAATGTTTGGCGACGTGGCGGATCCGCTTCGCCCAGGGCTCCAGTTCATTTTGCTGATAAAGGTAGTTGTATCGTTCTGAAGCGGGGACGAGCGGATCATCAGAAAACCACGTGTCATACCGTCGTCCGTGAAGGCGGACGTAGCCCACGCGTGAAGTGACGCGTTCGGTGGGTTTCATCGAGCGTCCGATCACGGGCTGGTCGATATTGCAGAAACCGACTCCGCGAGCGTGGAGCATGGCGAAGAATTCTTTGTCATTCCAAGTATTGTGCCGGACCTCGATGACCAGCGGGTAATCGCCGAACCGATCGAAAAGCTGCTTCAGATATGCCAGATTCTCGGGCGTGTGATGGAATGAAAAAGGGAATTGCATCAAAACTGCGCCGAGTTTGCCCGCGCGCGCCAGCGGGTCAAATCCAACGCGAACCGCATGTTCGTCCTCGGGGGTCGCGCCTGATTCGTGCGTAAATTTCTGCCAGAGTTTCGCGGTAAAAACGAAACGGGGATTCGCGGCGACCCGCTCGATCCATTGCTCAGCCAGATTCGGGCGCATTGGCTGATAGAATGACGTGTTAATTTCAATCGTGTCGAAGAACTCAGCGAGGTAGGTTGCTTCGTGGAAACCCTTGGAGCGGCGTGCGGGATAAACAATGCCTGCCCAATCGGCGTAGGACCATCCAGCGGGGCCGATGAGAATTTGCGGTGCGGCACTTTTGGAAGTCGCTTTGGGCATGAGTAGGTGAGCAGGGTGCGTGTCCGGGTTCTGGCGATTCCTGAAAGAGCGTATGATGCGGGTTCGGCGCGTGTCAATCTCTACCAGGATTTTCCCCATTTCGTAACTTAGTCGCTTCATTTGCATCCAACTTGTGGAGTTGCTATTCTCAGGTTGCTCCATGAATAAACGCGACGATCGTCGCTCCCGCGTCCGGGGGGCTTCCTCTTCGACCCCTGGTGAAAGATAGGTGCTCCCATGCTTTTCAGGATCACCTACAGAAACGTGGAATTGCAATGCTCTTCGAACTCCGGTAGTGGGCTACTTTGACGAATGATCGCTGTAAGACCCTAGTGTTTGCCGTTTTTGTTCCCGTTCGCCTCTGCGCCAGAATAAGAGGAATTGTAGTAGTAAGAACCATATCCCGTCCCGGCGGCAACTCCGTTGAGTGCGACTCCGATCAGATGGCTGTCCTGGAACTCATTGCGAGCCTTCTGTGCGAGATCGAATGGTGTGGAACCGGCGCGGACGACCAGCAGAACTCCATCGCAGTACTTGGCAAGTATGGTGGCATCGGAAACCGGGATCGCCGGAGGCGAGTCGATCAGGATCCAATCAAAAGCCGGCCCCAGGCGCGAGAGCAACGTTTCCAGCTTGCCGTTCGCGAGTAATTCAGTCGGGTTTGAAACGGATCTCCCGCCGGGAATGAAATAGAGATTTTCCGCGCGTCCGCGCTGCAGGACGGTTTGCTCATCGGCGTCGCCGAGGAGGTAATCCGTCAGTCCCGGTGTGCACGGTGCACCCAACGTCTCATGCAAACGCGAAAGCCGAATATCCCCGTCAATCAATAAAACGCGACGTTCACGCTGGCGGGCGATCGATTGCGCAAGGTTCGAAATCATGAATGTCTTGCCCTCAGCGGGCAGCGCGCTAGAGATCAACACAATGCGGAGCGGCTGCGCAGCCCGAATCTGGTACAGACGTGTCCGCAGGGTCCGGAAAACTTCCTTGCCGGTCACTGGGATATCGTCATTCGAGAAGACTAATTGGTGAGAATCCGTCGGCCATCCGAGTTGGCGGCAACCCGCCAGCAATGCTGGGATCGCGAGCGGAACTTCTTCCGGGACTGTAGAGATCTCAGGAACAGGCGGAATCTCAAACGCAGCCGCGGAAGTATCGTGGACCGTCTGTTCAACAACCTCCGCGCGCGGCTCCGCACCACCCCGCGCCGCTTCCAGCGCTGAGCGTTCCTCCTGGGCTTTCTTCAGGGCTTCGTGGATCCGGCTCATGTTTTCCTCTCTCTGTGAGATTCAACCTCAGGATCCTGCTGCCCGAGGCGTCCGATCAAGTTGGCGAGGTTCTGCAGAAGGGATTGAACCAGCGGGGCAGCCGCGCCGTTGGACGAGGCCGGCGCCCGACGAACGGGGGAGCTTTCCTCGAGCTGAAATTCTCGAGCGACCTCTATGACGGTCTCTTCCCGGACGGGCTTCTGTTGTTCAACAAATGAATTGATCAAGGCATGCTCGCAGAGCAGGTTGGTAACGCGTGGAATCCCGCGTGCGAGGCGGTGGATCGCCTGCACGGCTTCCGGAGAGAAAATGTTGTCGTCGGTCGCCCCGGCGATCCGCAACCTCTCTTGAACGTATCCCGCGGTCTCTTCCAGCGACAGAGGCAGGGTCTTGCTACGCATTGTGATGCGTTGACGAAGCTGCCTGAGTTCGGGCTGGGCAAGCTTTAATTCGAGTTCGGGCTGTCCAGCCAGGACAATCTGAAGAAGTTTTTCTGTCGAAGTCTCCAGGTTGGTCAGTAAGCGAATTTCTTCAAGCACCTGATGTGAAAGATTCTGCGCTTCGTCAATAATTAAAACCGCAGCTTCACCGGCTTTGTACCGCTCAAGCAACCACTGATTCAAACGCAATAGGACTTGACTCTTGAGCTTTGACTCGCAAGGTATCCCGAAGTCCGTCATCACGAAATCCAGCATTTGCGTGACGGAAAGCCGGGGATTAAAAACGAACGCCGTCGTAGCGCGCTGGGTTCGCAGCCAGTCCAGCAGGCGGTTGAGCAGCGTCGTCTTGCCAGTCCCGACTTCTCCGGTGAGTAGGATAAATCCCTTTTTTGCCTGAATACCGTAAGTCAGGCAGGCGTACGCCTCCTGCATCTGTTTGGTCAGATACAAGTAACGCGGATCCGGATTAACGTTGAATGGGCTTTCTCGAAGCCCAAAAAACTGCTGGTACATGTTTTCCCTCAAGTGCCGGCTTGAACAGCTGGCTTGCTCTTGCCCAGGCGCAGAATCGTGCGAGACGGTCCGTTTGCATTGTTCTTGATAATCGGCACCATCGCCAGTGTCGGCAGTTGCAACAAAGCTTCGACGTCTTGTTCGCCCCGCAGCGACTTATCGCGGAACTCCAGCAGGAGCACGATCGCCAGCCCCAAGGCAAGCCCTCCGCCGCAGCCGATTCCCATGACGATGGGTCGGTCAGGATAGGATGGTTTCGCCGGGAGGCTGGCCTGGTCCAGGATCTTGAAGGTTTCGCCTTGCTGGCGGCGCTCCATATCCGTGGCCATGGACGACGAATCTCGCTTCTTCAGAAGATCATTGTAGAAATCCAGAGCTGTCTGGTAGTCGCGCGTGATCTGTTTGTAGTCCTCTTCGACCATCGGGCTCATCCGCACGCGCGCTTCATACGTTCGAATTTCTTTCTGCAAATCTTCCTGCTGTTTGCTTCTTTCCCGGATTGTTTGTTCGATCAAATAAAGTTGCGTCCGAAACTGCTGGACGGGCAGCGCTTCTCTAACCGAGGGAGTCGCGGCGTCTGCCGGCTGCTTATTCTTCGCCGGGTCGGAAGAGGTAGTGTTTCCCGTAGCGGCGGTGGCCGGTTTATTCTTGTCGGCAGGCATCCCATTTCCCTTTGCCGTCGCGGGAGGGGGCGTAGCAGTAGATGTATTGGCAGTGGAGGTAGAAGTTCCCTCCGCTGCGATGCGCTTCTTCAGCTGTTCGATCTGCGTCTTCAGAGTTTTCACATCCGGCCAATCATCACTGTAGTGTGCCTGCAGTCTGGACAGCACGATTTCCATTTCCTGTAGTTGCTGATCCTCCGTTTGCGGGCTCACGGTTCCTTGCGGGTTTGTTTTGGTGGCCGCGATCTGCTGATCAAGCATGGTTTGCGTAAACGTCTTGTCCTGCTGTGCGCGGCTCAAGGTTTGATTCACACCTTCCAACTGTGTGTTCAGACTCATCAGAAGGTTCAAATTGCCTTGCTGCTCTTCAGGCATCTCTCCAAAGTGCTTTTCCTTGAATTGCGCCAGCGCTTTGTCCTGGTCATCCAGATGCTGTTTTGCGTCCGCGACTTGTCTCGCCAGGAAGTCCGTTATGCCCTGGGTCTGCTGCTCATGGCTATGAAGCTCCTCTTCGATGAAAAGAGAAGTGATATCGGAGCAGATCTGCTGCGCCAGCTTAGGATCGTTTAGCGACACGTTGACGCGGAAACCGGGAAGCTGCCTGGACTGAGATAATGCCATGGGTTCTACCGGCGACACCGCGATAGCGCTGCGCAATGCGATCACGCGATCTTCCATTGCAGCTCCGTTATTGTTGAAGAGACCGAAGCGGTCGACGATGGGCTGGAGGCGCGTGCGGCTCAGGATCTGTGCCTGCATCGACGCCACGCGTCCGTTCAATTCGCCGGTCATATTCGTTTGCACTATCGATTCCGGCACGTGCTGTTCTTCGATCAGGACCAAAGTCGTTGAGGTGTAGCGGTTCGGTATCTTGAGCAAGACCAGAAAAGTTGCGATCGAAACCACTATAGTGGGAATAACGATCACCCAAATGCGGCGTCGCAGTATTCCCAGATAGTCATCCATCGTGAACGTTCGATGTCCTAGCATTTGCTGCTCTCCTATTCCGATCTTGTGCGCTTACTGAAGCGCGATAGCGTGCATGTCCCAGCTAAAACCGACGGAGATCTGCTGACGCTGAAACGGCGCCAAGCAGAGCGATCCGTTACAAACATTGCCGTTCGTAAGTTCGCGTTGATAATTGTAACGCGCAAAGAGGCTGCCAGTCCTGCTGATGCTGCGGCTTGCGCTTGCGCCAAAAAACCACGATTGGTACGAGGAATTCGTCGCGGACGTTTGCGATAGAGACTGGCTATCCGCAAATCCCGTGGACGCCGATACGGTCCAGAACCGGCCGAGCGGATGAGTTGCGGTGAACTGAAAACCGCTGGTTTCAGCGCCCAGATAGAGTCCGGCGCCGCCGCCCACGAATCGGTATGCCGAGAATTGGAGCGATGTCTTATTGTATTGATATGTGAAGCCTGCATTGGCACTCCACGAAATCCTCGAAGCTGGTGCTGTCGAGCCGAGAGAGGTGAACGACGTGAAATCAGGCCCTCCCGCAACTTGAAAAGACGAGCGGCCGGAGATCTGGTACCCGTAATTCACCATCACCGACTGGTCATTGATCGAAGAGAGGTTTGGGTTATACCGAAAAAGATTGAGTCTGTAACTCACCCCGATGGTTTGTTTGGCCGACAATGTGCGATTGTAACCGACTCCAAAAGAGTAGTTAGAAGGTTGCAAAAATCCAGATTGCAGGTAGTGGAGAATTCCGTAGCTTCCGGTAATCGTCCATGAAGTTCGCGCACTGGTCGTGATATCGGCCTCTGCCAAGACCAGGTTGCTGAGCCTCTGCGATTGCAATGTGAGAGCGCTCTGGTCTGGAAGAGCGTTTGGGTTAATCAGGTTGAATCCTCCCAATAATCCGCCTAATCCGCCGCCGCCGAAGCCAAAAGGAGACTCGGGCAGATAACCGAATTGATCGTTCAGGTGCAATGTCATGCGGCGAAAGCTTAGGACCTCGGCCGCACTAACTGACTGATACGTACTGTCGTATTGGGAATATTGACTTTGGCTATAGATAGACGCTCCACCTGTATAGCTGAGCGTGAAATCGTCGCTCCGGCGTAAGATATGTAAGTCCAAATGACCGCCGATATCCGTTGTCGCTCCCCAGCCCGGCGAACTGAGACTTCCAGCAAGATTGGAGTCCGCAAATTCGTCTGCATGCAGCCCAAACTGCAATGTGCTGCGCGAACTACCACCCTCGCTCAAGGATGGTGCCAGGTCACCGGTGATCGTCGTTGGCGTGGCGATGGGACTGGCCGGATCCTGATGCTTATCCTGCTGGCCCTGGGTTGTGGGAGTCGCCGGGCCTGTGGGCGGCACAGGATTTGTCTGTGAACCCTGCTGTTGCTGGGCCCAAGCGCTGCTCGCGGGCAGGCAGATCGCTGCCACGAGGATTGGCGCCCACAGACGTGTCGTCGTCAAACGCATCGATGCTCCTTACGGCACTACAATTGTGTCGCCAGGCTGGAGCGGAATGTTCTGCTCCACCTTCTGGCCGCGGATCACCTGCTGGTAGTTGAACGGGTAGCGAGTTTGATGGCCATTTTCGGTGCGAAGAATGTAAATGTTCTTTTCCTTCGCATACTGCGAAAGGCCGCCGGCGCTTGAAATTGCCTGCAGAACAGTCATGTTGGGCAGCATGGGATATGCGCCAGCTCGTCCAACAGATCCCAGAATGTAAATTCTCTGGCTGTTTATCGCCGTGACTACCACTGTCACCTGGGGATCGTTCATGAACTTTGAAAGCTTTTGCGTAATCGCTGCGCTCAGTTGCATCGGCGTCTGTCCAGCGGCCTGGACGTCATTCAGGAGCGGCATGGAGATTTTACCGTCGGGGCGCACAGGAATTACGCGAGTCAGGTCTGGTTCTTTCCAAACACTGATACTCAGCTCATCACCGGCGCCGATGATATACGTATCATTCGAGGCGGCCTGCGGTTTTGCCTGCGGATTGCTGGTGGCCTGCGAATTTGCAGGTGGTTTCTCGGGCGCCTTTTGCGCCAATGCCGGGACCGCCAGAGCTGGAACCAGCGCCAAGACCGCGAGCATCGAATACCGTTTCATTATTTTCTCCTACGCAATTTCCGACTCGTTCAGACCAAGTTGCTTCAACTTGTAGAGCAGCGCCTTATAGCTGATCTGCAATTCTTTTGCGGCCCGCTTGCGGTTCCAGTGCGTCCTGGTGAGCGCGCGGGACAATAATTCGCGTTCGGCCTGCCGGCTTGCTTGCCGTGCCGCCGCTTTCAGCGGAGTAATGGTGGCGGAACAAATTTTCTCCGTCTCTCGGGAAATTTCGACGAGGTCTGTAATTGCTCCTTCCACGTCGCTCGTAATGACAATCTTTTTCACGGTATTTTCAAGCTGGCGAATGTTCCCCGGCCAAGAATAGGCGCCTAGCCGGGCAAGGATCTCTTCACCGAGTTCAGGGCGTTGCCGCTCGAACAGGGCTGCGTATTTGTTCAGAAAGAATTCCACGAGTTCGGGGATATCTTCCTTCCGATGACGGAGCGGGGGAACGCGCAAGGAAACACCGTTCAACCGGAAGTAGAGATCTTCCGAGAACTTCCCAGTTCCCAGGTCTGCATCAAGTTCGTGCCGTGCGGTTGAGATCACGCGGACAACAGGGCAATTCTCTTGGTGAAGTGGGCCGCCTTCTGGCAAATAATCGAGCAAACGGCGTTGTCCAGTCAAATCGAGTTCGCAAATGTTGTCCAGAAAAATCGTTCCACGTCCGAACGCACTCGAACCGTTTCCATCCCACTTCTCTCCGGTTCGCGCTTGTGCCGGCAGATATCCCTGGGCAAACGACCTGCAATTGATCCTAATCATTGGCTCATCACGCCGCCCGGAAACATAATGGATGTGCATGGCGAGCAACTCCTTACCGGTGCCGCCTTCGCCGATAAGCAGTATGGGGATGTCCGTCGGAGCAGTATCGCTGATAACCCGACGCATGGTTCGCATGGCGGAGGTATTCCCCCACACGGCGCTTTCGGAGGCAAATAGCCTGCTATCACCCTTTTCCGTAAGCGGCTCGTAGGACTTCACGTATGCTACCCTCCGATTTACTTTGATCGGCCTTCAGGACAACTTGGCTGAAGCGCTCTACCCGAAAGAGCACGAGACATACCACCAGTCAGGATACTGCCTTTAAGAGTTAACACAGCCTCTATGTTATTGAATTTGCTTGAGTTACTCCGTAACGCTTTGCCCAGAGCTGGTTTTTCCGGGTCATTCTATTAAACTTCCACTCCAAGGGAATTCCTGTTGGTGGTAATAATTGTTCCTTTTGTCCCCCTCCACACAACCTATAATGTCACACTGTAGGCTGCTCCAAATCGGGGATGCTCCCGGCCGCACATAATTTCACGCCTTGACTGGACGATTCCATCCATAACGACGGCGATTGCGGCATCGGCGAAAACGCGGCAATCTTCGACCCCGCCGATGGCCGGCATGTCGCCGCGTTGCTCGTGACGAAACGAATTTCCCTCCGCTGACCCTCATCGCTCTGGAATGCAGCCCACGGGCATCCCGCCCGGGGCTGCATTTCGTTTGTATCGTCGTGAATTCGCCCTCAGAAGACGGCAAAAACGCGCCGTCCGAAGCTCGCGATCCCCGTTGGGTCGCCTCTGGTGGAAATTTCGTTTCGCTGAGGTCAGGAGAAGCGTACGCTGCACGAGCCGGAAGTCCAAATCCGAAATTCCGGCTTAAAGCTTCTGAAACGGAATTGTCTGAGTCAGGATGGAGATCTGAATACCAAAAAAATACAGCCCTGGATATTGGATACCCAGGGCCGCATTTTTTCTAAAATGGTGCTAATTCGAAAGTTCGCCAAGCGACTTGCGAATTGCGTCAGCCATGGCGCTCTTCGGGTCAATCGCCAAAGCTCGTTGGAAACTCGCTTTGGCTTTCGCCATATCTTTCATTCCTTGATATGCCAAGCCAAGATGATATTGAAACGTCTGGTCTTGCGGCACTTTCTTGACCGCATCTTCCAGCGGGGGTGCCGCCAACTGGTAATTTCCCTTCCTAATGTAGGCCAAGGCCAGCGTGTCGGCCGTATTGGGAGAATCAGGCATCGCGCGCGCAGCCGTTTGCGCCAGGGAAAGTGCCAGATCCACGTTGCCGCCGTGTTCTAGTAAGACATAGGCCAGGTTGTTGGCTGCCGGCGCATAGTCAGGCTGTACTTCGAGTGCTTTCTGGTAGTGCTGCTGTGCCTGTTGCCAATTGCCTTCGCTTTCCTCGATCGTGCCGAGCAGCGAATAAGCACGCGGATCCCGAGGACTCCTCTGGATCGCTTGCTCGAAAATGGCCTTGGCTTCGTCTGGTGTCCCGCTCGCCTGTCGCACCTGAGCCAGGAAAATCATTGCATCAACATCATTGGGATTTAGGACCGTAGACTTTTGCAATGACTGGATGGCGCCGGCGAAATCCTTCTGACCGGCCTGGAGCTGGCCGAGCATGAGGTAAAAAGTGCCATTGTCCGGCGCCTTGGCAATCTGTTGCTGAATCCTCTCTATTGCTTTGGCCGGCTGCTTTTGAATCAATTGCAACTGCACTAACCCACTCAAAGCCTCGGTTATCCGCGGGTTTTTCTCGAGTGCGAGTTCGAAGTTCTTTTGGGCTTCGGGATATTTCTTTTCTGATGTGTAAAGCTCGCCTAGCTCGGTATACCCTCGTGGATCATTCGGGGCCAACAAAATAGCCTTGTGCAGGTCGGCATCAGAGCCTGCAGTATCACCTTTACGGAACAGCGCCGTGGCGTGCAACAAATAACCGTCTGGAGAACTCGGTTGAATCTTAATAATGGCTTCAGCGGAGTCCTGGATCTGGCCGAAATCCCCTTTACCAATTGCAATCTGCGCCAGGGCCTTACTGGCCTCCACCATCGAGGGCCGGAGCTTAAGCGCCTCACGCAATTCGCTCTCAGCGCGCGCTGTATTGCCGAGCTGAGCCAGAACCAAGCCCAAGTTGTAATGGATTATAGGATTATCCGGCGCTTCCTTGCTGGCCAGCTCAAGCGTCTGTTGGGCTTCAGCCGGCTTGTTTTGCGCTCGAAGGATTTGGCCGCGCATAATCTGGCCGTCCAAATCCTTCGGGCTCGTCTTCACGAGTGCATCGTTAAGTTTCATTGCTTCATCTGGATGGTTGGTCAGAATCAAGAACTGGATGTAGTCCTTGCGGATGTGCACATCTTTTGGATGGTCATTGACGAGAGAAGCGTATTCGCGGTGCGCTCCCTCCATATCTCCTGTGTTGGCATAGAAATCAGCGAGCATGCGATAGCCCTCCGGATTATCCGGCATTGCCTGTTTGGCTTGTTGAAGGATTTGTTCTGCCTGCTGCTTCTGGCCTTGAGCCATATAGAGCGAAGCAAGTGACTTGTAGCCAGCCGTGGCCTTCGGGCTCATTTGAATTGCGGTTTGGAACTGCTTCTCCGCGTCACTGAACCGCTTCTGCGAGGCATAAAAATTGCCGAGCGCAAGCCTCGCTTGCACGGACCTGGGATCGAGCTCAATCACTTTTTGGAAACTTTGCTCCGCGGCAGCCGACTGCTTGGCGTTCATCTGCAGAAAGGCAAGATTAAAATAGGAACCCGGCAAGCGCGGCGAGAGGTCTATCGCCGCCTGCATTTCTTGGAGTGAACTTGGAACGTCATGGAGCGCCGCGTCCGCATTCGCCATCAGTATGTGGGCGCCCACATTATTCGGGTCTTGATTAAGCACCAGTTGGGCACGATCCTGGGCGTCCTTGAATTGGTGTGCGGCCATAAATATGTTGCCAAGTTTGACATGCGCTCCAAAATTCTGAGGCTGAATGTCAATCGTGCGGTCGAGCTCCTGGAAGGCTCCTTTCCAGAGTCCCCGCCGCAGGTAGCAGTCAGCCAATTTTTCATGCGCCTCGGCAAACTTTGGATCAATCTGAATGGCGTTCTGGTATTGCAGGCACGCCTCGGGATACTTGCCGGCATCGAAGTATTTATTCCCGCTATCGAGGTATTTCTGTTTGCGGACGTTCGGATCGCGTGAACAGCCAGCGAACAAGACTAATGATATAAAAAGAAATATGCGAAGCCGAAACCACTTAGTTCTTCTCATCTAGATCCTCACATTACTTCGGAGTTCGTCTCGCCCCAGGCGATGACCATCTCTAAAAAGAATTCGCAGCAAAAGTGTCATTGCGACGCACAACCGTCGCTCAGTCGCTTAGGTAATCAAAATCGCGATGCTCATCAGCGGTTCGATTTGGAGCACTTGCATTCCATCGGAATGCCTTGCCCGCACAGGCCGTGCTTCACTTAAATGCCGTGCTCTAATCTTCACCTTTTCTTAGACAGAACGGTCACATTCAATCCACTGAAGTGTCGTAAGTGAAAAGCCGGTTGGGGCCATCGTTCCATCGATCTATGGATCGCCCACCAGTATTGTGATCCGAACTTCAATTATCGGCGGCAAAGCCGATATTGGAGAGCACAATCGGCCGCGAAGATCACGGTCTCGGCCGGTCTTTCCTGATGCTTCCCTATTTCTCCTGTGCCAAACGGCCATCACCGATGGCGAATATGACTGCGGGGAAAAAGCGTTGTCTTCCGCCATATGTCATTAAGCCAAAGAATAAAAATAGCACGATGGGGAGCAACCAATCGTAGGGATAGACAGGCGGCTCGGCGTCGGATAATTTGAACAGCACCAGGATAATTTCATTCGTCCATGCCGACGTATACATCAGCAGATTCCACCACAGGCCCCGGCTCAATTGGCTGTACCACTTGGAAATTGAGCGGACGTAATCGGTTAATCGCGATTCAAAAGCGACGCCTAAATCTTCGTTCGTGCTTCGGATGTATAGAGTGACTGGTTTTTCAAATCCATACCAGCGGGGCTTCTTAAATGCAATGCAGGATAAATTCGTGTAACCCTGTCCGGGAACACGCGCCCAAACTGTAAGTCCTGCGGCCTTGGCCCAAACCGATGCAGGCAGGGCGAACAAGTCTGCCAGAGAATCGCATTTGGCCTCGCGCCCATCGGTTGTCACGACGTCAACCGAACTCAGCTCCCACCCGGTTTCCTTGAGAATAGCTTCTAGACGCGCGATGACGTCCTCAGTCAATACCACAGAGGCGTGGATGGAAACGATCTTAGCTAGTTCTACGTTGGACATGTTCGTAGACGACCAGTATGCGCAGCTAATTGTAGCATTTTGCAGGAGCTAAACGTTCACGCAAGACCGGAAGTCGTGACGCAAAAAAAAACAACGAAAGGCTACACTTGTCGAAAAATGGCCGACTGTCAAACCTCGGCACACTCTACGGCCTGAAAAGGGGGTATCTGTGGGTCGGCCGGCTAGGGCCCAGATACGACGATTGAACGGCGCTCGAGCGCTATTAATGCCTCCCTAGTACGCATCTGGACCTCCGCTCCTAACCTGTGGGGCGCAGGTGCTTATGTGGCCGTCCCTAATGGAGTTATCGGAGGAGACGTTTCCGCGTAAGCTCCAGATTGAAAGTGCAGCCAAGGCATGAGAACTGGTTTTCCGCTAGTTGCCTAAACGGTTGCACATGCCATCCGCAACTTTGGGACTAAGTCTTTTGTTTTCAATGTGTCTAGTTTGGCACCTCGAATGCTCCTATCTTGCCGGGTGCTGAGTCCCCGGAACCTTAAAACCAGACAATCGCCTTTGAAGGTAAAGGCGCAGCAGTCAAATCTCAAGGAGGCAATTTACATGAAGAAGCTTCTCCCAATCCTATTTATCGCAGTACTGGCACTGGTTGCAGTGCCAGCTCACGCAGATACCACCACCTGCCCGACGGGCGCCTTAACTGCATATTTGGTTGGTGGCTTTACCTGCTCAACTGGGACGCTCACATTCTCCAATTTTAGCTGGGCTCCCGGCGGCACGAACACGCCAACGGCGGCTAGCGTGGGTGTCACCCCGATCACTACCGGCGTCGACGGATTTAGTTTCAACCCGGCATTGAGCGTGAACAACTCCGGCGGCGGTCCTGCTTTCACAGCCCAGAGCGCTGACTTGACAGTCTTTTACACGGTCACAGGCTCAAACATAACCGACTTGGAACTTGGATTTAATGGGGGTTTCAGCGGCGCGGGTTCTTCGGAAGTAACTGAGATGTATTGCCTAGGCTTTGCTTCCCTTAGTGGTTGCAACGTAAGTCATCCAGCGGGCGAAATACAGGTTACCAATCCTCCAGCGAACTTCAGCCAGAGTGTCACTTTCGCTCCGGTGGGCGTGCTTGCGATCTCGAAGGACATCGAGGTGCAAACCGGGCCTACGGGATCCGCCGGACAGGCGAGTATTTCAACGGTTTCCAACCAGTACTCGGTTCCTGAATCGGCCAGCTTGACACTGTTGGGTTTGGGTTTGCTGGGGTTGGCGGTAGCCAAGCGCAGCAAGCTGGGCCAATTGTCACTATAATTCTTTCGGGAGGACTTTTAGGCCTCCGTTGCTGCTCTCAAAAGCGACTGTCTAGGTTCCGCAGGCTGGCGAGACGCAAATCCGAACAGGATTCGCGTCTTGCCAGGACTGCTTTTCCTGGCATCAAACGACTCCTGTCTATTTTGACTCGCTTCGATTTATGGCCCACCATTGTGTGTAATTCCGTCGCCTGAGCAGGTACTGCCGATTATTCACGTCACAAAGCAATCGAAATAGCAGTGTGAACGCTCAGCGGCATGGCGCTCAGATCTTTCCAGTATCCCGGCCGTTGCGAGGACGCTTCGCGGAGAGGTTTGCATCCGCTGGGGCGACTTGCTATGCTCGAATTGCCTAGTGAGCGCCCGTGGCAATCATCGCTTGAGTGTGCGCTGGGCTTCCGCTTCGGCCCCTTCGCACAAGGCTTCCAACAGAAAAGGTGCCGCATGATTTTCTCGATGACCTGCAAGAGCGCGGAATTGCGCGAGCCGGTGGAAACCGCCGTTGCGGCGCACGTGGCCAAGCTGGAAAAACTCCTAAACAGTTACTCTCCAGACGCAGTACAACTCCGCGCCGTTATTGCCAAGATGGCTCGCAAGGAAGAATATAGCCTTACATTGAATCTTTCTCTGCCGACAGGAAACCTACATTGCGTGGGAACTGGCTCTCATGTGCGCGCCAGTTTGAAGATGGCATTCGCTGAGCTCGAATCGCAAATCAAGAAGCATAAGGATCATTTGCGCCACGATGCCGAATGGAAGCGCAAGCGTCGGAGAGCGGGCACGCTGGCCTAGTGTCACGAGTCGAAACGCGATCGCATGTCGACGGTGTAGCGATTCCACAGAGTCGAGAGTGGCGCTGGCCGAAATAAAAATGGCTTTCGAGTATTGGCTAATTGAATCCAGTATCATATCTCAAATCAAATTTACCCCGGATCGGATGTTCAGGTTTCGGAATTCTTGCCTGGCCTAGTTTTCGGAAAGCGTTCTTCCGCCGCGATCAAGCCGGAGTGCGTCTGGAACAGTATCCCACGGACGCGAGATGGGAACGGTTGCAGCAGGCTCGCGGTCCTAGTTTGGGTAAAACTTTGCCCCGAAAAGGTTTTCAACTTCGGGATAGAAATGTTCATACATATTTGACCGAACGAAAGCACCTAAAGTTCATCGGCGCCGCTAACCACATCATAAGTCCTTGTTTTATAGTGAGATACCAAAAAGCATAGGCAATTTCCCAAGCAAATGATTTGCCCTTAATATGGCACCTAGTGTGCTGTTCTAGGGGTAGGAACGGTGACGTCCCTGGTCACCATCGGCATAAACCGATGGGACTCTTGTGGCGGTAGCCCATAAACCCTTGCCAAAGATGACCACTTTCCCGAGTTCGGACAGCAGCTTGGAGACGGTAAAGGTGGGACTTAGCACCTATCAACACCCGTGGTTCGCTCTCCAGGTGCGCACGCAACACGAGAAAAGTGTTGCTCAGTTTCTGAGTGGCAGAAGCTATGAATGGTTTCTGCCGACGTACAAGTGCCGCAAACGTTGGTCAGATCGAGTGAAAGAAGTAGAAACTCCTCTCTTCCCTGGATACTTGTTTTGCCGTTTCAACCTCATGCAGCGGTTGCCGATTTTACAAACCCCAGGAGTTATTCAAATCGTTGGGTACAACCGGCAACCAGTGGCTGTGGAAGAATCCGAGATTCAAGCGATCCAGATGCTGGTGGTTTCGGGACTTCCCAAGCAGCCCTGGCCATTCCTTCATACTGGCGACAAGGTCCAGATTGAATCGGGGCCGCTACGCGGGATGACGGGGATCCTGACCGACTTCAAAGGAAAGCACCGCCTGATCGTTTCCATCACTCTGCTGCAGCGCGCCGTTGCGGTCGAGATTGATTCCGCGATGGTGACAGCGCATCGCGGCACCGAAGAACAACGAGCGGGACGAGCTTATCCGCAGCCGCGTCCGATACCAGTTGGAATCTAGCAAGCGAGGCTCGGGATTTACGAAGGTAAGTTTGGAAGAGCAGCACGGGATCTAAAAGACCAATGGCCAAACTAAGCGTATTCAGCGGCACGAAGACGAGCGACAGCGAAAGTCACGCTGACAGCGGGGGTCATAGCATGGCGGTAACAGAGAGTGCAAACGGCTTGCTCTCCGAAGAACGGTTTCGACAGATGCTCTGCCGAGAACGAAAGAGATCAGAGCGCTCTCGAAAGCATCTGCTGCTGATGCTGATTGATGAAAAAGGCGCGATTCCTGTGAAGGGCGAAGCCACGTTTTTACGGCAAGTCGCGGATTGCCTGAAAGAAACCATGCGCGAGACGGACCTGTTGGGCTGGTATGAGGCGAATTCAGTTTTCGGCGTCATCTTCACCGAACTTGGACAGACCGACATCAAGGTGGCAATGAATGTAATTCAGGCGAAAATAACTGCCTGTCTTCAGAAATCGTTCAAGTCGAGCCAATTGAATAAGATTTTCGTATCGTTCTATGCATTTCCCGACGGGTGGGAAGGCAATGGAAACGGAGAAGGGCATTCGATCAACCCTTCGCTCTATCCCGACTTGTTCGAGGCCAAAGAAAGAAAAAGGCTCTCCTTACTCGTCAAGCGGGCGATGGACGTTGCAGGCAGTTCGGTTGCTTTGGTGCTCTCCGCACCCTTCTTCGTCGTTCTTGCAGGCGCGATCAAACTCACCTCCAAGGGGCCAGTGTTTTATCGCCAAGAACGCATCGGCCAGTACGGTGTGCGTTTCGAATTCCTGAAGTTCCGCTCCATGAAGGTCTCGAACGATGCCGATACACACAAAGATTACATGAAGAACTTCATCGCGGGAAAAGCGACGCCAGTTACCACCAACGGGAACAAGGATGGAAGCGCGAGCCCGGTTTACAAGATGACGAATGATCGGCGAGTGACTTGGATTGGCAGGATCATGCGCCGCACCAGCCTCGACGAACTTCCGCAGTTCTGGAACACGCTGAAGGGTGAAATGTCACTGGTCGGCCCGCGACCTCCGATCCCTTACGAAATCGAAGCGTATGACGTTTGGCATCGCCGGCGCCTGCTGGAAGTCAAACCAGGAATCACGGGATTGTGGCAGGTTCACGGGCGAAGCAGGACGACTTTTAATGAGATGGTCCGATTGGACCTTCAATATTCCAGAACCTGGTCACCTCTGCTGGATACAAAGATTCTCCTTCAAACGCCTCGTGCAGTGATTTCTGGTGACGGCGCTTACTAAGCGGATCGCCGTTACAATAAGTGATTTGGAGAGTTCTGTGTACCGCCAAAGTGAATTCGCTGCAGGTTACTTTTGTAATTCCTCTCTGTTTTTCGCCGCAAGCTGATATGGAGCTGCGGTCACCGTCGTGACTCCCCGCACGCCGAGTCCAAGCGGAAGGTGGAAAAGATGGCAACCGACACCGTTATCGGGCATTCCAACGATCCTCACTCTCAAAATGCCGGCCGAGAAAAGTTTCTTCGAGTAGGAGTCATCGGCTACGGCTACTGGGGTCCAAACATCGTTAGGAATTTTCACGGACAAGAGCGATCCCGGGTTGTAGCCGTGTGTGACAAGAGTCCTAAGTCTCTGAAGCGAGTGCTGCAGACATACCCGGATATGCGCACCACCGATGACTGCAAAGAACTGCTTACGGCTACGGACATTGACGTAATTGCTGTCGTTACGCCGGTGTGGACCCATTACGAGCTTGCAAAGACCGCACTCGAGAATGGCAAGCATGTTTTCGTAGAAAAGCCCTTCACCTGCACGACAGCGCAGGCGGAAGAGCTGATCGAACTCGCCGACCGGAAGAATTTGAAGATTATGGTGGACCATACGTTCTTGTTTACGGGTGCCGTGAAGCGCATCCGTCAGTTCATGGACGATGGCACGCTGGGAAACCTGTATTACTACGATTCGACGCGAGTGAATCTGGGACTATTCCAGCACGACGTCAATGTGATCTGGGATCTTGCACCTCACGATCTATCCATCATGGATTACCTCATCAAGGAAAAGCCAGAAGCAGTGGTTGCGACCGGCGAGCGGCATCTGAACGGAGTCGCCGACATCGCGTTCATCAACATCTTCTATCCGAACAACATCATCGGTCACATTAACGTGAACTGGCTTTCACCCGTGAAAGTGCGCACGACGCTGATTGGTGGCGAAAAGAAAATGCTGGTGTGGAACGATCTGGAAGCTGACGAAAAGATCAAGGTTTATGACAAGGGCGTGCAGATGACGAGCGGTGAAGGTGTATATCAGTTGCTGGTCAGCTACCGTTCGGGCGATATGTGGGCGCCGCGCGTGGAGCAGGTCGAAGCGCTGCGGGAAGAGGCTTCGTACTTCGCTGACTGTATCCTGAACGACAAAAAGCCCTTCAACGACGGCATTGCGGGTTTGCACGTGGTGAAAATGCTGGAAGCTGCGGACCGGTCACTGGAGCAGAAAGGCAAGATCATCCAACTATGACCGATTACGTTTGCATCGCACCCGACGTCAAGCTCGGCAAAAACGTTAAGTTGTCGAAATTCATCAACCTGTACGGTTGTGAAATCGGCGACGAAACGAAAATCGGTGCATTCGTCGAGATTCAGAAAAACGCGAGAGTGGGAAAGAACTGCAAGATTTCAAGCCACACATTCATTTGTGAAGGCGTGACGATCGAGGACGGCGTCTTCATAGGACACAGCGTCACGTTCATCAACGATTCCTATCCCCGCGCCACCGCGGAAGGCGGGCAGTTACAAACGGAGAAGGATTGGAAGGTTGAGCGTACGTTGATTAAGAAGGGCGCCTCAGTAGGCTCGGGAACTACGATTCTTGCCAATGTGACCATCGGTGAAAACGCTATTGTGGGCGCCGGCAGCGTTGTAACGAAGGATGTGCCGGCAAACGCAATCGTGGCGGGGAATCCCGCCAAGGTGTTGCGATACATCACAAAGGAATTGAGGACTGCATGATGACCGAGGGAAACATCCCCTTCCTGGATTTAATCACCCTTCATAAAGAACTCGAGCCGGAATTGATTCCGGTGTTTCAGAAAGTTCTTCGAACCGCGGGATTTGTAGGTGGACCCATGGTGGAGGAGTTTGAGCGCGAATTCGCGAAGTTCTGCGAAGCCAAGTACTGCGTTGGGGTGGCCAGCGGCACTGACGCAGTTCGATTTGCGCTGATGGCCGCGGGGGTTCAGTCTGGTGACATCGTCGTCACCGTTCCCCACACATTTATTGCTACGACGGAAGCCATTTCGCAGGCCGGAGCACGGGCCGATTTCGTGGATATCGAAGAGAGTACCTGCTGCATGGACCCCGTAAAACTTCAGGAATATCTGGAGAACGAGTGCTACCTTGACCGCGAGACCGGCAGAGCTTTCCATCGCAAACTGAAAGCGCCTGTGACGGCCGTGGTTCCGGTGCATATTTATGGACAAATGGCAGACATGGACCCGATCCTTGAGTTAGCCCGCCGCTATAAATTGATTGTCGTTGAAGACGCATGCCAGGCACACGGCGCGGAATATTTTTCGCGGGAAGAAAACGGCTGGAAGAAGGCTGGCTCGATGGGCCGTGCAGCTGCGTTCAGTTTTTATCCCGGCAAGAACCTGGGCGCATGCGGGGAAGCGGGAGCAGTAACGACAAATGATGAAGAAATGGCACGCAAGATGCGGATGCTGCGCGACCACGGCCAGGCGAAGAAATATTATCACGACGTTGAAGGCTACAACGGCCGGCTGGATGCCCTGCAGGCGGGGATATTGACCGTGAAGCTACGCCATTTGCCGGAATGGAACCGCAAACGCCAGGAGGCCGCGAAGCGCTATCACGAAATGTTTTCAACCGCGGGCGGTATTGTGGCGCCGTACCAGCCGGAATGGTCGCGTTCTGTGTACCACCTGTACGTGATTCGCGTTCAAGATCGAGAAGGACTGCAAAAACACCTTACCGAAGCCAACATCGGAACAGGAATTCACTATCCAATTCCACTCCATCTCCAGAAAGCTTATGAGAATTTCGGATATCAGCGTGGAGATTTCCCGATAACCGAAAAAGTTGCATCGGAGATCCTTTCGTTACCCATGTATCCACAATTGGAAGCCGAACAACAGCGGCGGATTGCGGAGGCAGTTGAAGAGTTCACGTCGGTTCGGTTGTCTTCCTAGTGAGCATACCTGACTCGATCCGTTGCTGCAGTCCCTCGGACGGGTGCGAAGCGAACCAGTGACCTTGATCGTCGAGCAAGAGAATATGCCTCAGCACCTCGAAATTGCTCCCGAGCAATCGGGTTCGGAGATGTCCGTTCATCGCAAAGGCACTTCCGGATCTGTTCGGGCACCTAAAAAAATCTGGATCGATTTGGATAATTCGCCTCACGTCCCGTTTTTCCTGCCAATTATCGAAGAGCTCAAGAAGAAAGGGTATGAAATCATCCTCACGGCCCGGGATTCCTACCAAGTCAGTAAACTCCTGGAGTTTTACCATCTCCCCAGCAAGGTAGTGGGGAGCCACTGGGGCAAGAGACGCATCCTCAAAATAATCGGAACCTGTTGGCGTGCGCTGCGCTTGCTCCCCGTCGTCATATTCAAGCGGCCCGACCTTGCCATTTCGCATGGATCGCGGGCCCAACTGATCAGTTGTTTTGTCTTACGGATCCCAGCTCTGATGATTTACGATTATGAACATACCGCGACGATGGGTTTCATCCGGCCAGACTGGCTCTTTTCGCCTCAGTACATTCCAGAATCCTCTGACTCCTACACCCGGAAACGGGAGATGAAGTATCCCGGACTCAAGGAGGACGTATATGTTTCTCGTCTGCGACCCGACTCTTCCGTGATGGGTCAACTGGGATTAGACGGGTCAAATTTGGTGGTGACGGTCCGCCCCCCTGCCACCGAAGCGCATTACCACAATCGGGAAGCGGAAGCCTTGCTCACCGCCGCGCTGAATCTTTTCATCCGCGAGGCCGATGTACGGGTGATCCTGCTCCCTCGTAATGAAAAACAAGCAAGAGCCTTACGGGATACGTGGGGAGAGTGGATCGCGAAACGCAAGATCATAATTCCGGAAAGCGTCGTCGATGGTGTCAACCTCATTTGGCTTTCGGATCTGGTGGTGAGTGGCGGCGGTACGATGAATCGAGAGGCGGCAGCACTGGGCGTTCCTGTGTACAGCATATTCCGCGGACCGATTGGTGCTGTTGATAGGTTCCTTGCTGCGGAGGGTCGCCTGGTACTTCTCGAAAGTGTCGAGGATGTCCAAACCAAGATCGTTCTCCGGCGTAAGAAACCGGCCCATCGAAATGTTACGGATGAAAGCCCTGCTCTGAAACGTATCGTGGAAGGAATCGTTTCAATCGCGGAGCGTCATTGTTTGCCGGAGCGCCGCTAGCTGCCGGCCTGAGTTGCCCTGGAGAGCTTTTTGTCATCATCCACACACTTCAAAGTTGTTACAGTGGTTGGTGCGCGGCCGAACTTTATGAAGGCTGCGCCAATCATCCGAGCAATCCGCGCCAGCAATGAGGAGGGTAAGAATCCCCGGATTGATCATGTGCTCGTGCACACCGGACAGCACTATGACAAAGTCATGTCGGATCGTTTCTTCTCAGATTTGGGTTTACCGGCCCCCGATGCCCATCTTGGTGTGGGATCGGGTTCCCACGCGGCGCAGACCGCGGAGATCATGAGGAAATTCGAAGACGTGCTGTTGAAAGAGAGGCCTGCCGTCGTAATTGTGGTCGGGGACGTGAATTCGACTCTCGGCTGTTCCCTGGTTACAGCCAAGATTTCCTTCGACTCTACCGGTTCCAGGCCTCTGATTGCTCACGTGGAAGCGGGGTTGCGGTCTTTCGATCGTTCGATGCCCGAGGAGATAAACCGCATTGTCACCGATCATATTTCAGATTTGCTTTTTGTGACCGAAGACAGCGGCATCAAGAATCTGCACAACGAAGGCATCTCAGCCGAAAAGATCCACCTGGTTGGCAACACCATGATCGATTCACTGCTCACGTTCAAGGACAAAGCTGAGGCTTCGATGGTGTTGGAACAGTTGGGTCTGCGCGGGCGAACCCAGAAAAATGGCACGAGCAACCCGATCGCCCCTTATGCGCTCCTGACTTTGCATCGCCCTTCAAATGTTGACAGTCGGGATGCGTTCTTGAATATCCTCGAAGGACTGGAGGAACTCGCAACGGATTGCCCTATCTTTTTTCCTGTGCATCCTCGAACACGACAGCGAATTAAGGAATTCGATTTGGGCCTGGACGCGGGCGCTGATGTTGCCCAGACCAATACTGACGGCGATGATGCGCGCAACAATCGCCGGGGAATCATCCTGACCGACCCGCTCGGCTACTTGGACTTTCTTTGCTTGATGAAGCACGCGCGCATCGTGGTAACAGACTCAGGCGGCATACAGGAAGAAACGACATGTCTGGGGATTCCCTGCGTTACAGTCCGAGAAAACACTGAACGCCCCGTGACTGTGGAGAGCGGAACGAACATCATCGCGGGGACCACGAAAGAACGGATCGCAGGCGCGATCCGACGGCAAATGCATAGAAAAGGCGCCAACAGCATCCCGAAGAATTGGGATGGGCAAGCCGCAACGCGCATCGTCGAAATTCTCGTCCGGGCCACTGCGGTAAGGACTTCATCGGCGTGCCAGCCAGTAATTCCGCAATCGTTAGCCTGAGTTGCCTGCCGATGGCCGCGATTGATCCAGCGAAATTTAACGACGAAGCAAGAGTTACTACGCAAAAGCTCCTTGCCTATTGCCAAGCGAATGATTGGGCGGGCTATGACCCTTATGATGCGTTGAACAGCAGAGTCTTCAAAGCTTTGCCGTTTCTGGATTTCAGACTTCCGCGGCTTGTTCTCACCCAGGGCATGAAGCGGTGTCCAATTAACCTTCGGCGTCTATTGCTTATTCCAAAGGGACAGAATCCCAAAGCGATCGCGCTGTTTCTCTCCGCCCTCGTCAAGCTGTCCAGAATCGGGCTTGCCAATCAGCAAGACGTCGAACAGATGGTCAAACGCCTGGCCGCGCTTCGCTCCGCCGGCCATTCTTATTGGTGCTGGGGCTACAATTTCCCCTGGCAGATGCGCGACGAAATCGTCCCAGCGGGCGCACCGAATCTGGTCGGCACGTCTTTCGCTGCCAATTCGCTCCTGGATGCCTATGAGCAGCGCCAGGATTCAAGCTGCCTGAGCATGGCGGTAAGCGCAGCGGAATACGTTTTGGATGAGCTCTATTGGACTGACGGCGGATCGGTGTCTGGTTTTCGCTATCCACTACCGACGGCGGCGTTTGAGGTTCCAGTCCACAACGCGAATTTTCTTGGCGCCGCTTTGTTGTGCCGGGTTTCCAAGCAAACAGATGAGCGTAAATTCCTGGATGCTGCCATACGAGTTACCCGTTACTCGGTCTCAAAGCAGCGCACGGATGGTTCCTGGGACTACGGCGACGCAACATCGCAGCAGTGGATTGACAACTTTCACACGGGATACAACCTCTGCGCGTTACAGGCAATTGGCCGGTATATCGGGACAACAGAGTTTGAATCCTGCGTTCGGCGTGGTTTTGAGTTCTATCGAGCTAACTTTTTTCGCGAGGACGGCGCACCGAAATACTTTCACAACCGCACCTATCCAATAGACATTCACTGTGTGGCCCAAAGCATTATTACCCTTCTCGCGTTTAGAGATCTCGATCCGGACAATCTCACATTGGCGCGCAAGGTTTTGACATGGGCCATGAATCACATGTGGGACGACCGAGGTTTCTTTTACTATCGGGTCCTTCGTTCCTGCACCATCCGCACGCCATACATGCGATGGTCCGAGGCTTGGATGCTTCTGGCGATGGCGACGTTTGTGTGCGAATTAGAAATTGCTCCGAAAAATCCCACAATTTACAGCTCAAGAACGCTGATTGAGACGCAATGACCCTTCCGACTTACGTTCTTATTACACCGGCACGGAATGAGGCTCAGTTTATCGAACTGACGATCCAGTCTGTCGTGGCCCAGTCGATCCGACCCTTGAAATGGGTCATAGTCAGCGATGGTTCAACCGATGGCATGGACAATATCGTGAGGAAATACGCGACCGATCATCGCTGGATCGAATTGGTCAGAATGCCCGAGCGTCAGGAACGACATTTTGCAGGTAAGGTTCATGCTTTCAATGCTGGATACGCCAAAGTAGATGGCTTGGAGTATGACGTTATTGGCAACCTCGATGCTGATGTCTCCTTCGACCCAGAGTATTTTGAGTTCCTGATGAGAAAGTTTGCCGAGAATCCGCGGCTGGGTGTTGCGGGAACACCTTTTAGGGAGGGATCGTTTCAATACGATTTCCGCTTCACAAACATTGAGCATGTGTCTGGACAATGCCAATTGTTCAGACGAGAGTGCTTCGAGGAAATCGGCGGTTATCTGCCGAGGAAAATCGGAGGGATTGATCTAGTTGCTGTGACAACTGCCCGAATGAAGGATTGGCAGACAAGGACATTCCTTGAGAAGCCTTACAATCATCACCGGAAAATGGGAACGGCAACCCAGAGCAGGTTGAGTGCCAGTTTCAATGGAGGACGAGCCGACTTTGTGCTCGGGTCTCACCCAGTATGGGAGTTTTTCCGATGCATTTACCAGATGAAAGGCGGACCCGTTGTGCTGGGCGGAAGTCTTCGCCTCGCAGGATTCGCCTGGGCGATGGCAAGTCGAGTCGAAAAACAAGTGCCCGCGGAATTCATCCAATTCAGAAGAAATGAACAAATGGCCCGGCTACGCAAGTTCTTTACACGAAGTCGTAAAACCTCGTCGCGATCGGATCTTTAGGGTTTTGCTGAAAGCGCGACTCCATCGGGTCCGCTTGGCGAATTGAAATTGTTCATTGGAGAAATTGAACGCGATCGGCAGACGTGGCTTTCGGGAATGGAGGCAGCGTTTTCATGAAATCACTTACGAAGATCTGCGGAAGAGAAATTAGGGTTGAAGGTCGGCTGATCCGGATCGCCCGCCTCGAAGCTGACAAATATCACTTCATCGCGGATCCTGAGCCACTCCTCGAAGGCCTGCGGAAGTGCGGGACGCGAATCGACCTTTTCACATTCATGCAGAAATTACCCGACACCACGCCGAAATTTAAGTACCCGATGGAATGGGACAACCTTGCCGTCCTGCCGATCACGTCGTACGACGATTGGTTTTCGAAAACGATCAAGTTCAAGGCCAGGAATAAGGTCCGGCAAGCGGAAAAGAAGGGAGTTGTCATCCGCGAGGTCCCATTTGGCGATGAACTTGCTCGCGGAATCTGGGAGGTTTACAACGAATGTCCGGTGCGCCAGGGAGCGCCGTTCCGCCATTATGGGGAAGACATCGAGACTGTCCATAAAATGAGCGCGACTTTCCTTGAAAGCAGCATCTTCATCGGGGCGTATTTCGAAGGCAAACTAATCGGCTTCGTAAAGCTGGTTTTCGATGAAACTAGAACACAGGCGAATATGATGCACATAGTTTCTATGGTCTCACACAAAGACAAGGCTCCCACAAATGCGCTGGTCGCCCAGGCGGTCCGGTCTTGCGCAGATCGGGGGATCCCTAACCTTGTGTACTCAAACTTTGCATACGGGAAAAAGCAGACGAGCAGCCTCAGTGACTTTAAAGAGCGCAACGGATTCCAACGAATCGACGTTCCTCGTTACTATGTTCCTCTGACTTCCTTCGGGTCGGTTGTCTTTCGGTTTGGCCTGCATCGAAGATTAGCGGAGTTTGTTCCGGAGACTATGGCCGCGAGGCTGCGTGGTTTTCGAAAGGCCTGGTACAACCGCAGGTTACATTCCGCGGCGGAATCTTCCTGAGAGTAACGGGCATGCCCAGTCGCGTCAGTCTCTTGATCAACTCGTTGCGGGAATAGGTGGCGCGAGCGACGGAGGAAAAAGGCGCTGCATCATAAGTTTTCTACACGATTGCAACTTGGAGTGGCTTTTTAACGAACGCTTCGGCAAGCACTGATTTGTTACTTTGAGATCCGGATGCGTTTTACCGGTCTCTACGACCGGGAGTTTGTCAATAAATCCTCTTTTGCTCGTTCTGGAGAAGTATCAAGACATGGCACAAGACACTGTGGAGATTAGCGTTAAGGGGAAATGGCTTACAGTCCCGGCGGTTCTTGCTAACGGGAACACTTTGGTCGTCAAGGGGAAATGGATCAAAGTGGCTGTCGTGCACGAGGAGCAATGGCTGAGCAGCGAAATCGAAGGCCCTGAACGTTGCGTGAAGGCATTGAAGGAGCAGAAGTCGCCTGAACTGCGTGCGGATATTTTGACCTTTGCCCAAAAACTGCCTGCAACGCTTCCCAAGTATGAATATCCAATGGAGCGGGAAAGCACGGCAGCCATTCACCTGACGAGCTTCAAGGACTGGTGGGAGAAACTGCCTCAGGAAACGCGCAAGAATGTGAGGAGATCGCAGAAGCGCGGAGTATTGGTTAGGGTGCGAGAGCTCGATGATGATCTCATTCAAGGAATCGCAGATATAAATAACGAGTCTCCAATGCGGCAGAGAGTTCCAAACGTTCACTACGGCAAGAGTTTTGATCAGGTAAGAAAGGATCATTCGTCATTTCTTGATCGGAGCGAGTTTATCTGCACCTATTTTGGAAGTGAATTAATTGGTTTCCTGAAGTTGGTCAACAGGGGAGACACTGCCTCAATACTGCAATTGCAAACCAAGGCCAGCCATCAAGACAAGAGGCCATCCAACGCACTGCTCGCAAAGGCAGTAGAAATCTGCGAAGCAAAGGGGATGTCGTACCTTGTGTATGGGCTCCTTAATTATGGAAACAAACGCCACAGCCCTTTGAGGGAATTCAAAGTTCGAAATGGATTTGAAGAGGTTTTGACTGTGAGGTTTTACGTCCCCTTGACGCTTTGGGGAAAGGTTTGCATGAAGTTGAAGCTTCATCGTGGTCTGCTAGGAATCCTCCCGCATAGTGTGATAACTCTGGGCGTTAACGCGCGAGCGAAATGGTATAGTTTTGCGTATCCCAATAAGCCGGTGTAGCTCAACGTTAGAGCGGCCGAATCGTAATCGGCATATGGAGCGTTCAATTCCTCCCGCCGGCTCCAACTTTTGTCGACAATAGAAAATAAGTATGGGTTGTCCGCCGCAAAAACCAACCTTATGTGCTCCACATTAGAACTTAATCCAACCCGCTCTATGACTTTTGAGGCTGAATCGCACTGATATGCCTGGTATCGTCGGTCTTATCACAAAAATGCCGCGCGAGTGGGCGGAGCCGCAACTGCTGCGCATGGTTAAGGCCCTGCGTCATGAGTCTTTTTACACGACGGGAACCTGGATTGATGAGTCATCCGGGGTTTACGTCGGATGGATCGCGCGCGAGAACTCTTTCTCTGACGGAATGCCTATCCGCAACGAGCGGGGAGAAATCGTTCTCGTTTTCTCCGGGGAGGACTACGCGGACCCCGATACCGCTCGCCGCTTGAAAAATCAGGGGCATGAATTCAATGTGGATGGACCCGCCTATTTAGGCCACCTATATGAAGAGGACCCCGATTTCCTCAAGAACTTGAATGGACGCTTCCAGGGTCTGGTCACTGATCGAGTACGGCGCACGGCAACGCTCTTCAACGACCGGTTCGGCCTACACCGAGTGTATTACCACGAAGCAAAGGATGCGTTTTATTTTTCCGCGGAGGCCAAAGCAATCTTAGCAGTTCGTCCGGAGGCACGTTCGGCCGATCCGCGCGGACTTGGCGAGTACATTTCTTGTGGATGCGTTCTCGAAAATCGCACGCTTTTCCGGGGAATTTATGTGCTGCCTCCGGGTTCGACTTGGAGTTTTCGCGATGGCGCGCTCGAAACGAAGGCCGCTTATTTCAGCCCGCGCGAATGGGAGGAACAGGAGCCGCTTGATGCTGGATCATATTACAGCGAGCTACGCGATGTATTTGTACGCAACCTACCCCGCTACTTCAGCGGCCGAGAGCCCATTGGCGTCTCACTCACCGGCGGCCTCGATACCCGAATCATTATGGCGTGGCACAAGGCGCCGCCCGGATCGCTGCCGTGCTACACCTTTGGCAGCATGTATCGAGAAAACCAGGATGTATATCTGGCGCGACGCGTAGCAAAAATTTGCGAGCAATCCTACGAGGTCATCCCGGTTGGCAAGGACTTTCATTCACAGTTTCCGCATTATGCTGAGCGCTCCATCTATCTCTCGGACGCATGCGTAGACGTCAGCCGCTCACCTGATCTCTACGCGAATGAGAAGGCTCGGCATATAGCTCCGGTTCGGATGGTCGGTTCATACGGCAGCGAAATCCTTTTGAACGCCGTCATGTTCAAGCCGGGGGATTCTGCCGCGGGATTGTTCCAGCCGGAGGTCGAGAATCAGATTCGTGCTGCAAGAGAAACTTACGATGCAATGCGCCGTACCCACCCGGTGACGTTTATTGCATTCCGCCAGACGCCTTGGTACCACTATGGACTCCTTGGGTTGGAACAGACCCAAGTAGCTGTCCGCTCGCCATACCTCGATAATGATTTCGTTAAGACCGTATATCGAGCTCCAGACACCCTTGGGGTCAACCAAAAAGCCCGGCTGCGGCTCGTCCGGGACGGCAACCCGTCCCTTGCAAACCTACGCACGGATCGGGGGGTGAGCGACACGAATCGTCTCGGGAGCGCCATCAGCCGAGCCTACCTCGAGTTCACATTTAAGGCCGAATATGCCTACGATTACGGCATGCCGCAGCACGTCGCGCAGGTAGATCATTTGTTTGCGGCGCTTCATTTGGAACGCTTATGGCTGGGACGGCACAAGTTCCTTCACTTTCGGTTGTGGTATCGTACGGCTCTCGCTAAATATGTACAAGAGATTCTGCTGGATCAGCGTTCCCTGGCGCGTCCATATCTGAAGCGAAATAGCGTCGAAAGCATCGTCCGTGGCCATCTGAAAGGGAACCGCAACTATACAACTGAGATTCACCGACTGCTTTCGCTGGAGCTGTTGCACCGGCTTTTCGTAGATGGGAAATAAGCATACAACGCTAATGAAAAGTAGCTTTCAAGAGCGCATAAGATGAACTCTTTGTTCGCCGTCCCGGTCTGTATAATTGGTATTGCGGGGCTTTTCTTCCTCGACCGTGACAAGTCTGTCCGCACATCCAAGGCGCTGTGGCTGCCAGTCATATGGCTCGCAATCGTCGGGTCTAGACCAATCTCTATATGGCTAGGCATGGGTACTGTTTCGACGCTTTCAAATCAATTCGCCGAAAGCAACCCTATCGATGGTTTGATTTACGAAATCCTTCTGGCGCTTGGTGTCCTCGTCCTCATCCACCGTCGAAGCCGAATAGCAACGTTTCTCAAAGGAAGCTGGCCCGTCCTCTTTTACGTATCTTTTTGTCTCCTGAGCGTGGCGTGGTCCGATTACCCTGATGTTTCATTCAAGCGATGGATCAAATCCATTGGCGACCTGGTGATGGTATTAATTGTCGTGACAGATGCCGCACCGGCCCAGGCGTTTAAGCGTCTCATTTCGCGCGTCGGCTTTGTTCTACTGCCGGCGTCAGTCCTCATGATTAAGTATTTCGATTCTGGCCGCGGATATGATCCTGTGGGAAATTCGATGAATACCGGCGTGACGACCACCAAGAATACTCTCGGTGTCGTCACCTTGATCATAACGCTTGGAGTGCTTTGGAATTTCCTAACGCTTCGTCGCGACAAAGGACAGTCAAACCGCGGTCGTCACTTGGTCGCTCAAGGCACATTGTTGATTTTCGGTTTAGTTTTGTTGTGGATGGCCCATTCAGCCACCTCGGGAGCATGCTTCGTCCTCGGCGCGGCAGTGATGCTCGCCGCGAGACTTTCAATCATCGGACGCCGTCCCGCCGCTGTGCACGCGCTCGTTCTGGCTATTGTTCTCATTGGCGGCCTTTTCCTAGTCTTCGGACAGGCTAGTGTTATGCATATGCTCGGAAGACAATCGGACCTAACAGGCCGCACCGAGATCTGGAAGGCGGTCACACCCCTGGTCCAAAATCCCGTCGTGGGCACCGGTTTCGAATCCTTCTGGCTAGGCCCCCGTTTGAATATGGTATGGAATCAGCTCTCTAAGTACATGCATGTCAACGAGGCACACAACGGTTACCTTGAGGTCTATCTCAATCTGGGTTGGGTGGGTGTCGGGCTCATTACACTGGTTCTAGTGAATGGCTACAGAAGAGTAGTGGGTCTCTTCCGTCACGATCAGATGCTAGGTAGCCTGTGGTTGGCCTATCTCATTGTTGCCGTGACTTACAGCTTTACAGAAGCAGGGTTCAGACTGCTAAATCCGATATGGATATTCCTTCTACTGGCAATTGTGGCCGCCAGTGGAGTCCTACGCACAATACCTGTATTAACGCCTGTGGGTGCTTTCGCTAAAAGCGGAACAGCGTTTCGTCCTGGATTTTCGCGGCCAGGCGCCCCTTCGGTGAGTTCGTCTACAAATAATCGTCTCACTACTTCAAGACGTCCATGACTGTTTCCAAAGCCAAAACATTCCGCAACGTTATCTACACCAGCCTCACCAAAGGAGCTACTTTGGTGTGCATCGCCGTAACAACGACGGTTGTTGCCCGGAATCTCACTCCATCGGATTATGGCGTGGTTGGTTTCGCGGGAATCGTTATCGGTTTTCTTTTACATTTTAGTGATGTTGGCGTCGGTAGCGCTGCTATTCGTCGTCCTGATCTTAATCAGCGCGGTCTGCAAACTGCTTTTACACTGAAACTTATTTTAAGTTTCGGCGCATTCGCCGCAGCTTACGCCATCGCTCCATTTGCGCATCACTTTTTCGAGCATCCGGCAACCGGCAACGTAATTCGTATTTTAGCTTTCGACTTTTTGGTGAGCACCATTGGGTTCATGTCGATGGTGACTTTGACCCGCGAACAAAACTATGGGGCGTTGGTGATGCCGGGTGTTGCTAGCGCCGTAGTCCGATGCATCCTCGCGGTCTCGTTAATCTTACTCGGATGGAAGTTCTGGGCGGTCATATACGCGGACGTTGGCGCCAACTTAATTGGGGCGATTGCAATTCAACTTGCCAGAAAAGTGCCCATCCGTTTTCAATTCGATTGGCCCGATGCGAGGGAATATTTGCGGTTCGGAGTGCCCTTGCTCGGAAGCGGGATCCTTATCTTTCTGATATTCAATATGGATAACTTCCTCATTGGCTCCCGGATGGGAAGCGCCAAGCTTGGATATTACGCCCTAGCGTTTACGTGGGGCAGTTTCATTTGCGGTCTTTTATATGACACCGTGCACAATGTGATGCTACCTACGTTCTCCGCCATTCAGAATGACACCGCTGCGATGCGACGGTGGTATCTAAAGACCGTGGATTTAGTGGCATTTATCGGGGTGGTCGTCAATACTGCTCTGCTCGCGAACACGCACTGGTTTCTGGTCACTTTTCTGGGCAAGGGCACCGACAAGTGGCTTCCGGCGGCCATGTCTCTTAAAATTCTTTGCGTGTATGGAATTGTCCGCGTGATCACCGAACCGCTAGGGAATTGTATAATGGCGCGCGGCCGGACGAATATGCTCCTGCAATCGAATGCCCTGGCCGGAGTCGTTGAGCTCATAATGATAATCGCAGTTTTGCGAACTGGCCGCGTTGAATTGATCGCGGCCGCCGTCCTGATTGCATACTCGACGCAGGCGATAATTTATTTGCCATATTTACGGCGGGAATTCTCGATTGGCGTCGGCGACCTTTTCGCGCAATTGTGGCCAATAATTCCGGCCATGGTCGGCGGCTACCTGCTAACTTCCCTTTTGCCGGATTCGCTGGGAAACACGATCTTTACGCTTGGTTGTAGAGGCCTGTTCACGGCTTCCGTCGTCGCGTTGATCCACGGCATCTGCACTCGTTTCCGGTGTTTTTATGAAGCGAGCGGAATGATTTTGCAAAACTTTGCTCGTGTCCGGGCGTAGGGCCAAAATACAGTTTTCTGAGGGGACCGAGCCCCACCATTTCTTTGGAGGACACGCGTTTCTATGAGCACGACGACAATAAAGCCACAGGGTTACGAAACTAAGCCGGTGGACTACTTTGGAGTTGAGCGCCAAGAAATGCTGCCTTTTGTGCCAGCTTATTGCCGGCGCGTGCTGGACGTGGGTTGCGGAGCGGGCGCGTTTGGTGAACTGCTAAAACAAACCCGAAAGATTGAAGTGTGGGGCGTCGAGCCGGTCACTACCGCCGCTTTGAAAGCGTCGGCTAAGCTCGATCGTGTGATCAATAGCCCGTTCGGTCCAGAAACGGATTTGCCGGCCGGAACCTTTGACTGCGTAGTCTTCAACGATGTCCTTGAACACTCGTTCGCTCCCGAAGAGGCGCTACGATATGCCAAGTCTTTGTTGTCACCTGTAGGGGCCATCTTGGCTTCGATTCCCAACATTCGAAATTTTCCGATCCTTTGGAATCTGTTGTTTCATGGTCGTTGGGAATATACAGACTGTGGTTTGTTGGACAAGACGCATCTTCGCTTTTTCACAAAGTCGAGCATTGTTAGAATGTTTCAGGACGAGGGATATTCGCTACAAAGTATTTGCGGTATCAACGCTTATGTCGGCCTCCCCAACGCTAGTAGAAGCCTGTGGAGCGCTTATAAACTTGCAAATACACTCTTCCTCGGGAAATTTGCGGACATGAAATTCCAGCAATTTGCGGTTGTCGCCAAGGCAGCGCCTCCTTTGTAGGGCGGAAATTGGAACAAGGAGAGTCTTGACCGAATGAGTATTCCTGCCAGATTAATTGCCTTCTACCTTCCGCAGTTTCATCCGATACCGGAGAACGATCAATGGTGGGGTAAAGGTTTTACGGAATGGACAAACGTGGCGAAAGCCAAGCCCCTGTTCAAGGGCCACTATCAGCCTCACTTGCCTGCGGACTTGGGCTACTACGATCTTCGTGTGCCGGAAGTGCGGGAGGCGCAGGCTCAGCTGGCACGCAATGCCGGCATCGAAGGGTTCTGTTACTATCATTATTGGTTCGCTGGGAAGCGCTTGCTTGAAAGACCGTTCGAGGAAGTGGTCGCGTCGGGAACACCTGACTTCCCATTTTGCCTTTGCTGGGCTAATCAGACCTGGTCCGGAATATGGCACGGTTCGCCAAACCGTGTCCTTGTGGAGCAGAGCTACCCAGGAACCGACGATAATCGTAAGCATTTCATGGCGCTCCGTAATGCGTTCTTGGACAAACGTTACATGCGGGTTGACGGACGTCCAATCTTTGTGATCTATCGTCCCAATGAGTTCCCGAACGTTACTGCTTTCATTCAAGAGTGGCAGGAATTAGCTCTCCAGTGCGGATTACCCGGGATTCATTTTGTGGCTCATTTGTTTTCTTACGAGTCAACTTGGGACTACAAGTCGAGGGGGTTTGATAGTTGCATTGTCGTGAGTACCATAAAGGTTTTTGGGGTGTCGATACGGGAACACTTTGTAACGGCGAACGAGAATGGGTCTCGAACGAAACTTCCACACTCTCAGAATGGATCAAGCGGCGATTTGGCCAGGGGGGAGTTTCGCCAGTGGCTCTGGCGTCGCAGCCGATCATCGCTTGGAAGGTTTAGTAACATGAGGTTGTATCGGCATGCTCTGCCGCATCTGCTTGACGGCTGCAGCGACGAGCCAAGCGTTTATCCAGGTGTCACCTCAAACTGGGACAATACTCCAAGATCCGGCGTTCGAGGCTTCGTCCTCCACGAATCAACCCCGGAATTATTCCAAATACACTTACGCGACGCTTTGGATTTGGTAAAGTCTCGCACGATGGATCAACGTTTGATTTTTATCAAGTCGTGGAATGAATGGGCTGAGGGCAATTACTTGGAGCCCGATCAGAAGTTCGGGCTTGATTATCTCAAGGCGGTCAGGGAAGAAATCTTGGCATGAACAAGTAATGCGGATTCTGGGCAAATTTCGTAACCCTTTTGACACTGTGAGTTTGTTTGGGTTCGCTAGGTAGTGAAAAATCATGACCACGATATCAGCCCTGATCCCCACGCATAACCGTCGCGAGGTCGTCCTTCGCGCTATCGATAGTGTGCTATCGCAGACAGTGCCTGTTGATGAGGTAATTGTCATAGACGATGGCTCGACGGACGGAACGGCCGAGATGATCGGAAGCCGGTATGGATCGCGCGTCGTAGTGATTCAACAGGAAAACGCTGGAGTTTCTGCTGCGCGAAACCGCGGAATCCGCGAAGCACGCGGCGAATGGATCGCGTTTCTGGATAGCGACGATGTGTGGTTACCGACGAAGATCGAGCGCCAACTGGAAGCCCTGGCGGCGCTTGGCGATGGATTCGGCGCGTGCTTTACTGACTGTGTGTACGACGGCGATCCGAACAAGAAGGCTTCTGTCTTTCAGGAGACGGGTTTTGAAGAGGTGCGGAAATTCGGCCCACTTGAGCAACCAGCCAGGTACGTCGCGGCAGGACGGGAGCCATTTTTTCTTCCAAGTTTAATGGTGTTGCGCTCCTTGCTGGAAGGTAACGATGGGTTTGACGAGAGCATGGTCGCCGGGGAAGATACGGATCTGATGTTTCGGCTATGTTTCAGAACAAGATTTTGCTTCGTCGGCGAGCGGCTCATCCGGATTGACAGGACTCCTTGCCGAACGGAAGCTCTCTCCGATATTTTCGGCGCCTCCCGGGACGACCGAAAGTTTGACAACCTGGCGCGACAGTACGCCAAGTGGTTGAAGATGCCCGAGGTTGCCGGAACGGAATACGAGGAGCCGATACTCAAAATGCTGCGGCTAGTTTGCTATGACTCTGCGGAATGCAAAATCCACCAGCTCAGAATTGGACCCGCTCTTCGGGAGATCGGTCGACTGCGGAAAACAGGTGCGGGTTATCCTATGATCGCAGCCACTCTATTTCGTCGAAAGATTGCGAAGCTGCGACGCGGCCGCGCGCGCACGCCGCAAGTGCCTGTCCGCCAGGCGATTCTGTAAATCGCAAAAAAAGAAAATCTCAAATGAAAGTTACCGCACTGATTCCCACCTACAATCGTCAAGCGCACGTATTGCGAGCGATTGACAGCGTGCTCGCTCAGACTGTCCCCGTGGATGAAATTATCGTCGTTGACGATGGTTCCACGGATGGTAGTGCCGAGGCGATTCGCAGCCGTTATGGGTCACGCGTCAAACTGTTTTGTCAGGAAAACGCCGGCGCAGCTTCTGCGCGAAACCGTGGTATTCGGGAAGCCTCTGGAGAGTGGATCGCTTTGTTAGATAGCGACGATGTCTGGTTACCCATGAAAATCGAACGCCAGTTTGAAGCACTGGCCGCGCTCGGCGATGAGTTTGGCGTGTGCTTTACTGATTGTTCCTACGAAGGAGATCCGGCCAGGGTGTTATCAGTTTTTCAGGAAACTGGCTTTGCGCAGGCCCCAAAATTCGGATCGCTTGAAGAGCCAGCTAAGTATGTGCTGGGTGAAAGTGAGCCGTTTTATACTCCGAGCTTTCTAATCCGTCGCTCATTGTTCCAGAAACCCGATGCCTTTGACATTGCCATGGTCGTCCGAGAGGATACGGACGTGTTTTTTCGGCTTAGCTTTAAGACAAAATTTTGCTTTGTTTCGGAGCCACTTGTTCGGATCGACCGAAACCCGTCTCGCGCGGTTGCCCTTTGCAATATATTCCTCAACGGGGACGATCGAGCTTATGACAGCCTAAAACGGATGTATAGCAAGTGGTTGGAGCTCCCTGAAGTGGTCGGATCTAAATACGAGACGCTAATCCGGGAGAAGCTCAGGGACATTTACTATGATTCCGCCGAATGCAAGATCCATCAGATGCGGATAGCGCCGGCGCTTCAAGAAATCGGCCGGCTGAAGGAGATAGGCGACCACTATCCCATGATTTTTGCCACCTTTCTGTCCCGCAAAATTGCCAAACTGCGCCGCAGATTCAAGAACTCCCAGCAAAAGACCGAACGGAAACCGATCGTTCCCGGACCAGATCTTGCCTAGCTTGGGTCGCGGACGAAGGCAATAGCATGGACCACATTTCTGTTTGCATTTGCACATTCAAGCGTCCGGCGCTTCTGGCGAGGGCCCTGAGCGGGCTTAGGGAACTGGAGACGGATGGACTTTTTACGTACTCGATCATTGTTGTTGATAATGATCCCCTTGAATCCGCGAGAATTACGGTGTCATCTTTCGCCACGAAGGGACCGGTGGAACTTCGCTACGTTGTTGAACCGAAGTCGAATATCGCTCTAGCGCGCAACCGCGCAGTCGAGAGCGCAGTGGGCAATTTGGTTGCCTTTATAGATGACGACGAGTTCCCAACTCCCCGGTGGCTTGTGAATCTTTTCCTCGCACTCGCCAAGTATGGCGCGGACGGAGTGCTGGGCGCCGTTAATCCGCACTTTGACGCAACGCCCCCGAAATGGGTAGCTACCAGCAGGATTTATGAGCGGCGTCCGCATGGCACGGGGAAGATTCTTGACTGGAACGACGGGAGAACGGGAAATGTGCTCCTCAAGTCGGAGACACTAACTGCTGAGTCGCCTGCGTTTCGGGCGGAGTTCTTGACGGGTGAGGACGTTGATTTCTTTAGAAGGGCGACTGGACGTGGCTGCAGGTTTGTGTGGTGTGATGAGGCCGTGGTCTTCGAAGTGGTGCCTCCGGAGCGCTTACGCAGATCCTACCTGGTACGCAAGGCGTTACATCGAGGTGCCACTACGCCGCTGCACGAGACCTTTTCTGGCCGAGATATCGCTAAATCTCTGGTCGCAGTCCCGGCGTATGCTTTTTCGCTTCCAATTGCGGCGCTTGGGGGAGGCGGCCCGTTTACGACTGTCCTCGTCAAGCTTTGTAACCACCTGGGCAAACTACTGGCGCTTGCCGGTCTCATGGGGCCTGGATATGTTAGGCAATAGAATCGATAGATTAGGGTGCGAATGGCCACGATGAAGCCTTTTGTCTCAATATTAATCCCCGCGTTCAACTCACAGGAATGGATCGGAGACACTCTTCGGTCGGCGATTGCGCAGACTTGGCCTAATAAAGAGATTATCGTCGTTGATGATGGTTCCACCGATCAAACACTGACTATTGCCAGACAATTTGAATCGGAGGGTGTCCGCGTTTTCACTCAGAGGAATCAGGGCGCAGCCGCGGCTCGAAACATGGCACTTTCCATCAGTCGAGGGGATTACATTCAGTGGCTTGACGCTGACGACCTTCTGGCTCCCGACAAAATTGCCAGGCAAATTGAGGCATTAGATCAAACTCCGAACAAGTCAATTCTCTTATCTGCAAGTTGGGGCCGGTTCATGTACCGGTACAATCGAACGAAATTTGTTCCCACGGCGCTATGGTGTGATCTTTCTCCCGCCGAATGGATATTGCGTAAGATGGAACACAACGTCTACATGCAAACCTCCGCATGGCTCGTCAGTCGCGAGTTGACCGTTGCGGCCGGTCCATGGGACACCAGTCTCTTGGGCGATGACGATGGGGAGTATTTCTGCCGAGTCATTCTTGCCAGCAGCGCCGTCCGTTTTGTCGCAGAGTCGAAGGTTTACTACCGGGCGTCCGGGGCAAACAGCTTGAGCTATATCGGGCGGTCAGACAAGAAACGCGAGGCGCAACTTCGCTCCATGAAATTGCATGTGAGTTATATACGTTCGTTGGACGACAGCCAGAGAGCAAGGGCTGCATGCGTGACTTACATTCAGAGTTGGTTGATTTTCTTTTATCCTGAACGAATGGATCTAGTTAGGCAGGCTGAACAAATTGCCGGTGAGCTGGGCGGCAAACTGGAAGTGCCTCACTTGTCCTGGAAATACTCCTGGATCAAGACGCTCTTCGGTTCCCGATTCGCAAGACGCTCGCAAATTTTCCTTCCGCGACTCAGGTGGTCAGTCGTAAGATTCTTCGACAAGATGGCGTTTCGTCTTGAGAATCGGAAGCACTCAAATGTGCTGAGCCCGCTCTGACGTGCTGACGCCTCGTAACTATCCTGATCAGTTACCAATCGCGGCGCTCACACTTGTCGGCGGTTGGGGCAGGGTCGCTGAGCCTCCTTGTCCGTAACACGCACTCGCGTTAAAGGCTAGCGCTGATCCACTTCCGTCCGGTGGCCCGTTCAATACATTCAAGAAGCAATTCATTGCCGGGTTCGCGTTTGCGTGGCCGCCAACTACGGATGGCGTGAAACTTCCCCCGCCACATTGACCGCTCGCTGTGGCAAGCGCCCGAGTGCCGTAGAGCACATACGTTCCTGAGGTGCAGTTCCCGATATTGCCAGAGGTTACGTCGGGTCCAATGAGAGGCCAAGCCGATGTTCCCCACCACGCAGGCTTGCTCGAAAGGTAGAACGATGGGGGAAGGGCATGGCTCGTTGGCACTGGATTTGAGTAGGAAGCCAAGGTACTTGGCACTTCCGCTGAGTTCCATTGGGGAGTGGCATTGACCACATCATAATTGCCCCAGCGCATAAGGTAGAATCCTACTTGTGGATCGTAGTTTCCCCTTGAGGAACAAGTGGGGTTTGAGCAGAAGCCAGTACGGGGCGTGCTAGTATCGGCTTGCCCACCGTTCCCGGTATATCCCAAATTGTAGATATCCACATACGCGCTGACGCCACAACTGGCGGTCGAAGTTGCGACGCAAGCATAGGAAGTATGAAATCCGGGCTGTCCCAGGACGTTCCCGACAAGATTGAAGTAGCGAGCACCAGCGGCAAGAATAACCGGAGTCGCCTGTGACGTGCATCCGGAACCATTGCACCCAGCAGCTTGTTGGCCGATGTAGTAATTGCGGAAGTCCGTGTCGAACAAGTGCGTGCCGTGAATGGCATCCGCGTTTATGCCAGTTCCGATGTTTCCCTCTGCCAAATTCAGCGCATCTCCAGCGTCGTGATGATAAAAGCTGGCCTGTTCCCATCCGTTTGTGAGCGTAAAGATATTATTTATGCCAAAGTTATACGCAGAGACGTTTCCTTCGGCTGAAGAGTTCATGCCGGGACAACTATCGGTGACTTGGTGGCAGATATTATTCTGCACCAAGCTGTCCCAGGTGTAATTAAGTCCGATTCCGTAACTTACAGCTCCTCCTGATTGCGATTTATAAAAATAGCTGTCTTTAACCACTGAATGCCAAACCATGAACATATAGACATGATATGCGGGTGCGTCAATAGTGCGCACACCGGAAACCCAGCACCCCAAACAAGTCTCAATTTCGATAATGTTTCCAAGCCCCGTCGCGTTCGAGGCGTCAATGGACATATTCTCAATGCCATCACCGGTCACAGCGCGAGTCCCAAACCAAGCTTGCGGCAACTGAGCGCCAGTCCATGTAGGCATGTAAAGAGCGGGAGTAATCCCGACACAGGGAGAAGTCGGACTGCAAGAGCCGCCAGTGGTGGTGATGCTCGTAACAACGACGCCCTGCGATTGCGATCTAGCGCAAGGCGCGGGGCCACCCGCCGTGCAGGTTCCATCGGTGCGGATGATGCCACCAGTTCCGGAGTTCGCGCAGGTGTAATTCACCGCGCAATTCCACGTCGTTCCGTTATCGGCTGTAAGGTCAACTTGGTCGAGAACGAGCAGCGTGCCTACGGCTAGATTGGAAACGCTGCCGACTGTCGGAGTCGTAGAGCCGCAATTGCCAAGCTGGATGGTCGCAGTGCCTTTGGAATAATTCGCAATCCAGTTGCACACATTCTGTTCTGAAATCGTGCTGACTCCTGAACCTTCGAGAGCGATGGCCGAGTTGTTATTGCCTCCGCCAACCGAACCGCCAACAAAATAGATGAATGTGGAGTTCGCACCTTGACCGCGTACAACAACATGGCTGTTCCAACCATTCCCGTTCCAAAAGCCCCAACCTTTGCTTAGATAAAATGTCCCCGAGCCCAACTGCACATAGCCGCCCCCAGTACAGGCTGCTATCGCGTTACTTATATTCGTTGGGACGACCGGAGAAGCAAGGGTTCCTTCTGGTGCGATGGTTGTTCCGCACTGATTCGTCGGTTCTACAATGTGAGCACCCGCCTGAGACCAGTCCACCGCCCGCGACGGGTCAATGATTCCGGTCCACGCCTGAGCGTTAACACAACTCGGAATGATCAAGAGCAGCAAGAACAAGAACAGAGATGATTGGACGCGCTTCATTTTGGCTCCCTAAATGCTCCACAAAATCTTGGCTAAGCAGCGGCAAAAGCACTCTGCCGGTGACCCCGTTGCGAATGCATCATAAATGGACTGGCTACGTTGCCTAGCTCTTCTGGCTGATTGAAGTTTAGCCTTGGATTCAGCCTCGATAAAACTGTTCGAGGGGTCAGTTTCCGTACAGGTTGTCCATTTGACATTTATTACAGTCTGTTCGATATGAGATGCCAGATTTTGAGACAGTGCCGCGAAATCACCAATAGCGGGAATCGGTCCGGTTTCGAGTGAAGGGCGCTCGACAGGTTATCTTTGAGCGAAAAAATCAAAGATAGCAGACAAATTAAGCAGCGCAGAACTTAAACTTATAAGACGACTAGCCACTTGTAGGTTAAGAGGACGCCGATTGTTACGAGTATCGCGTCCTGTGGTTAAGCGAACAGTTCACGGAGAGAATAAGATGAATATCGGTCGGCGCGCCGGTCGTTTAGTAAACGGCTTACTTAAAAGTTACGGTCCCTCGAAGCTGAAGAAAGCTCTTTGGGACAAGGAATTCTCTGGAGAAAAATGGGATTTCATCGATAACACCTCGGGAGACTGTGTCTATCCATTCCTGGAAAAGTACGCCCGAAAGGGAAGCATTCTGGATCTTGGTTGTGGCCCTGGCAACACGGCGAACGAGCTCGCTGTCGATGCATACGACACGTATGTTGGGATCGACATATCCGAGGCGGCCCTGTCCAAAGCAGCGAAGCGCACGGAGGATAACGACCGCAGTAAGAAAAATACCTTCGCGTGCGCGGACTTTCTCGCGTACATACCTGCCCATCAGTTTGACGTAATTTTATTTCGCGAGTCGATGTATCACATTCCTTACGGCCAGGTGCAGGCGATACTCGACAAATATTCAAAATATCTCAAGAATGACGGCGTCTTTATGGTCAGACTCCATGCTACAGATATCAAGACTGGGGAGACGAAA
>ODAK010000267.1_pt1 | contig 59904 bp, 50 predicted proteins | sample 1539591 | NCBI WGS metagenome assembly ODAK01 (sample SAMEA3539303, study PRJEB22396) | soil metagenome | biome: tundra; feature: field; material: soil | place: USA | collected 2010-05 | depth 0.15 m | reverse complement strand
CCTGATGCGGCCGCGCCCGCCTCGCCCGGCCGCGTTTACCAGAACTTCACCTAGATACGGTGTCCCGCTGCGCTGCCGCGGGCATGCCAGGCGCGCGGATGCCGCTGACCGCAGCCGCACTACCCGCGGCAGGATCCGGCATTCGGCCGGCCGTGGATCTGGCGGAACGGGTCAGCCGGACGCGTTCGGTTTGCAGCGTGCTGGCCCGGGTAGCCGAAGGCTTCCAGGCGGGAGCGGAATCCACCAGCTCCGAGCCGGGACCGATGAGGGCAGGAGGGGCCGGATGACCGACGTTTTCGAGGTGCTTGCGCAGGACCACGATGAAGTGCGGCGGATGCTCGCCGCGCTGCAGAGCGGGCCGACGGCACTGACCGGAGCGACCGGCAATCAGCTCGAGGCCCGCAAGAGACTCACCGGTCAGCTGATCATTGCCGAGACCCGGCATGAGGCAGTGGAGCAGGAATTCTTCTGGCCCGCCGTGCGCAGCCAGGGGCCCGAGGCGGACCGGCTGGCTGACCAGGCAGCCGAGCAGGAACGGCAGGCGAGGCAGGCTCTCGCTGCGCTGGACGTGCTGGATGTGCACGCCACCGAGTTCGAGCCGCTGCTGACCGAGCTGGTCAGCGCCGGGATTGAGCACATCGAGTTCGAGGAAGAGCAGGTGTGGCCGATGCTGCGCCAGGCCATCAGCCCCTTGCAGGCAGCTGAGCTGGGCAGTGAGATCGCCCAGGGCAGGGAGCTCACCGAAATCGTGGAGCAGTACATCCAGGAGTGAATGCGCGATCGACCGGCTGGCATAGCAACCAAACGACAGGAGATCCATGCGCCCAGTGGCAGACCAGACCATCCTGATCACCGGTGCGACCGACGGGCTCGGCAAGGCGGTAGCCACCGAGCTCGCCGCCACCGGCGCCAGGCTGGTGCTGCACGGCCGCGACGACGGCAAGGGCGCTGACACCCTGCGGGAGATTCAGCAGCAGACCGGCAACGGGCACCTGTCCTGGTACCGCGCGGACCTGTCCTCGCTGCAGGAGACCGCCGGCCTAGCCGCGCGGCTCGGCGGCGCGTACGGCCGGCTGGACACCGTGGTCAACAACGCCGGCGTCGGGTTCGCCGGGGCTGGCGACGGCCGCCGCGCGGTGAGCCGCGATAAGTACGAGCTGCGGTTCGCCGTCAACTACCTTGCCCCGTACCTGCTTACCCGGCGGCTTGAGCCGTTGCTGCGCCGCAGCGCGCCGGCCCGGGTAGTCAACGTCGCGTCGGCGGGGCAGGAACCGATCGACTTCGCCGACGTCATGCTGGAGCGCGAGTACGACGGCCTGCGCGCCTACCGGCAGAGCAAGCTGGCGCTGATCATGTTTACTTTCGATCTCGCCGCCGAGCTGGCCGGCACGGGGGTGACGGTCAATTGCCTGCACCCGGCGACTCTCATGCCGACCAAGATGGTCAACGGGTTCGTTAAGCCGCGCAGTTCGGTGGCGGACGGCGCGGCGGCCACGATGCGCCTGATTGTCAGCCCTGCTCTGGAGAATGTGACCGGGCGGTATTACGACGGGCTATTGGAGGCTAGGGCGCTGGATCAGGCGTACGACGAGGATGCGCTGCAGCGCCTGCGCAAAATGTCTGACCAGCTCACCGGGCTGATCAGCGGCAACTAGGAGGGGCGGCTTGGTTACCTTGACGACGCAGGCGGCGCAGCTGCCGCGCGATGAACGCACCCATGCGCGCTTCGCTGAGGCGCTGGCCCATTCGAGGCAGCTGTATTCGGCAGCCGCCCGGATGACCCGCAACCCGGCCGACGCGGAGGACCTGGTCCAGGAGACCTATGCCCGCGCGTACGCCTCGTTCTATCAGTTCACCGAGGGAACCAACCTCACGGCATGGCTGCACCGGATCCTGACCAACACCTTCATCAGCAGCCACCGCAAGAAACAGCGCGAGCCTGCGCTGAGTTGTGCCGGACTCGAGGACTGGCAGCTGGAGCGTGCCCAGTCGCACACCGCGGGCGGCTTGCGCTCAGCGGAGGAGCTAGCGCTGGATCGCATGCCGGATACCCGGGTCGCCAAGGCGTTCAGAGAACTTCCTGACGACTTCCGGATGGCCGTTTACCTCGCCGACGTCGAAGGATTCGGCTACCGGGAGATAGCCGCGATCATGGGCTGCCCGATCGGCACCGTGATGTCCCGGCTGCATCGTGGCCGGAGCCGGCTGCGGGAGATGCTCACCGACCGCATGAGCCCCCTCGGGGCAGCGGGAGCCTGATCGGCGCGCCGCGGCCACTGACGCGGTCGCGCTGCGGACGTTGCCCGGATCACAACGTGAATCCGGCCGCATAGCAACCAGGCTAGACCTTGCGCCACCGCGCCTCACACGACGAATATATGCCGAACGTGACCAGGCCGACGGCGACCAGCGCCAGCAGCGAGGGCCCCAGCGGCGTCGAAGCGAAGGACCGCAGCGTGGCATCGACGCCCTTGGCCTGCCCCGGATTGGCCTTCACGCCCGCGACGACGAGGAAGATCCCGGCGACGGCGAATACCACGCCCCGGGCGACCCCGCCGACCTGGCCCAGACGCTCGACTGCGCGCCTGGTGGCTGGCCTCGTTCCGGCCAGCTGAAGATGACGGAGGAAATCCTTCCGCCAGGCCCGGAAGGCAAGGATCGAGCCGCCGATGGCGAACGCGAGCCCCGCCACGATGACTACGAACCGGCCCCCGGGATGGGCCATGACCGTGGCCGTGAGGTCCTGGGACTGGGAATTGCTCGATTTGGGTGCGCCGGCGCCGATCGCGTACTTCACGATGCCGTAGGCCAAGAAGCCGTAGAAGATCGCTCGCGCCAGTGCCGCCAGCCGGTGGCCCGCCTTGTTGCCGCCGGGCTCCGCGCTGCCGTAGACAGCCTCGGTCAGCCGCCACAGCGCCAGGCCCGCGAATCCGGCGACGAGCACCCACAGCAGGATCTTGCCGACCGGGTTGCTGCCGACGACACGCAGCGCGCCGCTTTGGTCCGCTTGCTTGCCCGAATGACCGAAGGCCACCTCGAGCGCTATTACCCCAATGATCATGTACAAGAGGCCGCGGGCTGCGAGGCCGGTGCGCGCGAGAAGCGCCAGCCACCGGCTCCTGGCGGCCTGCCGCCCCGCGTACTTGGCACTGCGAGCCTTTCGCCCTGCTATCCGCGTGGTCACTGCCGGCCTCCCTTAGGAATGTGCCGGGAACTGCCCCGGAACAAGAGGGTTAAACTGGCCACCCGGTACGACAGCGCGGTCTCCCGACGAATGCCGGCCAAGGACTGCCCGAACGCGGTCACCGTGCGCGGCATCACCAGGAGGGATGTGTGAGAGCCGCGCACATGGGCAGCTCAGGACGAATGATTTTGCCCCCCGGCCCGGCCCGTTGCCGGCCGCAGCAGCGCAATCAGGAGAATCCGTGTCCGCAACCGTGACGTCCTCGGCCGATGAAGGCCCGGCGGGCGCACCGACGGCAGGCCCGCAGGAGGACCTTGCCCGGGTGGAAATGGCCCGGGCCGGGGTGCGGGCTGGCCCGCAGGAGCCCCCGGACCGGATGCAGGAAGCCATGGACGCTGCAGCCGTGATCGCTGAGCAGACCAACGGCCTTGGCCATCCGGGCCGGCCGCTGAACAAGCGTTCGCCCTTCTTCATGGGGATGGCTGCCGCCGCCGGCGTCGCAGTGACCTACGGGCTCGTCGAGCTGGTGATCAGGGCTCGCTCGGTGCTGGTCCTGATCGGCCTGGCGCTGTTCATCGCGGCCGGCCTTGATCCGGCTGTGAGCTGGCTGACCCGGCGCGGCCTGCGCCGTCCCGTGGCCGTGATCGTCATTCTGCTGGCCGTCCTGGCGGTGGTGGCAGGCTTCCTCGCCTCGGCGATCCCGCCGCTGGCCGCACAGGCCACCGCTCTCACGCAGCATCTGCCGCGGTACATGAACTCGCTCAAGGACCACAATTCCGAGCTGGGCAGGCTGAACCAGCGTTATCAGATTCAGCTGCGCCTATCCAAGCTGCTCTCCACCCGCGGGACCGCGCTGATCGGCGGCGTGCTCGGCGCCGGGGAGCTGGTCCTCAGCGCGGCCACCTCCCTGCTGGTCGTGGCCGTCCTGACGGTCTACTTCCTAACTGGCATGCCCCGCATCAAGCTGTTCGCCTACCGGCTGGCGCCGCAGTCCAGGCGCGCCAGGGTGATCCTGATCGGCGACGAGATCTTCACCAAAGTGGGCGGCTACGTGCTGGGGAATTTCCTGACTTCCGCGATCGCGGGAGCCGGGACCTACATCTGGCTGACGGTCTTCGGGGTTCCCTATCCCCTCCTGCTGTCGCTGCTCGTTGCCCTGCTGGACCTGATCCCGGTCATCGGCTCGGCCATTGGCGGCGCCGCCGTCTCCCTGGTGGCGCTGACCGTGTCGCTCCCGATCGCGATCGCCACCCTGGGTTTCTACATCGCCTACCGGCTCGCCGAGGACTACCTGATCGTGCCCAGGATCATGGGCCGGACGGTGGCGGTTCCCGCGGTCGTGACCGTCGTGGCAGTCCTGATCGGCGGCGCGCTGATGGGCATCATCGGTGCCCTGGTGGCGATTCCCGCCGCCGCCGCGCTGCGGCTGCTGCTGCATGAGGTGACCTTCCGCCGTCTGGACTCCAGCTGAACGGGAACACTGAGCTGAACGGCAACACCGTGCAGCCCGCCAGAGACGAGGCGCCGCCGCGACGTCGCTGGCGGTCGCTCTTCAAGCACCCGGTGCGGCGCGGCGTGCTGATCTTCATCCTGATCCTGATCATCGAGTACCTGGTCATACCTGAGCTCATCGGGGCGAGCAAGGACCTCTACCTGCTCGGGCGCATCAACGTCCTCTGGCTGATTGCCGGACTGGTGCTCGAGGGTTTCTCGCTGTTCTGCTACGCGCTGCTGACCCGCGTGCTGCTGCCGCACGGCGGAGTGCGGCTGAGCCTGTCCAAGCTCTTCAGGATCGACCTGTCCGCGGCCGCAGTGGCGCATGTCATCCCGGCGGGGACCGTCGGCAGCGCCGGGATCGGGTACCGGCTGTTCACCCAGGAAGGCGTGCCGGGTACCGACGTCGGCGTGATGATGGCGACCAAGGGCATGGGCTCAACGGTCGTGCTGAACGTATTGCTGTGGCTGGCGCTGGTGATCTCTATCCCGATGGAGGGATTCCACCCGATCTACCTGACAGTTGCCATCGTCGGCGCGGTAGCGCTGGCGGCGATCGCGGCGGCGGTCTTCGGCCTGACCCGCGGCGGCCAGCGGGCCCGGCGGGCCGTACGGGCCATCGGCCGGCCGATCCCGGGTGTCGGCCCCGACCGGCTCGAGAAGATCGTGCTGCAAGCCGGATCGTCGCTCCGCGCGCTGGGCGGCAACCGGCCCGTGCTGCTCTGGTCGCTGACCTGGGCGTCGCTGAACTGGCTGCTCGACGCCGCGTCGCTGTGGTGCTTCGTCGCGGCGTTCGGCGGCTACGCCAACCCGGTCGGGCTGTTCGCCGCCTACGGGATCGCCAATGTGCTCGGCGTGATCCCGGTGACGCCGGGCGGTCTCGGCGTGATCGACTCGGTGACGCCAGTCCTGCTGGTGAGTTTCGGTCTCACCAGGAGCGTCGCGACGCTCGGCGTGCTCGCCTGGCGGCTGGTGAACTTCTGGCTGCCCATCCCCACTGGCGCGGCCGCCTACATCAGCCTCAAGGTGCCCAAGGGCTCAGGGCTGGCCGCGATGCGCCGGGCACTGTCCGACCTGAACCCGAGGAGCTCGCCGGACCAGCAGCCCCCGGAGCCCGCAGCCGCCGAAGACGGTCCGGCCGACGGCGGTCCCCCGAAGGACAGTCCCGTGGATGCGGGTCCAGCCGGGGAAGGTCCCGCGGCTGCGGACGCCTCACCTGCGGCGAACAGTGATGCGCCGTCGAGCTCGGCTGGCCAGCGCCCTGGATCCTGATCATTGCGGGCCGTGGCCCGGCGGGTCCGGCATCGGTGCACCGGGGCCGCCACCGTCGCGTCAGCCGACTCCTGGTCCGACAGGCTCGCCACAGGTGATGTTTGCGGGCCGGCACAGCGGGCAGCGCGACAAACGTGGGAACTCTGCTGGGTTCGTGGCGAACGCCGGGGCCCGATGACCAGACCGGGCCGCGTTGAATCCGATCGAGCGCGTGATACGCCGGGTGGACAAAGCGCAGCAGCACCACAAAGCGCCGGCCTTCGCCTTTGGAGTGGTCAAGAAGTACGGGGACGACAACGGGGGCGTCCTCGTCGCGAATCTCGCTTATTCGAGTTTTGTCTCGCTGTTTCCGCTACTCCTGGTTCTCGTCACGGCCCTTTGCCTGGTGGCTTCGGGAAATCCGGCGGTGCGCAAGGCGGTTCTGGACGCGGTAGCCAAGCAATTCCCGCTGATGGGCGACCAGCTGGCGGGCAACGTTCACGAACTCCGGCGGTCGAGCACAATCGGGCTAATTGTCGGCTTGCTTGCCTTGATCTGGGGGGCCAGCGGCCTCGCGCAAGCAGGCCTCTTCACGATGGCGCAGGTGTGGAACCTACCGGGCCCGGCGCGGCCCGGTTACGTGCAGCGCCTCGGCCGCGCGTTCACTTTTATTGGCGTGCTCGGCCTTGGCGTGATCGTCACAACGCTACTCAGCCTAGACACCTTCGGTCATCAGGCTGCCGCCGTAGCAGTGCTGGCGAAGGTAGTCGCGGCGGCGGCGAACGTCGGCATCTATTTCGCGGCCTTCCGCGTCCTGACACCTAAGGGCGTGCCCGCTGGCAAGCTCGTGCCTGGCGCCATCGTCGGCGGCATCGCCTGGACCTTGCTGCAGGCACTGGGCGGCTACCTTGTCCACCACTATCTGCACGCCGACTCGGTCTACGGCGTGTTCGCCACAGTCCTCGGCCTCATCGCCTGGATATACCTGGGCGTGGAGATCACCGTCTACGCGGCCGAAGTCAACGTGGTGCTCGCGCGGCGGCTGTGGCCGAGGTCGATTGTCCAGCCGCCGCTCACCGAAGCCGATCGTTCTTCCATGGCGCTGCAGGCGCTGCAGAACCAGCGCCGTCCAGAGCAGCACGTGGATGTGTCCTACGACGACCGACCGCCGGGTGCGGCGGATTCCGGTCAGACACCGCAGGCGCCCGGCGAACGCTGAGCCGCGGACCAGGCCTTGGCTACCCGGCCTCCGGGCCGGCGTCTGCTAGCTCACCCAGGCCGCGCGCCAGCGCCGCACCGCCCTCTGCGGTCATTGCCGCCAGCAGACTCCCGAGCGCCGCACACCGCCGCCCCCGCACCCATCCCGCCAGCCGCCGGCCCGTCTCCGTCGGCACCACCGCGATTTCCCGCCGGCTCGCTGCCGCCCGGTCCCGCGACACCAGCCCCGCCGTCTGCATCCGGTCCAGCAGCCTGCTCACCGCCGACGCCGACGCCCCCAGCAGCCCCGCCAGGCGGCTCAGGTTCAGGCTCCCGCCGCTGTCGATGATCAGCAGCGCCCGGAGCTGGGCCGGGGGGACGGCGGAGCCGAGTTCCTCCACCGCCCGGTCGCACGCCTCCAGCAGCACACCCAGCCCGGATTCGGCCAGACCCACGTCCAGCTCGCCGTTCCCTGAGCGCCAGGCCATTTCAGATCCCATCAGGCACCATTGTCGATCTCGGTCACGGACCGGCCCACCGCCAGCATCCGAACCCGCCGCGACACCAGACAACAGCCATGTAGACAGCCCTCCCTGGCACTACTGTCCCCGGCGCCGCACCCTATGCAGGAAATCGCGTAATGCCGGCGCCACGATCGGGTGATGCAGTCACCAGGGGCAAGGGCACGGACGTAACTCAGGCCGGCCCGGCACCACCGCGCAGCCGGTCCCGCTGCGGTCCAACTACGTACTTCGGATCCCGCGCGGAGGCGCGGCCCGCCTCGAAGATGCCGAACCTGGTCAGCGCCGAGGCAGCCAGCAGCGCTGCGCCGGACAGCGCCGCTAGCGCGCGGCTCCGGCCGGTGAGGGCCGCCCCGGCGAGCCCTGCCGCTGTGAGTACCTCGCCGACCTGCAGGAGGGTGCCTGCCCGGCCCGTCTGGTACGGCTCCGCGATGTCGCCAAGGCGGCGCACCATCAGGTTCTTCGCAGTCAGCTCGGTTGCGGCACCCAGTACCGCGAACCTGATCGCCTGCCCGGCATGCGCGGTGGGCACGACAAGCATGCCGAGCCCGCCCGCCGCCGTCGCGGCCGAGCCGGCGAACACGTAGGGCATCTCGCGGTGGCCCTCGTGCCAGGCTGGCACGGCAGTGTCGCACAGCAGTGCCGCGGTGTACGTGGCGACGCCCGGGGCCAGCACGGCCGCCCCGATGGTGGCGGCGGTCCCGGCCCTGGGCAGCCGGCCGGTCAGCGCGCAGGCGGCCGCGGCACCAGCCGCCGGGCCGTAACCGGCAAGCAGCCAGGATCCGACGCTCATCGGCGAGGTGACCTTGAACACCCGCAGCATGTTCACGAAACGTTCTGGCCGGCCGAGATCATGCACCAGCGCGACGGCGGACAGCCCGATCGCGCCGGCCGCCCCGGTCTTGGCGGCACGAGAAAGCTCCCGGTTGCCTGCCAGCTGGGTGCAGGCGCCTAGCAGCGACGACGCGCCGGCCAGCCCGCCGAGAAAGAGATAGCCGGGCACGTCCGGCGCCCGCCATACCGGTTCCTTGAGCACCGGGCGGCCATAGTAGGAGCGGAACTCGGCACGCGGGACGACCAGCCGGTCGCCGCGCTGGCCTTTGCCCCGCCAGCGAGCCCCGGCCCGCCCTGCCAGAGCGCCGTCCGGGCGGTTCATGACTGGCCTCGTGACCGGCCGCCCAGGCACGCCGCCACCGCACCGACGGCAAGGGCAGCGCCAGCGGCGGCCACATGCCGCCACATCCTGGGCAGGTCCCGGGTGGTGACGACCGGGTCCGGCGGCAGGCCGTACACCTCGGGCTCGTCAAGCAGCAGGAAAAACGCGCCGGCCCCGCCGATGCCGTCGCCCGGATCCTCGCCATACAGCCGCGCCCCGGCCACCCCGGCGTCGCGCAGGTCGCTCACTCGCTGCCCGGCCCGATCCCGAAGCTCATCGACCGGGCCAAACTGGATCGAGTCGGTGGGGCATGCCTTCGCGCAGGCGGGCTCGAGCCCGGCGCCCAGCCGGTCGTAGCAGAGCGTGCACTTGAAGGCCCGGCCATCGTCCGCGCGGCGGTCGATCACCCCGAACGGGCAGGCGGGGACGCAGTAGCCGCAGCCGTTGCAGATGTCCTGCTGGACGACGACCGTGCCGAACTCGGTGCGCATCAGCGCCCCGGTCGGGCAGACATCCAGGCAGGCCGCCTGGGTGCAGTGCTTGCATACGTCGCTGGACATCAGCCAGCGGGAGCCAGCGGGCCCGGGCTCACCGCCCGGGGCCGCCGCCTCCCCGGGGCGGCCGATCTGCTCGATGAACGCGACATGGCGCCAGGTGGAGGCGCTCAGGCTGCCTGTGTTGTCATACGACATCCCGGTCAGCAGCAGCCCGTCCTCGGGCACCGCGTTCCACTCCTTGCAGGCCACCTCGCACGCCTTGCAGCCGATGCATACCGAGGTGTCGGTGAAGAATCCCATCCGCGGCGGATGGTCGGGATACCCGGCCCGGGCCGCCGGGTCCAGGCCCGGGGCAGGCCCGGCGGGCACTGCCGACAGGTGCGCCGGCTGCGCGGTCATCTCACGCCTCCGTCCCGGTCTCGCTGGTGATCCCGGCTCGCTCCGCGTATTCGCGGACGAGGTCGCGCAGCGCGGGCCCGCGGGGCCGCCGCCCTGGCCGGATATCACACGCCAGCGCCTTGACCTCCTGGATGTGCACGTTCGGGTCCAGCGACAGGTGGGTCAGCTCGTTCGCCGCGTCCCCGGTCGTGTAGCCGTTCGGTCCCCAGTGCCACGGGAGCCCGATCTGGTGCAGCCGCCGGCCGCCCACCTCCAGCGGCATTATCCGCCGGGTGACCATCACCCTCGCCTCGATCGCGCTGCGCGCCGAGATGATCGTGGCCCAGCCCATGTGCTCAAGGCCGCGCTCGGCGGCCAGCTCGGGCGACACCTCGCAGAAGAGCTCCGGCTGGAGCTCAGCGAGATAGGGCAGGAAACGGGACATCCCGCCGGCCGTGTGATGCTCAGTGAGCCGGTAGGTGGTGAGCACGTAAGGGAACACCTCGGAACCTGGCTGCGCGCCGCTGGGCTGGAACCGGTTGTCCGGGTGCCTGATGATCTCCCGCACCGGATTGTGCTGCTGGGGGTAGAGCAGATTCGGCACCGGCGACTCCTGCGGCTCATAGTGGGCGGGCAGCGGGCCGTCCACCAGGCCGGCCGGGGCGAACAGCCACGCCTTGCCATCGGCCTGCATGATGAACGGATCGATGCCGGAGATCGCGTCGACCCCGGTGGCGCCGTCCGGCGGCCGGTAGGAAGGCGCCCGGTCGGCAACGAAGTCCGGCACGTCGTGCCCGGTCCAGCGGCCGGAGTCCGCATCCCACCAGACGAGGGCCTTGCGCTCGCTCCACGGCTGGCCGTCCGGGTCGGCCGACGCCCGGTTATAGAGCACCCTGCGGTTGGCGGGCCAGGCCCACCCCCACTCCGCCGCCACCCAGTCCTGCTCGGACCCTGGCTTGCGGCGGGCCGCCTGGTTCACCCCGCCGGCCCGGACCCCGCAGTAGATCCAGCAACCGCAGGCGGTGGATCCGTCTGCGGCAAGCTGGGTGTAGGACGACAGCGGCTGGCCGCTGGCATCCCGGCCGTTGATCTCCGCAAGCACCGCGTCGGGGTCCGGCTCGGCCTGCGGGCCCCTTACCGGGTAGTCCCAGGTCAGGTCCAGGACCGGCCGGTCCATGCCGGGGTCAGCCGCCAGGTCTTCGCCCGGGGACGCAGCGGTGGCGGCCAGCTTCTCCCTGATTCGCCGGCCGAGATGGTAGATGAACCACAGGTCGCTGCGGGCGTCCCCGGCCGGCTCGACCGCCGCGTGGTGCCACTGCAGCATGCGCTGTGTGTTGGTGAAGCTCCCGGACTTCTCGGTGTGCGCCGCGGCCGGCAGGAAGAACACCTCGGTCTTGATGTCCTCGGTGCGCATCTCCCCGGTCTCGATCTCGGGGCCGTCCTGCCACCAGGTGGCGCTCTCGATCAGCACGAAGTCCCGCACCACCAGCCAGTCCAGGTTCGCCATGCCGAGCCGCTGCATGCGGGCGTTGGCCGAGCCGACCGCAGGGTTCTGCCCGTACAGGAAATATCCCTGACAGGTGCCGTCCAGCTGAGCGAGGACCGTCTCGTACGTACTGTGACTGCCCGTCAGCCTGGGCAGGTAGTCGTAGCAGAAATCGTTGTCCGCCGTCGCCGCCTCGCCCCACCAGGCCTTCAGCAGGCTGACCATGTAGTCGCCGGTGTTCGCCCAGAAGCCCTTCACGACACTCTCAGCTGCCACGTAGCTGTCGAGATCGTCGTTGCTGTGCGCGTGCGGCATCGGCAGGTAGCCGGGGAGCAGGTCGAACAGGGTGGGGATATCGGTGGATCCCTGGATCGAGGCGTGCCCGCGCAGCGCCAGGATCCCGCCCCCGGGGCGGCCCATGTTGCCCAGCAGCGCCTGCAGGATCGCCGCCGTCCGGATGTACTGCACGCCCACGGTGTGCTGGGTCCAGCCCAGGCTGTAGACGAACGCAGTGGTCCGGTCCCGGCCGGAGTTCTCCGTGATCAGCTGGCAGACCTGGTTGAACAGATCCTCGGGCACGCCGGCGATCCGGGCGACCATGTCGGGCGTGTACCTGGCGAAGTGCCGCTTGAGGACCTGGAACACGCAGCGCGGATGCTGCAGCGTCTCGTCGGTGTCGGTGTCGGTGTCGGGGCGGGCGGCCGCGCCACCCGAGCCGTGCGCCTGACCGCGCGCGGCCTGGCGCACCTGACGGGACCGGGCAGCGCCGGCGCCGCGCTGCCCGCTGGCGGGCCGTACCTCGCCGCCCTGGTAACGCCAGGTTCCGGGGTCGTAGACGCGCTCCTGCGGGTCCCAGCCCGAGAAGACGCCGTCGAGGTCCTCGGTGTCGGCGAAGTCCTCGGTCAGGATCGCCGACGCATTGGTGTAGGCCACCACGTAGTCGCGGAAGTACTTCTCGTTCCGCAGCACGTAGCTGATCAGGCCGCCGACGAAGGCGATGTCCGCGCCGGCCCGGATCGGCACGTGCAGATCGGCGACGGCGCTGGTCCGGCTGAACCGCGGGTCGACGTGGATCACCTTCGCCCCGCGGGCCTTGGCCTCCATGACCCACTGGAAGCCAACCGGATGGGCCTCGGCCATGTTCGAGCCTTCGATCAGGATGCAGTCGGCGTTCTGCAGGTCCTGCTGAAATGTCGTGGCACCGCCGCGCCCGAAGCTAGTCCCCAGACCGGGGACTGTGGAGGAGTGTCATATCCGGGCCTGATTCTCGATCTGGATGGCGCCCAGCGCTGTGTACAGCTTCTTGATCAGGTAGTTCTCCTCGTTGTCCAGGGTCGCGCCGCCAAGGCTGGCGAAGCCGAGGGTGCGCCGGGTGCGATTGCCCTCGTGCTCCCACTGCCAGCCGGCCCGCCGCGCCTCGATCACCCGGTCAGCGATCATGTCCATCGCGGTACCGAGATCCAGGTGCTCCCAGCCCGTTCCTCCTGGCCGCCGGTACAGCACCTGGTACTGACGGGCCGGGCCCGTCGTCAGCTGCAGGCTGGCGGAGCCCTTGGGGCACAGCCGCCCGCGGCTCACCGGCGAATCCGGGTCCCCTTCGATCTGGGTGACCTTGCCGTCGGCCACGAAGACCTGCTGCCCGCAGCCGACCGCGCAATAAGGACAGACGGACCTGACCATCTTGTCGGCGGTCGCCGTCCGCGGCCTGAGCCGCTCGCTGCGGCCGCTCTTGGCAGCGGCGCCGAGGCCCAGCCGGTCCGGCCCGGTCAGCTGCCGGTAGGCCGGCCATCCCGCAATCCAGGTCCGCGCGCCCACGTGCGCTCCCCTCGGTTCCGCCGGGCTGCCCGCTTTCTCTGACTTTAGGGCGCCGGCTGTCGCGTGTCACTGCGGGGGCCGGGGCAGCACCTGCCCGGCGCAGAAATCGAGGTCCTCGGAGCTGAGCCCGCTGAGCATCCGCAGCCGGGCTGCGGACCGCGGCGGGCACTAGCCTGGGGTCCGCCCGCGAGATGCGGTTATTACCCGGAGCACCTAGCGAACGGAGGTGGCCGCGATGGCCGGCCTGGCGGTCAGTTTCGACGTGGTGACTGTGCAGAAGCCCGAGGATGCGAACGTCATCATCGGGCAGGCCCACTTCATCAAGACCGTGGAGGACCTGCACGAGGCGCTGGCCGGGGTGAGCCCGCATCTGCGGTTCGGCCTCGCGTTCTGCGAGGCATCGGGCGACCGGCTGGTCCGCCGGTCCGGTAATGACGACGAGCTGACCGGCCTCGCTACCGCGAATGCCCGGGCGATCGCCGCCGGGCACGCCTTCGTGATCTTGCTCCGGAATGGCTTTCCTGTCAATGTGCTTAACCCTGTTAAGGCAGTTCCCGAGGTCTGCTCGATCTTCTGCGCCACCGCCAACCCGGTGGATGTGCTGGTCGCGGTCACCGATCGCGGCCGCGGGGTGGTGGGCGTGATCGACGGCTTGCCGCCGCTGGGAGTCGAGACAGACGCCGACGTGGCCAGCCGCCGCCGCCTGCTGCGGGACATCGGCTACAAGCTGTGACCCCGGCGCCCCGGCGGGCAGTCAACACACGGACGGCCCGGAAATCCGGGACCTTCGCACCGGTCTGCGGGGAGCCTTGGGGCGTAACCTGACACACATGCCTGCCCTACCAGAGCGACGGGACGTCACGCCGCTACCGGATCTGCTGCATGGACGTTCGCGCGCGGGCCCGGTCCGGGACCGCCGCCCCCTCTATGTCGACCTGCTGCCGCCATGCAATGCGGGCTGTCCGGCCGGCGAGAACATCCAGGCCTGGCTGGCACACGCCGAGACAGGCCGTCATGAGCAGGCGTGGCGGCAGCTGACCGTTGACAATCCGATGCCGGCGATCCACGGGCGGGTCTGCTACCACCCCTGTGAGAGCGTCTGCAACCGGGCCGAGCTCGACAGCGCCGTCTCCATTCACTCGGTGGAGCGGTTCCTCGGCGACCTCGCGCTCGAGCGGGGCTGGTCGTTCGAGGCCCCGGCGGCCCGCAGTGGCAAGCGGGTCCTGGTCATCGGCGCGGGCCCGAGCGGGCTTTCGGCCGCCTACCACCTGGCGAGGCTCGGCCACGAGGTCGAGATCAGGGACTCGGGCGATAAGGCGGGCGGGATGATGCGCTACGGCATCCCTTCCTACCGGATGCCGCGCGACGTCCTCGACGGCGAGATTGACCGGATCGCCGCGATGGGCGTGCGGATCACCCTGGGCCACCGGGTGGAGGACCTGGACGCCGAGCGGCGGGACGGCGGCTTCGACGCGGCCTTCGTCGCGGTCGGCGCGCACCTGTCCAAGCGGGTCGACATCCCGGCGAAGGACGCGGGACGGATCGTGGACGCGGTGTCGTTCCTGCGCAGCGTCGCCTCGGGTGAGCACCCGGTGATCGGCCGCCGGGTGGCGGTGTACGGCGGCGGCAACACCGCGATGGACGCCGCCAGGGTGGCCCGCCGCCTGGGCGCGAACGACGCGCTCATCGTCTACCGGCGCACCCGCGAGCAGATGCCCGCGCACGCCGATGAAGCCGAGGAAGCCGAGCGGGAGGGCGTGCAGATCAACTGGCTGCGCACGATCACCGCCTTCGACGGCCCTGAGCTCACCATCGAGGCCATGGAACTGGACGAAACCGGCTTCCCCCAGCCGACCGGCAGGTTCGAGACACTGGCCGCCGACACCGTTATTCTCGCGCTCGGTCAGGAAACCGACACCGGCTTCCTGCGCCAGGTGCCGGGCGTCAAGTTCGCCAAGGACGGCACCGTCCAGGTGTCGCCGTCGATGATGACCGGAAGCCCTGGCGTCTTCGCCGGCGGTGACATGGTGCCGGCCGAGCGCACCGTGACGGTCGGCGTCGGACATGGCAAGAAGGCGGCCAGGAACATCGATACCTGGCTGCGCGGCACCGCCCCGCTGGACCTGCCCAAGCACGAGCAGGTCGATTTCGGCCAGCTGAACCTCTGGTACTTCGGCGACGCCGCCCGCCGCCAGCAGCCGGAGGCACCGCCAGAGCAGCGGACGGCGGACTTCACCGAGGTGCTCGGCGGCCTGTCCGAGCCGGAGGCGACCTACGAGGCGCGCCGCTGCCTGTCGTGCGGCAACTGCTGCGAGTGTGACGGCTGCCTGGGCGCCTGCCCGGAGGACGCGGTGATCAAGCTCGGCCCGGGCCACCGGTACGAATTCGACTATGACAAGTGCACCGGCTGCGGCGCGTGTTACGAGCAGTGCCCGGTGCACTCGATCGAGATGGTCCCGGAGGACTGATGACGCGCGCCACAATCGACGGCAACGAGGCCGCTGTCTCAGTCGCCTACCGGCTCAACGAGGTCTGCTGCATCTACCCGATAACCCCGTCATCGCCGATGGCCGAGCTCGCGGACGAGTGGTCCAGCCACGGGCGGCCCAACCTGTGGGGTGCCGTTCCCGCCGTTACGGAGATGCAGAGCGAGGCGGGCGCGGCGGGCGCCCTGCACGGCGCGCTGCAGAGCGGTGCCCTCGCCACCACCTTCACCGCATCGCAGGGCCTCCTGCTGATGATCCCGAACATGTACAAGATCGCTGGGGAGCTAACCCCTGCCGTCCTGCACGTCGCCGCGAGGTCGCTGGCGGCGCAGGGGCTGTCCATCTTCGGCGACCACTCGGACGTGATGGCCGTACGGCAGACCGGCTTCGCGCTGCTCGCCTCCGCATCGGTCCAGGAGGCACACGACCTCGCGCTGGTGGCGCAGGCGGCCACGCTGGCCACCCGGGTCCCGTTTGTGCACTTCTTCGACGGGTTCCGCACCTCGCACGAGCTGAACACGATCGAGCTGCTGACCGACGACGACCTGCGGGCCCTGGTGCCCGAGGAGCTGATCCGCGCGCACCGCAGCCGGGCACTGTCCCCGGAGCAGCCTTTCATCCGGGGCACCGCGCAGAACCCGGACGTCTACTTCCAGGCGCGGGAGACGGTGAACCCGTTCTACGCCGCGGTACCTGGCGCGGTGCAGGACGCGATGGACAGCCTCGCCGCTCGCACCGGCCGCGGCTACCGCCTGATGGAGTACACCGGGCACCCGGAAGCCGACCGGGTGATCGTCGTGATGGGCTCGGCTGCGCAGACGGTCGCCGAAACGGTTGCCTATCTGTCGGCGAAGGGCGAGCGGGTCGGGGTGCTGCAGGTCAGGCTGTACCGGCCGTTCCCTGCCCAGGCGCTGCTCGATGCGCTGCCCGCATCAGCGGGCCGGATCGCCGTGCTCGACAGGACCAAGGAACCTGGGTCGAGCGGCGAGCCGCTCTTCCTCGACGTGGTCGCCGCGCTGGCTGAGGCGCATACCGCCGGTGAGCGCGAGCTCCTCCCGCTGGTGACCGGCGGGCGCTACGGCCTGTCCTCCAAGGAGCTCACGCCCGGCATGGTGGCCGGCATTTTCGCGGAACTGGCTCGCGAGCGGCCCCGGCGCAGGTTCACCATCGGCATCAACGATGACGTGTCTGGCACCAGCCTGCCTTATGACCCGTTGCTGGACATCGAGCCGGCCGGCACGATCCGTGCGGTCTTCTTCGGCCTCGGCTCGGACGGCACCGTCGGCGCGAACAAGAACACGATCAAGATTCTCGGCGCCGAGGAACACCTGAACGCCCAGGGCTACTTCGTCTATGACTCGAAGAAGTCCGGCTCCCAGACGGTGTCGCACCTGCGGTTCGGGCCGCGGCCGATCCGCGCGCCCTACCTGGTGGAGCAGGCCAGCTTCGTCGGCTGCCACCACTTCGGGCTGCTGGACCGGGTAGACGTGCTCGGCCGCGCGGCGCCGGGCGCGACGCTGCTGCTGGACTGCAAGCTGGAGCCGGACGAGGTCTGGGACGCGCTGCCCCGCCCGGTCCAGGAGAAGATCATCGCCAAGAGGATCGACGTGTACGCGATCGACGCCGGCCGGATCGCCCGCGACGTCGGCCTGGCCGGGCGGACCAACACCATCCTGCAGACCTGCTTCTTCGCCATCTCCGGCGTGCTGCCCAGGGACGAGGCGATCGGCAAGATCAAGTCCTCGATCATCAAGACCTACGGCCGACGCGGCGCCGAGGTGGTCGAGAAAAATGTGGCAGCGGTCGACCGCTCAGTGGAGGGGCTGCACCAGATCGAGGTGCCGGGCCGCGCGACGTCGGTCAGGGAACTGCCCGCCATGGTCCCAGCCGGGGCGCCGGAGTTCGTCCGCGCCGTCACCGCGGAGATGATGGCCGGCCGCGGCGACGACCTGCCGGTCAGCGCGCTGCCGGTGGACGGCACCTACCCGAGCGGCACGGCGGCCTACGAGAAGCGCAACGTCTCCGAGCTGGTCGCTCTGTGGGATCCCGATCTGTGCATCCAGTGCGGCAACTGCAGCTTCGTCTGCCCGCACAGCGTGATCAGGTCCAGCTACTACGAGGAGTCACTGCTGGCCGGGGCGCCGGAGGAGTTCCGGTCCGCGCCGCTGGACGCCCGCGGGCTGCCGGACACCCGCTTCACGCTCCAGGTGTACGTGGAGGACTGCACCGGCTGCGAGCTGTGCGTGCAGGCCTGCCCGGTCTCGGCGCCGGAGGACCCGGCGCGCAAGGCGATCAACCTCGCGCCCCGCGAGCCGCTGGTTGCCGCCGAACGGGACAACATCGCGTTCTTCGAGACGCTGCCGGTGGCCGACCGGGCCAGGGTGGACTTCGGCACGGTGCGGGGCACCCAGTTCCTGCAGCCGCTGTTCGAATTCTCCGGAGCCTGCGCGGGCTGCGGGGAGACGCCGTACGTGAAACTGCTGTCGCAGCTGTTCGGCGACCGGCTGATGGTCGCCAACGCCACCGGCTGCTCCTCCATCTACGGCGGCAACCTGCCGACGACGCCATGGACAGCCGGCCCGGACGGGCGCGGCCCGGCCTGGTCGAACTCGCTGTTCGAGGACAACGCCGAGTTCGGTCTCGGGTTCCGGCTGGCCGCCGACCAGCACGCCGAGCTTGCCCGCAGCCGCCTCACCCAGCTGCGCGAGGTGATCGGCGCGGAGCTGGCGGACGACATCCTGGCAGCGCCGCAGCTTCGCGAGTCGGAGCTGCGCGCGCAGCACGACCGGATCACCGAGCTGAAACAGCGCCTCGATGAGCTCGGGCTGGCTGACGGGCTAGCCACCGACCTGCGCAGCGTCGTGGATCACCTGCTCCGGCGCAGCGTGTGGATCGTCGGCGGCGACGGCTGGGCCTATGACATCGGGTCCGGCGGGCTCGACCACGTGCTGGCCAGCGGGCGCAACGTGAACGTGCTCGTGCTCGACACCGAGGTCTACTCCAACACCGGCGGGCAGTCGTCCAAGTCGACGCCGCTGGGTGCGGTGGCCAAGTTCGCCTCCGCAGGCAAGACCATGCCGAAGAAAGACCTCGCGCTGCAGGCAATCGCCTACGGCTACGTCTACGTCGCCCGGGTGGCGATGGGCGCCGACCCGCAGCAGACCCTGCGCGCCTTCCGCGAGGCCGAAGCCTACGACGGGCCGTCCCTGGTGATTGCCTACAGCCACTGCATCGCGCACGGCATCGAGATGCGCGACGGGCTCAATCAGCAATACCGCGCCGTGGCAAGCGGCTATTGGCCGCTGGTCCGCTACGACCCGCTGCTGCGCTCGGCCGGCGGCAACCCGTTCATGCTCGACTCGCCGCGGCCGCGCATCGCGCTGACCGACTATACGCACCGGGAGCTGCGCTACCGGACGCTCACCAACACCGACCCGGCTGAGGCCGAGCGGCTGGGCGCCCTGGCCCAGGAGGCGGTCGATCAGCGCTGGGACACCTACGAGGAGATGGCTACCCGCGCCGCCCACCGATTCCCTGCTGATGCGCGGAAGGATCGCTGATGGACCTGTCGTCTTGTTATCTGGGCATGACGCTGCGCAACCCGCTGGTCGCTTCCGCATCACCGCTATCGAACACCCTCGATGGCGTCCGGCGGCTGGCCGACGCGGGCGTCGGCGGGGTCGTGCTTTACTCCCTGTTCGAGGAGCAGCTTCGCCGGGAGGCAGCGCGGAACGCCCGGCTGGCCGAGGCGGGCAGTGAGGTTTTCGCCGAGGCCCTGTCCTACTTCCCTGCCGACGCGCAGGAGATGGCAGAGCAGGCAGGCGCGGTGCGCGAGCCCAGCCCGCGGCAGTATCTCAGCCTGCTCGAGCGCGCCGCGGCAGCCGTCGAGATACCGGTCATCGGCAGCCTGAACGGCGTCACGCCCGGTGGCTGGACCAGCTACGCCCGCGCGATGCAGGACGCCGGCGCCGCCGCGATCGAGCTCAACATCTACTTCATAGCGGGCGACCCGCGGATTCCCGGCACGGACGTCGAGCAGCGGCACATCGACATCCTGCACCGGGTCAAGGGCGCGGTGACCGTGCCGGTAGCGGTCAAGCTGAGCCCGCACTTCAGCTCGACCGGCGAGATGGCGCTCCGGCTTGACGAGGCCGGCGCGGACGGCCTGGTGCTCTTCAACCGGTTCCTGCAGCCCGACATCGATCCGGAGAGCATCGCTGTCGTGCCCGGCGTTGACCTCTCCAGCCCGCGGGAGGGCCGGCTGCCGCGCACCTGGATCTCGATCCTGCACCACCGGGTACGCGGCTCGCTCGCGGCGACCACCGGCGTCGACGGACCGTCCGACGTGGTGAAGTGCCTGCTGGCCGGCGCCGACGTGGTGATGAGCGCATCCGCGCTGATCCGGCACGGCCCCGAGCATGCGGGCGTGCTGCTGGACGGCCTCGCGGCGTGGCTGGTCCGCAAGGGATACACCTCGGTCGGCGAAGTGCGCGGGCTGCTCGCCGTGCCTGCCGACGCCGACCAGGCTGACTACGAGCGCGCGGGGTACGTCCGCGCCATGCGCGCCGCGAACAATGCCCCCGGCCCCTGGTAACGACCTGCGCCGGAACCAGACGCAAGTGGCAGCTGCCGCGGCGGCCGGACGCCAGCCGCCGCGCGGCGAGCACGCCGCCTTGACCGGTCGGCGCGCACGTGAGACGTTCGTCCGGTGATCGACGATGCCCGCGGTGGGGTCAGGGTCGAATGTGCCGGCTATTCGGGCTGACGGCGGGAGAACAGCCGGTCGGCGCGACCTTCTGGCTGCTCAGCGCGCCTGATTCCCTGGAGGTGCAAAGCCACCGCAATGCCGACGGGAGCGGGATCGGGTTCTTCGATGCTGCCGGGAACCCTGTCCTGGACAAGCGGCCCGAGCCCGCCTACGGTGACCCGGACTTCCTCCAGGAAGCGAAGCAGGCGACGTCGGCGACCTTCGTCGCCCACGTCCGGCTGGCCACCGCGGGCGGCCGGACCGCGGCGAACACCCACCCGTTCGCGATGCACGGCCGGATCATGGCGCACAACGGCGGCTTCGGGGACATCGGGCGCCTGGACGAGCAGCTCGGCTCCTACCGCGAGCTAGTACTCGGCGACACCGACTCCGAGCGCTATTTCGCGCTGATCACCCAGCAGATCGATGCCCGCGGCGGAGACGTCGCGGCCGGGATGACCGCTGCCGCCCGGTGGATCGGGTCCCGCCTGCCGGTCTCCTCGCTGAATGCCATCGTCGCGGCCCCCGGCGAGCTGTGGGCGCTGCGTTACCCGGGCCAGCACGCCCTGCATGTCATCGAACGGCCTGCCGGGGACAGCGGCCCGCCCGCTACCGGTGCCGGCCCGGCCGCCGATACCGCCCCGGGCCTGCACGTCCGCAGCTCAACGTCGTCCGTGCACGCGCCGGCGCTGCAGGAGTTTCCTACCGTCGTGGTCGCATCCGAGGAACTCGACGGGGAACAAGGCTGGCGGATGCTGGCCGAGGGCGAGCTCATCCACGTCCGGCCGGACCTGACCGTCTCCGCCGCCGTCGTGATCCCCGATCCGCCAGCTCACCTGGTGCCGCTGGGCGACGGCCCGAACATCGATACCTGACTGCGGTCACCGGCAGATCCGTTACCGCCTAGGGCACCGTGGCCGCAGCCGCCCAGGTGCGCCGGCCAGCAGGCGGAGCCCGCGCCCTACTGCGGTCTCAGCCTGCCGGCCGCGCCCGGCCTGCGGCGTCGATCATTCGGGCAGGAGCCGGTAGGAGCCCACGGCCGTTGCGTCACCGGGAATGGGTCCCTCGGCGCACCGGTCCTTGATGCCGGATTGAAACGCGCCGAACGCTGCCGACGCCGTCAGCGGGTTCTCGTCGCCGTCGAGCACGGCCACGTGCAGGAAGCTGACCCCGTCGGCCATGCGGAAGGCGGCGTACCGCAGGCCGTCAGGATTCTTCGCCGCCAGCTCGGCGAAGACGTCGCGGATGAGGCGCTCGTTCTCGTCAGCACTCTCCGGCTTCGTCGTGTACCGGATCACTTTGGTGACTGCCATGGGTCTCTCCTGCTCTTCGGTTGCCTGCTGAGCTCTCGCCCGCCCCGGTAGGTGGTGTCCGGCGAGCATTGCGGCCGTCAGCTGCCTGAGGCCGCCCGCATCCGGTTGTTGCGCGGGTCGTGGCTGACCTCGGCGAGGCCGAGCGCTTCCAGCAGCGGGGGGAGGTACATCCCGAACCGGCCGCGGTAGCCATTGCGCAGGCCGTACCAGCCTCCGACCGGGTTGTCCGGTGATCGTCCCCATGCCTCGACGGTGCCCGGCGCAGCGGGTTTCTTCTCGTCAGCTGCGCCGAGCGGTACCCAGTCACCTTGCTTGGCCAGCCAGGCATGCAGGTCGTCGATCGCCCGGAGGCGGTACTTCAGGGTGGTGGAACCCACCTGGCAGACCACAGCCGGGGGATCGGCCTGCTCGTCTTTGTACATGGTGTAGCCCGAGGTGCCCGGCGGGGTCTTGAGCACCCACGGGTCCTCCTTGGTACCAGCAGCCATCAGCTGTCTCCTTTGGTGATCGCGGCCTGAAAATGCGGCAGCAGCGCCTGCCACCCGGCCTGATTGCGGTCGCGCCACTGCGTGCCCGCAGTTCCCAGCCGCTCCCAGCCACGGTGCTCGATCTCTATCCGGGTAGCGGTGGCCCCCTGGGCGAGGAAGCGGATCTCCACCTCGGTGGCGTCCGCCCGGTCCCGTCCGAGATGCCACAGGTAGGCCAGCATCTCGGGGGGCTTCCAGGCTGTCACCTCGCCCCAGTCATGTTCGGCGCCGTCGGCCGTGCGTTCATAGATCCGGCCGCCGACGCCGCTCTGCAGGACGACGAGCCCGGCCTGCCCGGTCACTGTGTGGCCGGCCGGCCACCACGTGCCTATCTGCGAGGTCCAGACGGTGAACGCGTGCTCGGCAGAGCAGGCGACATCGAAGGAAATTCGCAGCGGGTCGCTCATCGCCCCGGTGTCCTGCCGGTGTTCTCGGCCAGCAACCGGAACCGTACGGCGGCTTCGCCCCACACGCCCTCAAGATAATCCTGGACGGCGCGCATCCCCTGGTCCTGCAGGTGATAGATCCGGCGCGTCCCCTGGGCCTGCTCCGCCACCAGCCCGGCGTCCTTCAGCAGGCGCAGGTGGCGCGAGACAGCGGGCCGGCTGATGGGAAGCGCCCCGGCGATCTCGCCGACCGGCTTGTCGCCGTCGCTGAGCAGACGCAGGATCTCGCGCCGGTGCGCATCACGCAGAGCCTCGAACGGGTCACCGGAGGCGCGCGCCTGAATCATCCGCGCACCCGCCAGCCCGGCCCGCTGCCTGCGCGCGCTTCGCCGTACCGCATCCTGCGACCACTCCCCGGAACGTTGGTAACAGCCAGGCTACCGTAACGCGCCGGTTACCAAGTCGCGGTCCCTAGCCCCAGCCGGGCGGCCGCGTCTACCAACCGGGCGGCCGCATCATCCGAGCCCGTCGCGGTCCGCCCATTCCAGCAGGGTGTCCAGCGAGTAGGCGGCGTCATCGATGCCTTCGTGCAGGTCGCCGAGCTTGGCGAAGCGGGCCGGCACGGTAGCGATGGTGAACTCGCGCGGCTCGACGTCGTCGATCTCGTCCCAGCTGACCGGGGTGGAGACGGTCGCCTCCGGCACGCCGCGCACCGAGTAGGCACTGGCGATCGTGTGGTCGCGGGCGTTCTGGTTGTAGTCGACGAACAGCATCGCGGGGTCTCGGTCCTTGCGCCACCAGGTGGTCGTGACCTCGTCCGGCGCGCGCCGTTCGACCTCCCGGGCGAAGGCGAGCGCGGCCCGCCGGACGTCGGCGAAGCCCCACCGTGGCTCGATCCGGACGTAGATGTGCAGGCCGTTGCCGCCAGAGGTCTTAGGCCACCCGGTCGCGCCCAGTTCGGCGAGGATGTCGCGGGCGATGCGGGCGACCCGGCGCACCGTATCGAACCCGCAGCGCGGCATCGGATCCAGGTCGATGCGCCACTCATCCGGCCGTTCGGTGTCGGCCCGGCGGGAGTTCCACGGATGGAACTCCACCGTGGACATCTGGACGGCCCACACTACGCTGGCCAGTTCGGTCACGCACAGTTCGTACGCGTGCCGCCGGTAGCGCGGGAAGTCCACCCGCACCGTCTCCAGCCACGGGGGCGCCCCGTTCGGCACCCGCTTCTGGTGCACCTTCTCGCCGGCCACCCCGGACGGGAAGCGGTGCATCATGCACGGCCGCTCGCGCAGCGCGCGCACGATGCCGTCACCGACCGAGAGGTAGTACCGGACAAGGTCGAGCTTGGTCTCGCCGCGGGCCGGGAAGTACACGCGGTCCGGATTGGAGATGCGGACCGTCCGGTCCCCGACCTCAAGCTGCACGTCTGCGGCCATACCCAGAACCTAACCGCACCGGCGGCTACTCGATCTCGCTGCGCAGCCTGGCCAGTTCGTCCTCGATGTCCTGCTGACTCTGCAGCGCCTGCGACACCTGCGCCCGTGACTCGAGCTGCCGCTGCGCGAGCGCCGCCCCGGCCTGTCCGGATTCGACCTTCTTGGTTTTCTCCTGCCGGCCCGCTCGCAACCTCGCCCGTGCCTTGAGCACGAGGGCCACCACGGCGCCGACGGCGATCGCAACGATGATCAGGTAGAAGAGGTGCAAGAGAGCCGAGAAGATACCGATAGCCACGAAAACGGCTACGCCGATCGCGAGTGCCTTGATCCAGCCCATCGCACACCTCCCCGCGCACCTGGCCTGCGGACTGGTGCCGCATGCTCGGCCGGCGCGGCGTCATTGCTCTTCGCATCGTAACAAGTCCCGCTCAGTGCGCCGTCCTGCCAGCGGTCCCGGCGGCGGGCCGGCTCGCGGTACAGCGCCGCCACCTGCCGGCACTCGGCCGCGCTGAGCAGCGGCTCGGTCAGCGCGCATCCTGGGACACCGGAGTCGCCGCGCTCACGCCGCGGCCTCCATCGCCAGCAGTGCCTGCTTGACCGCGGCGCCGCCGGCGTATTGCCCGATCGATCCGTCGCTGCGCACCACCCGGTGGCACGGCACGACGACAGGCAGCGGGTTGGTCGCGCATGCCGTGCCCGCCGCGCGGACCGCTGCCGGGCTGCCGGCCGCCGCAGCCACGGCCGAGTAGCTCTCCGTGGCTCCGTAGGCGATCTCGCGCAGGTGCGTGAGAACGGCCAGCCGGAAGCCGCGGGCGAGCTGGAAGTCCAGCGGCAGGCTGAACTGGCGCCGGCGCCCGGCGAAGTATTCATCAAGCTCGCGGGCGGCCGCATCAAGCCTGGCCGGCGCATACAGCACCCGCGGGCTCACCAGACCAGCCAGCCTGGCCAGGACCGCGTCATGGTCCTCGCGCGGGTAGGCCACGCGGACCAGGCCTCGCGGGGTTGCCGCGAGCAGCAGCGATCCGACCGGGGTGTCCACGGTGCGGTAGGCAACGTCGAGCAGGCCGCTGCCGCTCGCCAGTCCAGGCAGCCGGGCACGCAGCCCGGCAAAGCTGCCCGGGCCGGTCTCAGTCAGCGACATGACGAGGTCACGGTCGGATTCAGTCATCATCGTGCTTCCTCTCCGCACAGGTCGTGGCGGTGCCGCGATGCGCGGCGGCACGCACGCGGCTCACACCTGGTTAACGCCTGGCAGGTCCCTCGTGTGAGGTCACCTTGGTCAGTTGCCAACATGAGCCCGTTCCCCATAGGTCTTACGCAGCGCCGCGATGCCATCGGCAGCGCTGCGCCGGGCGGCCGCCTCGCTGCTGCCCAGCAGGGCCGCAATGTCTTCGTAGGACATGTCCGCCAGGTACCGGTAGGCCACCGCCGCACGCTGCTTGAACGGCAGCGCGCTGAGCGCGCCGCCCAGGGCCTGGTCGGGAAGGTCAGGCCCGGCTGCGTCCGCGCTGACGCGATCAGGGATGACAGCGGTAGGCGTCGGGGCGCGCCGGACGGCCCGGTACCCGTCGATGGCCTTGCGGTGCGCGATCGTCACCAGCCATGCCCTGATGTTGCTATCGGGCCGCACCGCCGGGTACGCCTTCAGCGCCGCCAGAAACGTCTCCGACCAGGCATCCTCGGCGTCTTGCGGGCCGAGGACCGCCCGGCATACCCGCAGTACTACCTGGCCGTGCTCGGCCACGACGCTCTCGAACGGCGGAAGGCTCACACCTGGTTAACGCCAGACAGGTGCCTGATGTGAGGTCTGCAGCGCTCGCTGAGCCAGGTGAGCCGGTTCATCTCCGCAACGTACCGCCGCCTCCCGACGCGGCCGCTCCGCCGGGCGAGATGACCGTCGACGGCTTCCGGCCGGCGGGCGCTACCGCCCCGGCGGCCCCTGCTCTTGACAGCAGCCCCGCGCGGGTAGACGCTTCGGCAGGGTCGGTGGACAGCTGGCGGCGCAGATATCGGAGTCTCGCCGCGCGCTGTCCGTGGAGGTGCCAGATGGCCGGATCGGCACGCGCTCGCAGACGCATCGCCGGAACGCTCGCGACCCTGGCAACGGTCGCGCTGGTCATCCCGCTGGCGGCCGCCAGCGCCGGAGCCGCCACCGGCGCGGCGAGCGCACCGTCCGTGGTAGCGCCAGGGGCGCCGGGCTCGATGTCGTATTTCGATCTGGCCCGCAAGGATTGCGTGGGCACGGCGGCCGGCACCGCCTCGAAGGTCTGGTATACGGTGGCCGGCGGCGTGCTCTCCGACACCTACGAACCCACCATCGACAACACGAACGTGAGCACCCTGCAGTACGTCGTCACCGACGGCTCGACCTTCACTGACCTGCAGACCCGGGACATGACCTATACGGTCAGCGCCGACCCCACCGGGATGGCGTGCACGGTGACAACCGTGGACGCAGCGCACGGCTACCGGCTGACCACCACCTACATCACTGATCCGGCCAGCGACACCGTGCTTATGCACACCCGGCTCGCGGCCATTCCCGGCTCGGGGACCAACGTGGCCGGCCTGCACTTGTACGCCCGGCTGGACGCCCACGTCAACGGCAACGGCGGCGGCGGAACCCAGAACGCCGGCGCCAACACCGGGGTCGTGACGACCTCGGGCGGATCGGCCATCCCGGTCGTCTCCAGCACCAACACCGTCACCGACGCGGTGAACCGCACCTATGCGGTACCGACCTACATGGCGCTGGCGGACAGCAACCCCGCGCCGGCCGCGAGCGTCGGCTACGCCGGCACCGCAAGCGACGGTCTCACCCAGCTGGACACCAGCCACGCGCTGACCACGTATGACTCAGCGCCCGACGGCCACGTCGCGGCCACCCAGCAACTTGCCCCCGGTCCGGACGGCACGATCAGCCTCGCGCTCGGTTTCGGCCGCACGCAGGGTAGCGCCATCGCCACCGCGCAGGGTTCGCTGAGAGCCCCGTTCGGCCTGGAAGAACTGAAGTACCTGGCCGGATGGGTGGCCTACGATATCCGCCTGAACCGCCCGCCGGCCCGTTTCCCCGGCGAGCCGGCCAGTGCCACGGCGCGGCTCGACGACCACTATTACCTGTCCGCGAACGTGGTCAAGGCGAGCGAGGACAAGACGTTCCCTGGCGCCATCGTGGCATCCCTGGCAAGTCCATGGGGACAGGCGGTGCCAGCGGGCACCGCCTCCGGTGGCGAGCCCGCGTACTTCGGCTCCTACCGCGAGGTATTCTCCCGAGACCTTTACGAGGCATTCACCGGCCTGCTGGCCGACGGCGACCTGACCACAGCGCGGGCCGCCGTCCGGTTCCTGTTTGACCGCCAGCAGCTGGCGGACGGGGCCATGCCGCGCAACTCGCTGCTGAACGGGAAGGCCGCCCCGGACACCGGCGGTCTCCAGCTGGATGAGGTTGCGTACCCGATCCTGATGGACCTGCAGGCGGGCCTGAGCGCAGACGCGTCGCTGTGGGCCAGCCATGTCCGGCCGGCGGCCGATTTCCTGGTCGCGCACGGGCCGTCGGACGGCAACGAGCGGTGGGAGGAGCAGACCGGATACTCGCCCTCGACCATCGCCGCCGAGATCGCCGGGCTCACCGCCGCGTCGGTGATCGCCGCTGCTCATCACGACCAGGAGCGATCGCGGCTGTACCAGGCGACGGCGGACTACTTCCAGCGGAGCATCAAGTCCTGGGCGGTCACCACGACCGGGCCGGACGCGCCAAGCTACTTCATCAGACTGTCCAAGACCGGCAACCCGAACGCGGCCACCACCTACAGCCTGGGCAATGGCGGCCCGACAGTGGACCAGCGCAGGGTCATCGACGGCGGCTTCCAGGAGCTGGTCCGTCTCGGCGAGCTGCCGATCAGCGACCCGGACGTGCAGGCGTCGCTCGGCGTCCTGGACAAGCAGATCTCCGTCGCCACGCCCAGCGGGACCGGTTACTACCGCTACGGCACCTCGGCCGCGCAGGGCAGCGCGGACGGCTACGGCGACTGCTACCAGCCGAGCCAGACCTCGTGCACGACCACCGGCGCGCCGTGGCCGCCGACCGACATCGGTACCGGGCACCTGTGGCCGGTGCTGTCGGGTGAGCGCGCCGAAAGCGACATCGCCGGCGGGCAGGGTTCCGCGGCCGCCGGGCTGCTGAACGCCATGCTTAGTTTCTCATCGGGCGTCGGCCTGGTGCCCGAGCAGGCATGGGAAGACCCGGGCCTGCCCGCCTCGCCCTACGGCAGCGACCCGGCGACCGCGTCCATCGGGTTCACCGACGGCAAGGCCGCAGGGTCGGCCTCGCCGCTGACCTGGGCGCAGGCACAAGAACTACGGCTGATCGCCAGCCTCGGGACCGGGCACACCGTCGAGACGCCGGCCGCCACGACGGCTCGCTACATCACCCACGGCCCGCCGGGCGCGCTGACCGTCACCCTGACCGCCCCGGCCTCCGGCGCCACGCTGGAATCCTCGACGACAACTGTCACCGGGACCACCTCGCCGGGCGCGTCGGTGGACGTTGAGTCGGCGGATTCCACGACCGGTGCCCCGGCGTCGGTCACGAGCACCGTCGCTGCGGCGGACGGATCGTTCTCGGCCACCGCGGCGGTCGGGTTCGGCGATGACGTGATCACCGCGACGGCCACCTCGGCTGGCGGGCGGAGCACCGGATACGCGCAGGTCGCGGTCGTCGGTGACGTGAGCGGCGGGACAACCGTGCTGAACGTCACCGATCCGGCCCGTGATGACAACGGACCCGGTACCTACCAGTACCCGACCGCCCCGGACTTCCACCCGGGCGCGTTCGACCTGACGGACTTCCAGGTGATCAGCGACGGCACCACCGCCTACCTTCGGGCGACGCTAGCCAGCCTCGACCCCACTTTCGGGGCGGCCTTCGGCGCCCAGCTGCTCGACGTCTACGTGCACACCCCGGGCGCCACCCAGACCTCAACGCAGGCCGCCTACGCGTCCCGCAACTACACCATCGCGCCCGCGGGCGCCTGGAGCGAGCGAGTCGAGGCGCAGGGCTTCGTGTCACCATCCTGGGTGGACGCTAGCGGCAACTCGGTGGGCACCGCGTTCATGGTGGCCGACCAGGCCAGCCGGACCGTCACGATCGCGCTGCCGGAGGCCCAGTTCGGCACGCCAGGGTCCGGCTGGGCGTTCAGTGTCGTGCTGACCGGACAGGACGGATTCAGCGCGGACCAGGCTCGCGCGTTTACCGCGACCCCTGGCGCCGACACGTTCGGCGTGTGCGCTTCCGGCGGACAGAGCCCGATCTGCGCCGTGGATCCCTCGAAGGTGCCGAAGGCCATGGACGTCATCACCCCGCCGGGGGTCTCGCAGGCCACCGAACTCGACCCGGCCCTCTCAGCGGTCGTCATCCAGCCGGTCTCGGTGCCGTAGGGCCGGCGGGGTAACCCGGCGGGATACAACGGCAGGACCTGGTGGCACCATGGCCGCCGCACCGCTGCCTGACCGGGTTCTCCTGGCCGCCGAGCGGGCCCTGGACGGGGCAGGCTTCACGATGCAGCCGAATGGCTGCACGCGGCAGGTCCGGTAGCCGCCCGCGGGCTTGCGCCGGGATCTAGGCTGAACTGGAGATGAGCAATTTCGACTATGACGTCCTGATCATCGGATCCGGGTTCGGCGGCAGCGTCGCAGCGCTCCGGCTGACCGAGAAGGGCTACCGGGTCGGCGTCCTGGAGGCGGGCCGCCGGTTCGACGACCCTGCCAGCGCGGAGCCGTCGCAGCGCCACCAGCAGCTGCCAAGCACGTCGTGGCGGGTCCGCGGGTACTTGTGGGCGCCGCCGCTCGGCCTGACCGGGATCCAGCGCATCCACCTGCTGCGCGGCCGGAAGGGATCCCGCGTGCTCATCCTGGCGGGCGCCGGGGTGGGCGGCGGATCGCTTAACTACGCCAACACGCTTTACCGCCCGGCCCAGGCGTTCTACGACGATCCGCAGTGGGCCGGCATCACCGACTGGCGCGCCGAGCTCGCGCCCTACTACGACCAGGCAGAACGGATGCTCGGCGTGACCCTCAACCCGACGACGACTGCCGCGGACGTGGCGATCAGGCGGGTAGCCGAGCGGATGGGCCGAGGCGCGACGTTCCGGCCTACTCCGGTCGGCGTGTACTTCGGTGCCCGGCCCGGAACTCCGCCCGGAACGCAGACAGCGGACCCGTATTTCGGCGGGGCCGGCCCGCAGCGGGCTACCTGCACCGAGTGCGGCTCGTGCATGACCGGCTGCCGCAATGGCGCCAAGAACATGCTCACCGAGAACTACCTCTATCTCGCCGAGCGAGCTGGCGCCCGGATCTTCCCGATGACGATGGCGACTGCCGTGAAGCCGCGCCCCGTCGGCTACGGGGTCGATGTCAAGCGCACCGGCTCCACCTCGCGGCGGCGGCACACCATCACCGCCGGCCAGGTCGTGTTCGCTGGCGGTACTTACGGCACCCAGAAGCTGCTGCACCGGATGAAGGCGACCGGTGCGCTACCGCGGCTCTCCGACTGTCTTGGCTCACTGACCAGGACCAATTCGGAAGCGATTCTCGGGGCCGAGCGGGCGGGCGCCCGCGGCGACGATCAGCCGCGCGGAGTAGCGATCACGTCGTCCTTCTATCCCGACGACCACACCCACATCGAGCCCACCCGCTACGGCCCTGGCTCCAACGCGATGGGGGCACTGCGCTCGCTGCTGATCGACGGTGACGGCCGGACACCGCGGTGGGCGAAGTTCCTCGGCCACGTCGCCGCCCGTCCGTCGGAGCTGCCCCGCCTGCTCAACCTGCGGCACTGGTCGGAGCGGACGATCATCGCGCTGGTCATGCAGAGCCGGGACAACTCGGTCACCGTCCAGGCCCGGCGCGGGCCGCTTGGCTGGGGGATGCGCTCGCAGCACGGGCATGGCGAGCCGAGCCCGACCTGGATCCCGGTCGCCCACCGCGCGGTACGCATGCTGGCCGAGGAGATCGGCGGCTTCGCCGGCGGCACCTGGCTCGACTTGTTCAGCATCCCGACGACGGCGCACTTCATCGGGGGCGCCGCCATCGGCGATTCGCCCGCGACCGGGGTGATCGACCCCTACCACCGCGTGTACGGGCATGAACGATTGCACGTGGTCGATGGCGCGGCTGTGTCGGCCAACCTGGGCGTGAACCCGGCCCTCACGATCACCGCCCAGGCAGAGCGGGCGATGGCGCTGTGGCCCAACAGAGGCGGGACGGACCCGCGGCCTCCGCTCGGTACGCCGTATCTGCCCACCGAGCCGGTAGCGCCGCGAGCCCCGGCTGTCCCGGCGAGCGCCCCCGCCGCACTCCGCCTTCGGCCCTGACCCGCCTCCAGCCCTGACCCGCTTCCGGGGTAGCCGGCGGCCTCGTTAAGCGCGACTTTCGCTTTCCTGCGCGGGCGGCCAGATCCGCCTCACGGCGACGGCGGAAAGGCCAGCCATTATCGCCTCAGGAACAGGATGAGAAGCACAATGAGCACAATGACAACGAGCGTTCCAAGGAAGGAGCCGCTCGACTGCTCCTGATCCTGCATCATGCTGGCGATCAGCAGCGCCGCGAGGTCGGTAAGGGAGCAGTGCCAGCTCCGCCTCCGGCGGCCAGGGGTGTGGCTTTTCTGACAGCACCGTGACGACGCCAACGGCGTCTTGGTTGCAGGGCAGCGGGCTGGCCAGCACGGCATGCACACCCCGGCCGATCGCATGCCTTGTTCTCGGTCGCCATGACCGCTCCGTCCGTCGTCCATCAAGTTCTTCACTCCCTGTCCGCCGGACTCGCGGCCAAAACCAGCGCAGTCGCCGCGCAGCGGCTGAAGCAGCCGTCCGCCGGGCGACCGGGCGCATGGCGAAGTAGTAGATCCCGGAGGCGACGATCAGTCCGATGACCCAGGAGACGTCGGCGCCGCCGATGTGCTTCACCATCGGGCCGGTGTAGAAGGTAGTGCTCATGAAGGGGATCTCCACCAGGATGCCGACGAGGTAGGCAGTGATGGCGCGGACGTTGAACCGCCCGTAGCTGCCGTCCGGGCGGAAGATCGAACTGATGTCGTACTGCTCCTTGCGGACCAGGTAGAAGTCGACCAGGTTGATCGCGGTCCAGGGGATGAGGAAGTAAGCAAGGAACAGGATGAAGTTCTCGAAGTTGGTGAGGAAGTTCGAGGTGGCGGCGATCGCGATGATGGTGCCGACGATCGCCGAGCCGAGGACGAAGGCCAGCCGGGTACCGCTGCGCATCTGCAACTGCCGGAGCGCGGTGATCGTGGTGGTCACGCACATGAACATGCCGTAGAGGTTCAGCACGTTCACCGCGATGATGCCGAGCACGATGATCAGCGAGATCAGCCAGTGGGTGCCGGAGCCGCCGAGGCCGGCGATGAACGCGGTCGAGCCGCCGTTGAACGCTTTCGCCGCGATAGCCACCGCGATGGAGCCGAACGCCATCATCCAGATCGTGCCGATCACCGACCCGCTGTAGGTCCACCAGAACGCGGACGGGACAGATGTCTTGGTTGGCAGGTAGCGGGAGTAGTCGGCAACGTACGGCGCATAGGTGATCTGTCAGGTCGCCGCGATCGCCACCACCAGCAGGAAGGGGCCGGCACCCACCGGCCCGGAGTGCCAGACGGAGCCGACGTTGTACTGGCTGAAAAGCCGGTAGGTGAGGTATGCGAAGCCGAGGCCGCTGATCAGAATGATCCAGCGTTCGTAGTGGTGAATGAGCCGGTAGCCATAGACCGCCAGCAGCGTGCACACGGCCGACACGATGATCACGGCGACGGTGGTGTTAATGCCCCACCATCCGGCCAGCGCCGACCCGCCGAGGACCGCGCTGGTCGCGAAGAACCCGATGTACATCAGAACGACCAGGACGAGCGGCAGGATCGCGCCGTAGAAGCCAAATTGCGCCCGGCTCTGGATCACCTGCGGGATTCCGAGCTTGGGCACCTGCGCTGAGTGCAGCGCCATGAAGATGGCACCTACCAGATTCCCGATCAGCAGCGCGAGGATCGCCCACGGCAGCGGCAGGCCGATGATCACCCCGAGCGCTCCCGTTACCACCGCGGTCACCTGCATGTTGGCGCCGAACCAGATCGTGAACAAGCTCCGGACTGAGCCATAGCGCTCTGTTTCAGGTATCTGGTCGATCGACCGCCGTTCGACGGCTAGGGAGCTGTCCATGGTGGTGATGTCCTCTCCGTGCAAAATCGGGGGCACCATAACCATCGCCTACGGGAGGGCCGATCAGCTATATCCCCGGCCGCGCCGGGCGCCCGTCGGCGTCCGGCCCGGGCGGCTCTCCCTCGTCCCGCTCCCCGCTCCCGCGATCCGGTCCCGCCGCCTGGCCGCTATCTGGCCCCGAAGCCCGGGCCAGGGCCAGCCTGGCGGCGCTGCCTCGCCGCGGCCGCGGCGGTGGCAGCCGCCACTCGCGCCGCGCTGCGCAGCGGTGAGGCGCGCATCCGGTCGGTCGTCTGGATGATCACGGCGACCAGATCATCGAACCGGCCGTCCGGGTCAGCAAGGATCTCCGCCCCCGCACCCGCGCCGAGCGGGTGCGCATCGCTGTCCGGCCGCGCGGCGCGGCGCGAGAGCGAGGACCTGTCGTCACCCGCGGCGGCCGCCTGAGCGGCCGCCTGCTCTTCGATGCAGAAGCCGATCGTGAAGTTGTAGAGCAAGGAGTAGGCGCGCACGATATCCGCGAGCGTGAAGCCCTGCGCGGTCATCCGGGCGAGCCCGGCCTCCTGGCTCTCCAGCACGCCGGCATCGGTGAGGTAGGTGCCGGAGAAGACCTTCGCGCCGTCCCGGTGCGCGAGCAGCCTCCGCCGGGTGATCGTGGCGAACGCGATCATTCCCTGGCGCCACGGCAGCTCAGGCGGCAGCGCCGCGAGTTCCGCCCCGATCCGCCGCCAGATCTCTGTGCCCATCTCATCGAGCAGGTCTTGCTTGCTGCGCACATGCCAGTAAAGCGCGGGCGCCTGCACCCCGAGGCGGCTGGCAACCGCGCGCACCGTCAGCCCGTCCAGGCCAGCCTCGTCGAGCAGGTCGAGGGCCGCTTGCACGATGCTCGCCTTGCTCAGTCCCCGCCCCATGTTGAGAGCTTAACGACGTTAAGTCCTGCTGGCTGGCATAAGCGAATTTGACATTGTTAAGGAACGCCCTGAAAGAGACGGCCGCTAGCCGCAGATCCGCCCGGCTGCCACGGTCAGGCCGGCAAGCCGCCGTTATGGTCGCACTCCGCGGGCTCGGCGGGCCCTCGGATGCCGTAGCGGCCGGGGGACGGCTCAAGCAGGTCGAAGGCACGCTCGGCCGCGCCATCTGGGGCATCTGGCTGCTCGCCGAATGCGTCCGCCCGCCTGATCGTAGCGTTCACCCTCCCGGTCGCGACGATGTCTGGCTCGGCACCGCGCTGAGGGTCGGCGCGATTGCCGTGGGCATCGTCGCCGGTGCCGCCGCCGCCGGCCCGATCGACAAGATGATCGGCTCCGGGGTGAGCTGGGCTGACCGGCAACGCCGCGTCAGCGGCTAGATCCATGACAGGGACAAGAGAGCCGCGCAGGTTCAGCGCTGGAACGCGCGGGTGATGACGGCGTCCAGGGCGTAGCGGGCGCGCGGATTCTTCGCGGTCGCCGCTTTAACGATCTTCCTCGGCACCACTTCAGGCCCCGATGCCGCGTGCGGGCTATCGGCGCTCTCCAGCATCCGGGCGACGGAGGCAACCACGATGACCGTCAGCTACCTTAGCCCGACAGCCTTGAAAAACGTATAGCAGAACGTCCCGTCCTCGTCCGCCGCCCGGTACAGATCCTTGATCCCGGCCGCCCAGCTCGCTTCGTCCATCATCCCCTGCCCGGCGGCCTGCTCGCCGACTCCTTCGACCATGGCCGTGAAGGTCTTGCGCGTAAATCCATCGGCCAATGCCGGCCTGCTGCCATCGGCGTAGACCATCCGGGGAGACACCCGGACATCGCGGCAGCCTGCCTGCCCCAGCAGCGGATACAACCGGCGCCCGATCAGGGGATCGCCACCGCCCTGCTGCTGGAGATTGATCAGGCACTCGATGGCCCGCCGGGCGTAGTCGCTGTCAGGGTGGAAGTACGCCGAGCCGTGATCGCCCTCGACGACGGTGATCGAACCACCGGGTTTGAGGACTCGCATCAGTGCCTTGAGTGCTCCGGCCGGGTTGCGCAGATGCTCCAGCACGAAACACACGAAGATGTGATCGAAGTAGGCCGATACGAAGGGCAGGTCGAAGATGTCGGCGCGGGCGAAGGTCACATTGGCGACCCCCGCCTGCTGCGCCTGTCGCCCAGCCTCAGCGAGCGATTCTCCGGAGATGTCGATGGAGGTAAAGGCCGCCCGTGGGCTGTTACCAGCCAGGATGACCGTCTGCGCGCCCACCCCGCAGCCCGCCTCCAGCACCCTGCTTGCAGGAGGATAGCGAGTGCCGGCGTGCAGTAGCTCGGTCAGCGTGGTGGCTTGATCGGTGAGCCGGCTGCTTTCTTTAGCCGAATATCCGTGCACGTAATCTACGCTCATGAGTTCTCTCTCGATCTCCCAATTGCACAGCCGCCGGTAGAACGCGGCCTGGCGCTGCGGGTCCCTGGCGACGATCTCGCGGCCGTTGGCTGCGCCTTGCGTATTATTTCGGGACAGTGCGCTCCAGGGCCCCGCTGACGATGTCAAGGAGGCTGTGTGTCTTGCGGTAGGCGTTTCGCTGAAACCTTGCCCCGTTGCCGCGCGAGAGCACTGCCTCGAGCAACTCAACAACCGCAGGATAGTCTCCGGCGGCTTCGAGCGCGGGCCGCACATGATCGCGCAACGCCATGACCACCTGCTCAGCCGGCGCAGGCCTGCCGGTAACCGGATGGATCAGGACGCTGTCCATGCCCGATCGGCTCGCTCGCCAGGCTGCCAGGCGCAGCACCTCGGGCCGGCCTACGAGCTCGGGCCCTTGGTCCCGCCACGATTGCGCCTCGGTCTCTACCAAGGCGCGCACAAGCGCCGCGATGAGCACCGCGTCGTTGGGAAACAGGCAGACATCGGCAATGCGCACTTCGATCGTCGGGTAACGCTCAGACAGCCTGGCGTTGAAATAGACCATGCCCGCATCGAGCACGGTCGACGTGTCGATCATTGCCTGCACCGCCCCGGTGTAGGCCTGCGCCGACCCGAACGACGTCGTGGGTCCCGAACATGGCCAGCGTCCCCATGCCTGGTACCTGAAGCTCGCGTATGCACTGTCGCGGCCTTGCCAGAACGGAGAGTTAGCGCTTAGCGCCAGCAGCGCCGCGAGCCAGGGCTGGATCCGGTCCACCACGGCAACGCCCTCCTCCTCGGAGCAGACATCGACGTGCACGTGGCAACCGCAAGTGAGCTGCTCATCTGCAGTGATGCCGAAGGCCTCGGCCATCCTGTGGTAGCGGCCCGTGCCCGTAATCGACGGATGCACAGGGAGCGGTGACGTGCCTAGGGCAGCTAAGCCGGCACCGACCTTGGCCGCCGCTTCCGCGGCCGCGGCCCGGCACCAGACCACCTCACGGCCAAGATCGTCGATCGACGCACAGGGCTTGGTGTTGATCTCGAGTTGCTGCTCCTGTAGCTCGAACTCCAGATAGTGCGGGTGCTGACCAGTGAGGGCCCCGTCCTCAGCGGCCGCGGCCTGCATGACGGCGCCTGCGACAGCCTGGGCCTCGCCAGTGGACGGCTCCACGAGCAGGAACTCTTCCTCGACCCCAAGCTTTCGGATACTCACTTGAGAAGCATGCCAGCGCGATGTTTCTTTCACGTTTCCCGGGCAGCCGCCGCCGGCGGGCCAGGAGCGGCGGGCCAGGATAAGCAGGACCTGCAGCGGGTGAGGCTAACCATGATGAACGAGCTATGGCGGGCTGGTGCCTAATTGTCATCGCAATCAGGCACCAGCCCGGTTGTTGCGCTCCGGGTGTGCACCCGCGACACCCGCAACGCGCCGGATGCGCCCCCGCTACATCCGGTCTGGTCCGCTCCGCAGCCTGGGCGTTACGCCTCCGGCCCCGGAACGGATGCTCCCGGCTCCCTCGTTATTAACTAACACTAAATTACACTAAGATATTCACAGGCAACAACAGGGGGAGCCTGGATGCAGCTTCGCGAGGCCGCCGACACACTCGGAGTGCACTACCAGACCGCCTATGGCTGGGTCCGTCAGGGGCTGCTCCCGGCCCGGAAGGTCGGCCGGGGATACGAGGTCAGTGATGGCGAAGTGCAGGCGCTGGCCACCCAGCGCGAGCTCGGCGGCGAGCCCGTCCGCGAGATTCAGGTCCGCGACTGGGCCTCGCCGGCGGACCGGCTGTACTCGGCACTCGTGGCCGGCGACGAGACCCGGGCGCGCCAGCGAATGGACCGGCTTGCGGGCGGCGTCGCAGTGCTGGACCTGTGCGAGCGCGTCATCGCCCCGGCGCTGCGCCGGGTCGGCGAGGACTGGGCTGCCGGCCGGGTGTCCATCGCGGAGGAGCACCGTGCGAGCGCGATCTGCGAGCGCCTGATTGCCATCTACGCGCGGCAGGCGCCCGGCCGGCCACGCGGCACCGTTGTCGTTGCCACTCCCCCGAATGAGCGGCACGGACTGCCCGCTCTGATGGCGGCCGCGTGCCTGCGCGAGGATCGCTGGATAGCGCACCACATTGCCGTCGACCTGCCCTTCGATGAGGTCACGCGGCTGGCCAGGAAGGTCGGCGCCGACCTCCTTGTGCTGTCGTCGGCCACTCCCGACGCCGGGCGGCGGGCTATGGAAGCGACGCGGGACATCGCCACCGCGTGCCCGGGCCTTGACGTCCTGATCGGCCTGCCCGGCGACAGCCTGGATGACCTGCGGCAATTCGCCAGAGACCTACCGGAGGAGCCGGCCGTGGGCCCGCGAGACCGACCCCGTGCGCCGCACGGAAACTGTGGGACTGCATAGCGGAGGCGGCTGGCCTGCCCCATTGGCTGACCGGGACTAATCGGGCCGGATCCGGGCGCACGGCCAGCGCAGCGCGGTCCTGATGTCCGGCTAGAGCAGCCAGCGCGACTGCGCCACGATCTCCTCCTCGGACTTGCCATCAGCGAGCTCGATCTCGGCCCGCCTGGAGGCCGCGAATGTGCTGATCAGCTGGTCTCCAGCGGCAGCGCGAAGGTCGTCATTTGCCTCCAGCGCCTTCAGCGCCGCACCGAGGCTGGCCGGCAAGCGGACCGCCTGGTCCGCCTGGGGATGGCCGCGCACGCCCGGGTCGCCGCTGACCTCATCAGGCAGGGCCGCATGCCGGCCGGCGGCGCTCATTGCCACTGCCATGACCGCACCGGCCAGCAGGTAGGGGTTGGCGCTCAAGTCGAAGCACTTCAGCTCCACGTTCGCCGCCGCCGGGTCCGACGGGCTGCCCTGCACGAACCGCAGCGCCGCCTCCCGGTTCTCCTTGCCCCACACCTGGTAGGCGCCGGCCCACCGGGACGGAAGCAGGCGCAGATAGGACGCCGGCATCGGCGCGCCGATCGCGAGCAGCGCGGGCAGGCTCTCGAGCAGGCCGGCCGCGATCGACTCGCCGCGCTCGGTCAGGCCGTAACGGCCGCGCCCCCCGGCGAGGAGGTTACTGCCGTCCTGCCAGAAGCTGGCGTGCAGATGGCCGCCGTTTCCGACGTTGTTCGCCAGCACTGCGGGCGCAAACGAGGCCCGCATGCCACGGCGTGCCGAGACCGCCGAGATGATCAGCTTCACCAGCACGTTAGTGTCCGCCGCTGACACCGGGTCCTGCGCGGAAACCGAGACTTCGAACTGGCCGGGGCCGAATTCCGGATGGATCTGCTCGACGCGCACCCCGGCGGCTTCCAGGCTGTCGATCACCTCACGGGCGTAGTCGGCCGCGCCGAGGAAACGGGCAAGCCCGTAGCCGGTCCCCCCCACCGCGGGGTGGAACTCCTCGGTATCCCGGCCGATCATCCATTCGACCTCGAACGCCATCAGGGCGCTGATGCCCTTATTCAGGCCGGCGGCCACCTGCGCCCGCGCGAACGAGCGCTGACATCCGGCATAGACGGCGCCGTCCTGGTGAAACCGGTCGCCCGGCGCCCAGGCCCAGCCTTCCGGCGCCCGCAGTACCGCGAGCCGGTCCAGATCAGGGACCAGCCGCAGGTCACCGTCTGGTACGCACAACGGGGACGCGGCGTCAATGCCGCCCGCGGAAGTAAACGCGTCGAGCACCGGCGAGAATCCCACGCCCGACCGGGCGGCCCGGGCCAGCCCGGTCAGCGGAACGGCCTTGACCCGCGCCGCGCCGCTGTGATCGACAAAGGTGATCGCGACCCCGCTGACCTCGCCCGCGAGCTGCCGCTCGAGGGCCTGTCCCCGGCGCTCGTCGGCGGCGCGGTCCGCTTCACTTCGCGCTGGGCTGAACGGCCGTGGCATGGTCACTTCCCCTTCACGAGGACCGATTGCGTCACGCGGTAACTTCGCCTTCCCTTGCGAGCTCGCTGGCCGCAGCCGGGGCAGGGCCGCCCAGTCCCTCCGCACGAGTCAGCATTACGCCGGCCTGCCGGGTAGCCGCGGGCCGGGCCAGCACCCAGATGATCCCGACCACCAGCCAGGCGATAGCGACCGAGGGCCCCCACCAGTTCACCCCGGACGGCAGCGGCCACACGTTCCTGAACAGCGTGTAGGCGAGGACGATCAGCCCAAGGACCGGGATCGCTATCTCCCACCGCCGGACGGCCGTCTGCCCGGTGAAGAACACCAGCCGGACCATCCCGATCGTGGCCAGGATGTAGACGACCAGCAGGATCAGCGTCCCGATCACCCCGGCCTGGGCGAACAGCCCGAATGGCGTGCCGCGCAGGACGAACCAGGTGAAGGCGATGATGACGTAAGCGGACAGCGCCACTGCCGCGGCGGACACGGTGGGGGTACGGCGGCGCGGCGAGACATGACTGAAGCGAGTGGGCACGATGCCGTCCCGGCTCATCGCGAACACCAGCCGGGAGGCGCCGACCGTGCAGGCGAGGGCGCATCCGAAAGCCGAGATCATCGCTCCGGCCGTGATGATCGTGCCGAGCCAGGAGGCAACGTAGGCGGTGCCGAGGTCGCCGATCAGGGACGTCGAGCTGACGAACGCCGTGACGCCCTTGGCCGAGGTCCCGAAGCCCATTACCTCAACAGCGGTCACCACGAAGAAGTAGATCCCGCCGAAGATCGCGACGCCGAGGATGGCCCGCGGGATATCGCGGTTGGGGTGCTTGGTCTCCTCGCCGAGGGTTGACGCGGCCTCGAACCCGGCGAAGGACAGGAAGCCGAAGACGACCCCGAGGAAGATGGTCGATAGCGGCGTACCCGATGGCAGCTTGAAGACCGACCAGTCGACGCGGAGCCCGTGCGGGGCGCTGTGGCCGGCTAGCTTGCCGAACACGATGACGATGACGATGACGATGAGGGTCACGGTGATGGCTTCGGCGGCCAGCAGCAGCCGGGTGCCGCCGCGTGCCGGGGTGATCGCAATCCACCAGACCAGCAGCATCCCGATCGCGCCGAGCAGGAACCCCGACCAGGTTGGCGGGTTCTTCCAGATCCCGAGCGCGTTCAGGAAGTTGGAAGCGAACCGGCCGCCCGCCATCGAGGTGACCACGGCGTAAAATGTGTAGGTGCCGGTCAGCGCCCAGCCGGAGACGACGCCTGCGCGGGGGCCGAGCGTCGCCCCGACGAACCCGTAGACCGAGCCCGAGTGGTGGAAGCGCTGGGTCAGCCGGACGAACGTGTAGGCCACCAGCAGGACGCCCACGAAGGCGAGCGCGAAGGCAACGGGCACCGCGCGGCCTACTGTCCCCGCCGTGCCTTGCGGGTTGATGCTGGCCGCCATCGACGGCGCCATGAGGGCCAGCGAGATGCCGATGGCCTCCCAGATGCTGAGGTTGCGGTGAAGTTTCAGCTGCTTGGTCTCGCTGGCGTTGACCACCATGGCAAGCACCTCCTCCGTCGTGCTGCCCGCGGCGTGCTTGGCTCACTGCTGACCCTGGATTCATGACGCGCCCGATCGTCAGTGATCGCGCTGTCCGACTCGCGAGCTGATCATGCTCCTAGGACTGTCAGCTGCAAAAGACCTGGCTACCGCATTTCCTAGCCGACTCTAGGTCATCCGGATATATCAGCGGAAGTACCCCGCATTAAGTTGATCACCGCCGCCAGCTGACCGGTCCCGGCTCGTCCGGCTGGACGCCCCTCACTGCGAGCTCAGGCCCGAGCATGATCAATGATCGTGGCGGCTGTCATCATGGCCGGGTGGACGATAATCCGCCGCCGTCAGATCCCCGGCTGGCCCGGCTATGGAGAGCGGCCGAATCCAGGTCCATCCCGCTGCGGACCATCCTGGTCACGGTGGCGGTGGTGGCGGTGGCCTACTTTGCCGGCAAGCTCATTTACCGGCTGCGCGACGTCCTCCTGCTGATCCTGGTGGCGGGATTCGTCGCGGTCATCCTGAACCCGCTCGTGGTGAAACTGCAGCGGTGGCGGATCAAGCGCCGCGGCTGGGCCGTGGCCGTGGTGGCCTTGTGGGCGCTGCTGGTCTTCCTCGGCCTGGCCGTAGCGTTCGGCTACCCGCTGACCAACGGGATTACGCACCTGGCCAATAACCTCCCTTCGTACGTGACCGAGGCTGAACATGGCAAGGGCTGGATCGGGCACCTGGTCCGCAGGTATCACGTCCAGACCTGGATACAGAAGAACGTGCCCAAGATCGTGGGCTTCGGCCAGGGCCTGGCGAAGCCCGCCCTTAGCCTGGGCAAAGGTGCGCTTTCGCTGCTGATCGCCATGGTCACCATTTTCGTGCTCGTCCTGCTCTTGCTGCTGGAAGGGCCCAAACTGCGGGCCGGCCTGCTCAACATCATGTCGCCCGCGCGGGCCGAGCGTTACTCCCGGATCGCGCGTGAAGTCAACCGGTCGGTCACCGGATACATGCTCGGGAACTTCGTGACGTCGGTCATTGCCGGCGGTGTCGTGCTCGTGACCCTGCTGCTGCTGCACGTGCCGTTCCCGTTCCTGTGGGCGCTGTGGGTGGGGCTGGTCGACTTCCTTCCCATGATCGGCGGCGCGCTGGCGGGGATTCCGACGGTGCTGTTCGCGGCCGGCCACTCACTGACCGCCGGCATCATCACCCTGGTCGTCTTCCTCGTCTACACACAGCTCGAGAACCACGTGCTGAACCCGATCGTGATGAGCCGCACGGTCCGCGTCAACCCGCTGCTCGTACTGGTGTCTATCCTGGTCGGCGCCTCCATCGGCGATTGGATCGGCGGGATATTCGGCGCCTTCGTGGCCGCGCTGCTCGCCATTCCCAGCGCAGGCGCCATCCAGGTCATGATCGGCGAGGTATGGCGCGCTACCGCGCCGCGACAGCCCGACGCAGCAGCCGGCCCGGATCAGCAGCAGGCCGATCCAGCCTGAGCCGCGGTTAGCGAGACTCGGCTGGTCAGGAACCCGGTAAATATTTCGCCGCAGTTCACGAGGCGCGGTCTCATTCGCTGGGAACGACGATCGGGCCGCGCTATGCAGGGAGCATGCCAATTCGCCTCCGGCCGCGAAGCGATGGGCGCTGGCCGCGGCACCCCCGTGCCCCAGCGGTGGCCGCGTGCCTGACCAGCCTCATCGCAACGGTGAGCGTCGCCGCTGCGGGCTGCGCGGGTACCGGTAGCAGGGCTGGCCCCGCAGCAGCAGCCAGCCAGCGGCCCGCCCGGCCCGTGACGGCCGGTGCCGTGACCCTTGGCCGGGACGGGATGGCGGCCCGGTGGCTGATTAACGAGAACAGGCGTCCGGGCACGACCGGGTGGCGGATCCGCGGCGCGGCGGGCGGCATCGCCGGATTCACCAGCCTGGCCTATGCGGACCCGGGCCAGAAGGTCACCCTGTACGTGTCGACGGCCGCCCGGATGTTCCGGGCGCAGGCCTTCCGGATGGGCTACTACCGAGGCAAGGGCGCCCGGCTGGTGTGGCAGTCGGCGCAGGTCGCGGGAAAGTCGCAGCCCCGCTGCCCGGTCACGCCCGGAACCCGCATGGTGTCCTGCGCCAACTGGCCGCCCTCGCTGGTGTTCACGGTCTCGGCGGCCTTTGTCCCGGGCGACTACCTGGTCAAGCTCGTCGGCAGTGGCGGCCAGCAGAGCTACGTGCCGCTCACGATCTGGGATCCGGCTAGCACGGCGACCTACGTGATCAAGAATGACGTGTATACCTGGCAAGCCTGGAATCCCTACGGCGGCTACGACTTCTACCAGGGACTGGGCACCTGCCCGGCGAATGCGTACCCGCTCTGCTCCCGGTCGCTGATGGTGTCCTTCGACCGCCCGTATGCGGCCGAGCAGGGGTCAGGAAACTTCCTGACCCTGGAGTACCCGCTGGTCCGGTTCGCCGAGCAGCATGGCCTCGATGTCACCTACGCCACCGACCTGACCGTGGAACAGCATCCCGGGTACCTGCTGCGGCACAAGGTACTGCTCTCGCTCGGGCATGACGAGTGCTGGTCGCTCACCGAACGGGAGGCCGCGCTAGCCGCCCGCGATCACGGCGTGAACATCGTGTTCTTCGCGGCCAGTCCCGTCTTGCGGCATGTCCGGATGGCGAGCTCGCCACTCGGGCCAGACCGGGTAGAGATCGACTACCGTGACTCGGCGCTGGATCCGCTCGACGGCAAGGGCAACCCGCGTCAGGTCACCGGGAACACCTGGTCGTCGCCTCCGGCGAACTGGCCGGAGACCGATTTTGTCGGCGAGGCGTACGCGGGCTTCCTTGAGCCCGGCCGTTACACCGGGCTCGTGGTGGCAGCTGCGTCCGCATGGATCTTCCGCGGTACCGGATTGCACAACGGCTCAGTGATTCCCGGAGTGATCGCCTCGGATGTTGACCATTTCTACGCTGGGATGCCGTTCCCTGCCAACGTCCAGGTCTTCTCGCACTCGCCGGTCAATGCCAGCCTTGGCCAGACCGATCTCGGCGCCTTTTACTCGGATATGACCTACTACACCGATCCGAAGTCCGGCGCCGGGGTGCTGGACACGGGCACGAACAACTGGATCCCGGCTCTCCTGCACGACCAGGATGGATGCGCCAGGCCGGCCGGCACCTGCGCCGCCAGGATTGTGCAGCAGATCACGGGGAACATCCTGCGCGCCTTCGGGCAGGGACCCGCCGGGCGCGCACGTCCGTCGGTGGCCAGCTGGAAGCAGGTGACCGGCCAGTAGCTGGACGAGCAGCGGGCGTGCTGACCGTCGGCGTCATCTTGTTCATCCGCAAGGATGACATGATCCGTTACCGCCGGATGCGGCGCATGTAGGCGCATGTAGCAGCGTGACCGGCGGGCGACGCTGGCGGCTGCCGGTCATGTGGGCGGGCGCCGCGGCGCCCGCGGTGCTCATGAGGCCGGGGAAAGCGGCCGTGACCCCGGAAGAGGGGTCATGACCCCGAGGGCAACCCGCCATACGCTAGTCACGAAGACAATAGGTCGAGGACGGGTGACTCCCGGTGCCCCTATCTACCCCGGGGGGGGAATCCGCGGTCAGGGGAGTGGAGGGAGGTACCCGTCCTCGACGGCTCGATAATACAGGTCCAATTTGGTAGGTGCTGCCCGTCCTGCGCGCGAGTACTTTTCCCTGACCCGGCCGACGTACTGCTTGACCGTCTCTTCGCTAATGGTCATCCGCCGGGCGACGGACTTCAGTGGCATGCCGGTGGCGTAAAGGCGCAGCGCACGCGTTTCCTGCGTGCTGAGGGCGGGCCGGTCAGCGGCATCGTCGGTGGCGAATATGTACGCCAGGCGCGGCGAAATCCAATCCCGGCCGGCGGCCACTGCCCTTATGGCCGCCTTGACCTGCGAAGTCTCATCGCTCTTGAGTACATAACCGAGTGCGCCAGCCCGCATCGCGGCACGGACGGAGAGCGGCTTGTCGGAGGCCGCGAGCACGAGGACCGCCGGGCCGGCAGCGAGAATGGCGGCGACATTGCGCTCCACCGTTGTCCCATCGCCAAGGTCGAGATCGAGCAGCACCACGTCCGCGCGGCGTCCCGGTCCGGCCAGCAAGCCGTCCACGGTCGACGCGGTACCGACGATCCTCATGCCGCTCTTCCCGGCCGCGACCCAGCCGGCGACGCCGTCGAGGACGACGGGGTGGTCATCCACGGCCGCTACGTCGATGACACGGCCCTCAGCGGCACGGTCTTCGCTGATACCTGTCACCTCGGCACTTCCGTCCGCCACCGGACCTCGAGGCATCCCGCGCCCGAATCGTCGAGATCGACCGCGCCCCCCCAGCGAGCCGGGGCCGGCACCCTTCGTCCCAGCCTGGCCATGTCCGGCGTGGCCTGCGGCGGCATGCCGAAAGACACATAGAGTTCCACATCATCGCCGGACGCGAGAACGGTGAGCGTCACGTGCTGCGGCGGGAGCGCAGTCAAGACGCCATCGACCGCGGCCAGGGTGGCATCCGCCACCTCCGGCGGCGGACATCCCGGCTCGCCGACCACCTGGACCTCCAGCCGCAAGCCCCTGGCCCTGGCGGCGCTCAACGCCGGATTCAGCCCGGTCAGGAGGCCTCCCGCCTGCTGCCCCCGGTCGGTGAGGGCGCTTCGCAGGTTCGCCGCATGGCAGGCGCATCGATCCCGTACCGCACTGTCGGCTGGGTCGAGCGTCCCGTCGGCTATGCCGCGCAGCAGCGGAAGGGCCTCCACCTCCAGCAAGGCAAGCCGCTCGCGCCGGTCCTGAAGGACCGCGGCCGCCGCCGCGCGTTCAGCTGCCGACCGGCTCGCCAGCAGTAGCCGGCGCGCGGCCATCCCGGCATGGGTCCGCCAGGTCGGCCGCAGAGCGGCGAATCCGGCGAAGACCACTACCAGCGTGTAGGCGGTCGCCGCGAGCCTAGCCAGGCTGAGCGAGGTCACGCCAAGCAATCGCAGAGCGAAAACAGCGTGCGCGGTGAAGACGAGCAGCGTCCCGCAAACCCACTCCCAGGCCGGCCGGCTCAAGGCGACGAGGGCGAGCAGCCAGCATGCGCCAAGGACCGACCAGTCCACGGTCCCGGCCGGGCCATGCGCGCGGCGGTCCCAGCCGACTGCGGCGACCGCCGCGACGGCTAGAGCGACAGCGGCCGCGGCCTGTACCCCGGTCAGACCGCCCGCGCGCGCCCGTGGCACCAGCCAGATAGCGGCCGCGAGCATCGCGAGCCACACCACGACCGGCACCACCTGCTGGCGGTAGTCGTGCAGGTACACAAGCACCTGGACCAGCAGGGTGAGCTGCCAGATCGCGGCCACCACCGACACCGCACGAGGCAGCCCGGACTCCTGCGCCTCCCGTATGACGGCGTCGCCGGTCACCACGGCAGGGCCGTCCCGCCGGAGATCCCGGCAGCCATTGGCTCCCGGCCAGGGGGCACAGCCGCGGTCCATCGGAGGATTACCGCGGTGCCCTCTCCAGGCGCCGACCGTATCGTGGCGTGGCCGCCCCAGTCGGCGATGCGCTCGATGATGGACCGCCGCAGGCCCAGCCCGGCCGGGTCGCAGGAGGCCAGGTCGAATCCCGCGCCCGCATCCCGCACGGTGACCTGGATACTGTCCGGCGCGTCCAGGCTGACCTCAACCCAGGCCTGGCTGGTTCCTGAATGGCTGGCCACATTCGTCAGCGCCTCGCGCACGGCGTGCGCCATCGCCACGGCAACCCGCGGCGGGACGACGGGCCCGGCAGCCGGCGCCACCGGAGCCCCAGCCTCGGCAACAGCGCCAGCGCCGCTGGCCGCCCGGATGCCTGCTGAAAGTGCCTCCGGTGTACTTGGGTCTACACCAGGCTCACAACCACGCCCGACCTGGGCCGGGACGCCGCCGCTAATCTCGACGTCTACGTCAAGGCCGCGGGCGCGCATTTCGGCGGCGACGGCCTCGATACCCGCGAGCAGGCCGCTGGATGGCCGCGCGGCCGCCATGGCGGCGTCACCAGGCTTGCTCAGCAGGTATTCCATCAGCGTGACGTCGTGCCGGCACCGGCCAACCACACCGGCCTTATCGGCGCCCGCGCGCTGGAGCGCGGTGAGCGTGTTGAGCACCGTGTCATGCAGCAGGCGCTCATGCTCTCGGCGGTCAAGGTTCCTTGACAGCACCACGTACTGCTCGCGGGAGTCCCGGTCCGCCCGGGCGAGAGCCAGGTCCGCGCCGGCCGCCCAGCGGTAGAGCGACCAGCGGCCGCACCAGACCGCGGCGGCGACAGCGAGCAGCAGCGCCCCGGCCGCCGCTGGCGAGCTGCCTCCGGAGCCGGCCGCGGAGATCAGGACTGCGCCTGCCCAGTAAGACGCCCCCGATGCGAGCGCGAGCGGTGCGGCCACCGCGATGGGCGCAAACCAGGCCGGGACGAGAAGCTGGCCCGCCATCATGATGTACAGCCAGTTGGCGGTGTCGCCGCGCATAGCAGGCGGCACGCACCACCCGGCACCGAGCGCAAGAAGTACATAGACAGCCGAGTCGAGGACGACGAACCGCCACGTCGGCCAGCGGCGCGGCAGGTAAGCCACTACCCCGGCCGCCCACGCCGCAGCGGCCAATGGCCCGGCGAGGCGCCAGAAATCAGCCACGTAGAACGAGTGCCAGATGAGTACCTGCACGCCGATGTACGCGATCGCGATGCAGCGGATAATGCATGCGATCCGGGCGCTCACCGAGCGCAGGGTCGTCATGGCAGGGCCGGCCAGTGCACCGCGGGGCGCGGTGGCGCACCGCTGCGCTCTGTAACCGGACGGCAACATGGCCCGATAATAGGACCTAGCGGGCTGCCCGGTCTGCGGCTTCGGCCCGCTGGGCCTGCCGGACGGCGGGCCGCCGGCACCTTCACCGCAGCCGGGCTGGACCTCGATATCCAGCTCCGGCACCATCACCGGCACGCCGGCCACGCTGCCGTAGCGTAGCTCCCTGTGAGCGATATCACCGCCCCTGGCAGCATCCCGGCCGGCGCGACACCTGACGGCGACGGCATCGTCGTTGCGGACGGGCTTGTCCCCGTCGACGCCTTCATCGACTTCCTCTGCCCGTACTGCCGACAGTTTGAGCTGTCAGCAGGGCCCGGCCTCCAGACCATGGCCGCGGCCGGGCGGATCAGGCTGGTCTACCATCCGATGTCGTTCCTTGACGACGCGTCGACCACGCGATACTCCTCACGGGCCGGCGCCGCGTCGGGTTGCGCCTCCGACGGCGGCAAGTTCGCCGAGTACGCCAGCGCACTGTTCGTTAACCAGCCGCCTGAGGGCGGCCCTGGCCTCAGCGACGAGGAGCTTGCGGAGCTCGGCCGCGCTGTGGGCCTGCCGGCGCAGGCAATCACATCCTGCCTGCTGACCGGGAAGTACCTGGACTGGCCGCCCTACGTGACCGCGGTGGCCACGGCACGCGGAGTCGAGTCCACGCCGACGATCCTCGTTGGCGGCGCCCAGGTACCGGCGGACGGCCAGGCGATCGCGGCGGCAGTCGCCGCGGCGAGGGCACCGTAGGGCTCGAGCGGCGGGCCTGGCGCCTAGACGGCAGACGGAGGCAGGGCTGGCGGCCTGCCGACGAACGCGGAGCGCACTGCGTCAGCATGTTCATTCAAACACCAGCGCGGTTGACGCCAGGGCCCTCTCGGGGTGAGCCGGAGTATTTGGCCATAGCCTGATGACACATGATGCTGACTCTTGCGTTTCCGGACGGCTGCCTGCCGTGAGCGTGTTCCGCGCGCGGGTGCGCCGGTTCCTGCAGCAGCCAGGGACGGCTGACCTCGGCAGGTACCGGCGGCTGCTCCCGGCGATTGCGGCGCGGGAAGAGGCGCTGCGTGACCTGCCGGACGAGGAGCTGACCAGCCTGGCACGCGCCCAGCGGGACGGCGCGCGGGATGATGCGGCGTTCTGCGCGCTCGGGCGTGAGGCCGCCCGCCGGGCCCTCGGCGAGCGCCCCTACGACGTGCAGCTGGTCGGCACGCTGGTCATGCTGTCCGGGCATATCGCCGAGATGGCGACCGGCGAGGGGAAGACCCTGTCCGGCGCGCTGGCGGCCGCCGGGTACGCGGCAGGTGGCCGGCCGGTACATGTGCTGTCGGTCAACGACTACCTGGCCCGCAGGGACGCCGCGTGGATGCGCCCCGTCTACGAGCTCCTCGGCGTGACGGTCGGCTGCGTGAGCCAGGCGTCCACGCCGCAGCAGCGGCGGCGCGCTTATGCGGCGCAGGTCACCTACGGGCCGGCCAGCGAAATCGGTTTTGACGTGCTCCGCGACCGGCTCGCCGCGGACGCGGCCGATCTCATCGTGCCGCGGCCGGACGTGGTGCTGATCGATGAAGCCGACTCGGTGCTCATCGACGAGGCGCGGGTACCGCTCGTGCTGGCGGGCGCGGCCGATGCGGGCGATCTCGACTCCGCAATGGCGGAGGTCGCGCGCGGGCTGCGCCCGGGGCTGCACTACGAGGTTGACGAGGGCGCCCGCAATGTCCAGCTGACCGACGCGGGCGCGCGGGCAGCCGAGCGCGCCCTGGACGGAGTCGACCTCTACGCCGGCGAGCACCTTGATCTCCTGACCCGGCTCAATGTCGCGCTGCACGCCCAGGCGCTGCTGCGGCGCGACGTCGACTACATCGTCAGGGATGGCCGGGTCCACCTGATCAACGCATCGCGTGGCCGGATAGCCCGGCTGCAGCGCTGGCCTGACGGCCTGCAGGCGGCGGTCGAGGCGAAGGAGTCCCTCGCCGCCAGCCGGAGCGGCGAGATCCTGGACAGCATCACCGTGGAGTCCCTGGTCCGGCGCTACCCGGTGGTCTGCGGCATGACCGGCACAGCAGTGACAGTCGGCGAGCAGCTGCGCCAGTTCTACGGGCTTGAGGTGGCCGCCATCCCGCCGAACCGGCCGTGCGCGCGCGCGGACGAGCCAGACCGTCTCTACGTCACGGTGGACCAGAAGGAGAAGGCGATCATCAATGAGGTGGCCGCCGCGCACGCGACCGGCCGGCCAGTGCTGATCGGCACCCTCGACATCGCAGAGTCGGAACGGCTAGCGGGTGGGCTCCGCTCCGCCCGGCTTTCCTGTGTCGTGCTCAACGCCAAGAACGACGCGGACGAAGCGGCCATCGTCGCAAAGGCCGGCGCGCACGGGGCGATCACGGTCTCGACGCAGATGGCCGGGCGCGGCACCGACATCCGCCTTGGCGGCCGCGGCGGGGACCATGACCAGGTCGCCGGCCTCGGCGGCCTGTATGTCCTCGGCACTGGGCGGCACGAAAGCAGCCGGCTCGACAACCAGCTGCGCGGGCGATCAGGCCGGCAGGGCGATCCCGGCGGCTCGGTCTTCTTCGTCGCGATGGCGGACGAGCTCGTCGCCAGCCACGCCCCGGACGCCCGGCCGCAGCGCGAGGTGGCCGCGGATGGCCAGGTCAGCGACCCCAGGGCGCACGCAGCCGTGGACCACGCGCAGCGCGCTGCCGAAAGCGCGAACCTGGAGATCCACCGGAACACCTGGCGGTACAACAAGCTCATCGAGGATCAGCGGCACGTTGTGCTCGAGCATCGCGATCGGATGCTCGAGGCCGGCGCGGCCGCCGGCGCGCTCGCCCGGCGCTGCCCGGAGCGGCACCTCGAGCTCGCCGCCGCAATCGAGGCCGCCGTCCTTGCGCAGGCCGCCCGGCAAATCGTCCTCTACCACCTCGACCGGGGCTGGGCCGATCACCTCGCCGCGGCCGCCGAGATCCGCGAAGGCATCCACCTGCGCGCGCTGGGGCACGGCCCCAACCCGTTCATCATGGCCCTCGACCCGCTGGCCGAATTTCACGCCGAGCTGGTCAGGCTCTTTACCCGCCTGCTCGACCAGGTCGAAGAGCGATCCGCCGAGACCTTCCGGACCGCCACGATCACCAGCGCGGGGATAGATCTGGACAGCGCGGGGCTGAAGCGGCCCACCGCGACGTGGACCTACCTGGTGCAAGACAACCCGTTCGGCACCGACCTCGACCGCGCGCTGCGCCGCTTCGGCTCCCTGGCCCGCGGTGGCCGCTGATCACTACGCCCCGGGAGGCAGTCCCCGCAGTCCGGGGGTCGGCCCGCCGGTAATCAGCTGCCAGATCGCATCGGTGTCGAGATGTTCCCCGACCGCGTCGGCAAGCTTGTCGAACTGCGCCTGCCGCGCGGCCGCGAAACAGACGTCTGGCGCGACCTCGAATCGCCGGCCGGCCAGCCGCGCCGTCTCGGTCAGGTAGGCGCGGCGGAACGAGTCGTTCTCCAGCACACCGTGCCACAGGGTGCCGCGGGTCGCTCCGGCGCGGCAGCCGTCCAGCGCGGCCCCGCCGTGGGGCTTGGCCGTGAACCAGCCGTCACCGCCGGCCACCTCCACCTGCCCGTGATGTATCTCATAGCCGGTCACCCGCGCACCGAACGCATAGCCGGCCGGCCGGCCGAGCGTCTTCTCGCCAGCGAACCGGGTCCGCACCGGCAAGATGCCAAGGCCGTCCACCTGGCCTGTCCCGCTCTCCACGCTGTCGTCTATCGCCGACCCGAGCATCTGGTAACCGCCGCAGATGCCGAGGATCGGCTGGCCCGCGGCCGCCCGGGCGGCCAGCGCCGCGTCCAGCCCGCGCGAGCGCAGCCAGGCCAGGTCGGCGACGGTCGCCTTGGTGCCGGGCAGCACCACGAGGTCGGCGTCGGCCAGCTCCGGCGGCGTCGTGACGTAGCGCAACGCGACGCCCGGTTCCATGGCCAGCGCGTCCACATCGGTGAAGTTCGAGATCCGGGGCAGCCGCACTACCGCGACCCGCAAAATGTCGGTGCCGCGCGGCGCGCCTGCGGTCCGGCCGCCGTAGGGCCCTTCAACGGCGACGGCGTCCTCCGCGTCCAGCCAGATCCCGGTGAGATAGGGCAGCACCCCGAGCACCGGGCGCTGGGTGAGCGCGGTGATCTGGTCGAGACCGGGCGTCAGGAGCGCGCGGTCGCCACGGAACTTGTTGACGACGAAGCCTGAAATCAGCGCCTGGTCGGCAGCCTCAAGCAGCGCGACCGTGCCGTAAAACGCGGCGAAGACTCCGCCCCGGTCAATATCGCCGATGACAAGAACTGGCAGCCGCCGCGCCCTGGCCAGGCCCATGTTGACGATGTCGTGGCGACGCAGGTTGATCTCGGCCGGCGAGCCCGCGCCTTCGCAGATCACCACATCGAATCGCGATCTCAGCTCGTCGTAGGAATCGAGCACCACCTGACGGAGTTTCGCCTGGCCGGTTTCGTCCCCCCAGTAGCCGCGGGCGTCAGTGTCGCCGACGGCGCGGCCCAGCACTACCAGCTGGCTGCGGTGATCGCTGCCCGGCTTGAGCAGCACCGGGTTCATCGTGGCCGCAGGCACCACGCCAGCGGCGGCCGCCTGCATCGCCTGGGCACGCCCGATCTCGGCGCCGTCCGGAGTGACCATCGAGTTGTTGGACATGTTCTGCGCCTTGAACGGCGCGACGCGGACTCCCTGGCGAGCGAGCCAGCGGCAGATCCCCGCCGTCAGCACGGACTTCCCAGCGTCGGACGTCGTGCCGGCCACCAGCAGCGAACCGCGCCGCCCCGACAGGTGGGCAGGCATGGTTCCTCCTTCCTTCCACGCGATGGAATTGCGGGGCACCGGGTATCGTACTGGCCGGCCTCGGGCTGGTCTTCGGGCAGCTGACCGAGGCACAAGGTGAGCAGATCCCGGGTGGTGATCGCGCGGACCGCAGGCACAGGTGTCGTCGAGCGGGCCGTCCATCCGGCGCAGCACTTGCCGATCCTCGCAACGACGGCTCCGAGCGTTTCGACCGCCCGCAGGCCTGGATGCTCCGAGCGCGTGATCCCCCGCACTCGTCAGGTAACCATCGCTGCGAAGGCGGCGAGGCAGACGATCAGGAGCACCACCGTGCGCGAATCAAGAGCGGTGTCCATCGGCAGGATGTAATGATCACCCGGTCAGCCTGCGCTCGCGGGCGCGGCCCGGCTTTGTGTGCCACTGGGCGCTGGCGCCGGCGGCCTCAGCCAAGGCGAGAGCCTGGCCGATCCAACCCAGGCGACCACGACAGCGACGATCACCAGCGAGATAAGGTCGGCCGCGTCAGCTTGCAGGAACAGGAGCGTGAGCAGCACCGCTGTCAGCGGCAATCCGCCGAGCATGACCACGGTCATCGCGCCGATGCCCATGCCCACGCCCGCGATCATCGGCAATCCAGGCAGATGCGAGAGGGCTACGCCGCCGACCGCGCCAAGGAACATGCCGGGAAATGTCGGGCCACCACGGAAGCTGCTCAGCGAGGCTGAGTAGGCCAGGCCCTTGCAGACCACAAGCAGGACCACTGCGCCCACCGACCAGGTGGCGGCGTGCTGGATGAAGGGGGCAAGAGCCGACTGTCCGGAGAACAGGACCTGTGCGGCGCCCTTGCCCGTTACCTCGCCGAACAGTATGGCCAGGCCGCCGATGACCAGGCCGGCCACCGGGGTCAGGAGCACCTCGCGGCCCTTGATGAACGGCTGCACCTGGAAGGCCATCCGGCGGATGGCAGTGCCCGCCATTGCCGCGGCCAGGCCGATCCCGATAGCCCAGGCGAACTCACCGACGGTCGGCGTGCCCGCGGCGGGGATATGAGGCACGGCCAGGGAGAAGATCCCGAACCCGGTCAGGTTGTTGAGGCCCACGAAGATGAGCGCGCCGATCCCGGCCGCCAACAGCCCAGGGGCCAGCACCACGCTCGCCGCGCCGCCACCGATACCCGCCGCCTCCAGCAGCAAGAACGCTCCCGCTAGCGGCGAAATCAGCAGGGTCGCGATGGCCGCGAAGCTTCCGGCCGCGCCGATCACCATGATGGCCTGCTCCGGCGCATCCCGTTTGATTAGGTGCACGATCAGCACGGCGATGCCAGCGCCGATGAGGACAAGCGGCGCCTCGGGCCCGAGTACTGCGCCAAAGCACAAAGTGGCCAGCGCTGCGATGAAGATGCCGGGCAGATCGATCGCATTTACTGTCCCGGCCGGCTTGAGTCCCTCCGCCGGGTTGTGACCGCCCGTCCCGGGCAGGTGCCGGATGGTCAGGCCGACCAGCAGGCCGCCCAGGGCGAGCATGGGCAGCGGCCACCACAGCGGTGCCGCATGAAAGCCCAGATCCTTCGGGAGGGTGACGAAGAAGTATTGCTGGCCCTCAGTGACGGCCTTCAGGAAGAAGTAGGCGATGACCGCCACCGGAACCCCGATGATGGCGCCGAATACCAGGAGCGCCAGGTATCCCCGGCTCTTCACCATCTCCAGCGGGCTGGGCGAAGCCGGTGACGATGCTGCCGGAGGGGCCGGGGAAGCGTCATTCATGCGTCGTGGCTGCGTCTTTTGGATGAGTGCAGCTCATGGACGTCCCCCTCGTTGCCAGCTACTGATCTGCCGCAAGCCCGTGGCGGCCAGCTACCCGTGGGCCCCCGTGGCCGCCGGTGTCGTTCCCTGGTTCCATCTCCATTTCACGGCCGGTTAAAGCTGATGGCCGATTAGTCGCTCCCGCCAGGGATAGCGGCAGATGAGGTGATTCGCAATGTCTGGCGCGGAGCTTCTCAGCTATCTCAGCTGTCTCACGCGCGAATCTGCTCGCGGACGGCAGCGGTGACCTTCTCGGCACGGGCGATGATGTCGTCGGCCTTCCCCGTCTCGGCGATCATCTCCAGGCTGGCTTGCTCGTCTGTGATCCCGGCGAGGTTGATCTCAACATTCACCCGGGCGGTGGCAGCCGACGCGCGGCCAGCCTCGGCGGCGGCAGCGACGTCGGCGATGACGTTGTGATTACCGATCAGCGCCAGCGCCTCGGCGAGATCCACCACCATCCCGGCGACGCCGATGACCCGGGCCGGCGGCCAGGCCGCGTTGATCAGTGCCTCGGCAATGGCGGCTGAGCGGGCGGCCTGCTCCGCGTCGGTGCTCTTCGGGAGACTGTAGGCGCCAGCGACAGCGGTGAACGCGTCTGCGTCCGCCTCAGCGAGACGCAGTGCGATAGCGCGCAACTCGTCTGCCTCGTCGATGATCCGGTTGATCATCAGCTGGTGCTGAGCGTATTTCTCGCCGGTGGTGTAGCGGGCAACCATGCCCAGCAGTGCTGCGCCCTGCGCGGCGTGCAATGCCGCAGCAGCACCTCCGCCGGGCGCTGGAACGCGCGCGGCGAGCCGATCAAGGAAATCACCGATCTTCTCGTCGCCGATGGGCACTCGTCCTCCAGGTCCGGTTGCGGATCACCGCACGTATAGATCCTCCCACGAGCCCGTTATGCCCGGACGCCATCATGGTGACCGCCCGCGTGCCCCCGGCCCGGCTGCCCCGCGCTCGCGGTCGGGCGGCTTCGGCCTGGTCTGAGGTGAATTGAGGCAAGGGCTTCGGCATCCGCTTCGGTATTCAGGGCGGCGTTTACCGTCCGGAACGGAGCTCCGCGTGCTGACCCCGGGCGCAAGTTCCGCTATCCTTCACTTTGCCGCCATGCGAGGCGGCGCCAGGCAGGTTGCCCGAGCGGCCAAAGGGAGCGGTCTGTAAAACCGTCGGCTAAGCCTACGTTGGTTCGAACCCAACACCTGCCACCAGCAAAACCCCAGCTCAGGTCCAGTACGCGGACCATCCATTACGCTGAAAGTGCACGGTCCGGGCCACCGCGCGTTCGCCTGGGTCCTCCCTGGTCATCACCGGCCAACATGGCCCTGAACTGCAGTGATACCGGCCGGACCGGCCGCGCCGGATCCGCCGCCCTGGGCCGTTGCCGTGCCGGGCGCCCATTTGACGGAACAGGCACGGAACACAATCAGCCGTGATCATCACAGTGCGACGTGGCGCCTGCCGCCTCGTCGCCCATGCAGTCGTCGCGCCAGCTGCAGGATGGCCCTGCGCTTATCGCGGACAGCGGCGGAGCGCACATTATCTACGCGCATGTCGTGATCATGGAGCTCAGGGTGGTCCAGGTGATGCCGGGAGGGAGCTTCTTGAGCTCTTCTCCGGCGTAGGCAGCGTCGGCCACCACGTGGATGCGGCGCCCGGGCAGCGGGTCGTCGCCGGTGAACGCAGTTCGGTAGGTCTCGCCGCGGAAGCAGGGCCCGCTGTCGGACACGACGGCGATCGGTGCAGCGACGATGTCGATGATCTCGCCGGTGTCGTCGTCGGCCAGTTCGAGCGTGCCGCGGTCGTCGCGCAGGTCGTCGAGGTCGAGGATGCGTTCGGCCTCACGCACGGCGTGCTGCAGGCAGGCCAGGGCGTCGGCACCGCGGGCGGTCGGGCCGGCCGTGACGGCGAGGCAGTACTTGGTGGCGTAGCCGATCACAGCGCAGATTCGCCAGATCCCACCTGACGGTGTCTCGAACTCGCTGAAGTCGGTCTGCCAGACGCGGTTCCGCTCGGTCGGCGGATCCCGGAACACCTTGCGGCGCAACACGGCCCAGGTCTTGCGGTCGGCCCGGAACCCGCGCGGCGGCAGCAGCCCGCGCCGGCGCAGCGCCCGCTCGACCGTCGAGGTCGACACGACGTGGCCGTCGGCGCGCATCATCGCCGCGATCTTGCGGTGACCCCATGCCGGCCAGTCCGCGGCGTACTTCGCCACGGCTTCGACCGCATCGATAGCGGGGCTCGGCCACGTCCCCTTCGCTGCCACGTCGCCAGACCGGAGTCGAGCGAGCCGCCGCCGATAGGTGCGTTCCGGGATGCCGGCCAACGGCGCGAACCCCGGCACCGGCAACTAGACTGCCGCTCTCAGGGCCTCGAGGTCGACGAAGGGACCTGATCGACATACTCCGCGCCCTTCTGCCAGATCCGCAGCTGCCCGTCGCCTCGGCCAGTGCGAGCTTGAGCTGTTCGATCTCGGCTCGCTGCCGTCTCTGCACGAAGTCTTCTCGGCCGCCGCGGCCAGGCATCCCATCCTCCATCGCCGTCCGGCCTGCGTCGACGAACCGGTTCCGCCAGCGGTTGATCGTCTCCGGCGACACCCCGGTGCCGCCGCGCAGCCTCGGCCATCGTCAGCTCGCCGGACAGTACCGACAACATGATCTGGATCCGCGTCTCCATCGGCACCGAATCATTCGACCTGCTCAAGATCACCACCTCCGACACGATCCCACGCAAGGCCCCTGCCAGAAATCTTGACGCACTAGAAGCAGCATCATCAGCGAGGCGGGACCCTGTGGCGTGGCATCCGGGAGCATCGGCGGAACCCGTTTCATCGGCCTGGTGGGCCTGGTGGGCCTGGTTGCCTGGGTCGTCAGGACTGTGGCTGCTGGCGGGTTGAGCCGCGGTTGCCAGGCGGCTCAGGCGGCGCGGCGGCGGACCAGCCAGACGGTGGCCGCGATCAGGATCAGCGAGAGAGCCAGCAGCCAGCCGCCCTCGATGAGCTGGAAGTGCCAGAACCGGCTCTCCGGCTGGTAGGCCGACCACTGCGCGTAGTGGTGCGCAGAGAGGTAGGCCGTCGCCGCGTTCGGGTTGGGTGAGTTCCGCACGGATGCGGGTGCGTGCCCTATCACGTTGCGGATCGTTTGCTGGCTCACTGTCGCGCCGTTCGGCCCGGTGTACCACCCGCCGACCACCCAGGGGGGGTTGGTGTAGCCGGGGCTGCCCTTGATGACCAGCGGCGTCTGGTAGTGCTTGCGCAGGAAGAGCGTGGTGGCCAGGTCGAGCCCGGCCCAGGCGGCCAGCGACGCGGCTATCGCGGGCACCGTGCGCCGGATCAGCACCCCGGCGATGGCGCCGAGGGCGAACGCGGCCAGCGTCCAGGCGGCGAAGTCGACCCCGCGCAGGTTGAACAGTTGCGGCGCGAGCGCGCCGTCGAGCTTCTCGGCGAAGAACGGCTGGTAGTACCAGGAGAACAGCAGGCTGAACGCGCCGGCCGCCGCGGTGACCGCGATGGCGAGCAGCGCCAGCTTGGCCACCGCCCAGCGCAGCCGGCCGCAGCCCTGGGTCCAGGCGAACCGGAACGTCCCGGTCTCCAGCTCCCGGGCCAGCAGCGGCGCGCCGACGAACACCCCGACGAGCACGGGGATCACCAGCAGGATGACGGCCACGTCCACTGCGGTGTTGTGGTCGTTGACGAACGGATGGGCAGTCACCTCGCAGGCCGCGGACCCGGCCGGGTGGCAGGCGGTCACGGCAGCGTAGGCACTGTGGATCTGCAGGCCCTTGATCAGCAGGTACAGGGCCAGCCCGCCGAGCAGCGCGGCCACGCCGGCCAGCGCGATCCGGTGCTGCCGCCAGGTGACCCAGATGAGCTTGGTCCACGGCACCGGGCGCAGGCCGGCGTCGTGCCCGGGACGGGCGGGCATGGTCAGCGCGGTCATCGCGTCACCTCCGACGGCTGGGTGCCCCTGCTGCGGCCTGGGCCGGGCAGCGCCGCGGCGCCGGGCTCGCGCAGGTAGGCCAGGGCGAGTTCTTCCAGGCCGACCGGGTGCGCCTCCCAGCCCGGCGGGACCGGGTCGTCCGCGGTAGCCCGGACCAGCAGGTGGGCCTGCGCCTCACCGCGGCGCACGTGCACCACCGGCCGGTCGGTACATCTATCGGCCTCGGCGGCGGGGCCGGTTAGCACGAGGTGGCCGGCGAGCAGGTCATCGACCTCGCCGGCCAGCTGCACCCGGCCCCGCGACAGCAGGATGAGGTAGTCGGCCACCCGCTCGAGCTCGGCGAGCACGTGCGAGGACAGCAGCACCGACACCCCGTCGTCAGCCGTCGCCGTCAGCACCGTGGCCATGAAGTCGTGCCGGGCGACCGGGTCGAGCATCGCCACCGGCTCATCCAGCACCAGCAGCCGCGGCCGCCTGGCCAGCGCCAGGGTCAGCGCGAGCTGCGCCTGCTGGCCACCAGACAGCTTCCCGGCCTTCCGGCTCAGCGGGATGCCGAGCTCGGCCAGCCGGGCCTCGGCAGATGCCTGGTCGAAGCGCCGGTTCAGGTTGCGGGTCAGGTGCAGCATGTCCGCGGCCGACAGGTTCTTGTACACCGGCGTGTCCTGGGCGACGAACGCGACGCCGTCCAGCGCGGCCGGGGACCCGGCGGGCCGGCCGCCGAGCACGGTCACGGCGCCCGCCGACGGCGCCGCCAGGCCGGTCGCCAAGTTCAGCAGCGTGGTCTTGCCCGCGCCGTTCGGGCCGACCAGCGCGGCCACGTGCCCGGCGGGGATCGCCAGCGAGCACTCGCGCAGCGCCCACGTGCTGCCGTACCGCTTGCCCAGGCCGCTGGCCTCGACGACGTTCATGCTCATGCGACGCCCTCCGTTCCGCCGCTCGCCGCGCCGCCGTGGGTGCGCGACCCGCCGCGGCGCTCATGGAAATCCCGCAGCGCGCTGGTGAACAGCGCGACCATCCCGTCCGCGTCCAGCCCGGCCCCGTCCGCAGCGCCCAGCCAGCCCGACAGGGAGCGGCGCAGCGCGGTCAGCTCCGGCAGCGCGACCTGGCTCAGCGTGGCCTGGATGAACGTGCCCTGGCCGGGCCGCCCGGCCGCCAGGCCCTTGATATCCAGGTCACGGTAGGCCTTGAGCACCGTGTTCGGGTTGATCGCCAGCGAGGCGACCACATCCCGGACCTTCGGCAGCTGGTCGCCCGGCTTGAGGTAGCCCAGCCGCAGCGCGTGCTCGACCTGGTGCACAAGCTGCAGGTAGGTCGGCACGCCCGAGGCCGCATCCAGCCGGAACTCGATCGGTGACGCGGCCGCGGCCCGCCCGGGTTGGGCAGTGCTCCGATCCCCGCCGTCGGCGCCCGGCGGGGAGACACGGCCGGGCCGGTCCGCCCCGGTGCTGATGCCTTTATCTATATCCATAAGACAAAAATACAGCGACGGGTGGCGCTGTCAAGCGCGGCCTGCCGCACGCAGTGGACGAGCCGGGCCAGGCAAGCCTGCGATGGCCATCAAGGTGCACGATCGTCGTGCAGGGCGACGCAGAGTCTTCGCCCGGCGTGCCAGTCGTTCGCCGGCGGCGCCTTATCCTTATGGAGCACCGCATGACCGAAGTGTCCGCTGGTCACGCCATGCCTGGGCATGTCTATTC
>ODAK010000266.1_pt1 | contig 59919 bp, 54 predicted proteins | sample 1539591 | NCBI WGS metagenome assembly ODAK01 (sample SAMEA3539303, study PRJEB22396) | soil metagenome | biome: tundra; feature: field; material: soil | place: USA | collected 2010-05 | depth 0.15 m | reverse complement strand
TAAAAAACCAGTTAAGAAATTTAGAGCGTAGCGTGGCGCTCCAACGGTTCTCCACCGTTTGAGTGATCTGCGGCTACACGTGGTGGTCCTAGCCATCGCTGATGCGTGCGACGGTGCGATGGTGCGATGGTGCGATGTGGACCCCCACAGCTGCCACGCTCCTCTGAAAATGTGGCAAAGTTTTGGCCTACTTTTGGCCTACTTTTGGTCAACTCTTGTCGAGCACTCTTAGCAGGATATTCACTTGCCTCTCTCGGATACCATAGTACCACGCCACTTCCGCTCGGATTTGGAGGACCGCATCCGCAGCCTAAGCGTACGCTCCGGCAACACGTGCTGCGCCTCTCAATAGAAGTGCGCGTACATCGCAAACAGCTTTTCCATCGAGATCGACCCACAAAAAGTTGAGTCACCCGTGTCCGCCGTCATTCAGCACGTTCATCTACTCAACCTCTCGACGCACCGCGGGTAACGAGCATATCAGACGCATTTTTATATCTCCTCTTGACGTTTATTGATACCTAGCTCCTACCTCTGGTTGAACAGCATGATTATCACCGAGACGCAGCGTTTTGTGTACAGTCTACTAGCGCTCACGTTTGTCACCATCGCCCTTTTGGTCTTACTCAACGTCTACGCGCTCGAGATCTTTCTCATACTCATTATTATTGAATTCCTCGTGCTCATTGAACTTACAAAGTCCTCTGTGATCACTATGGCGTGGAGAAAAAACATCTCCATATTTGTCGTTATCTGTGTCATCGCGTTCGCCATCATCCTGTATCAAAGAACAGTGACTATACTGAAATGAAGCGGAGCACTTTATGTGGGGCCGTGCGTATCGCTGACTTAGTTTTGCTGCCACGCATCATTCTATTGCTTGCGGGGAAATCGTCGACCGCACTGTGGGGGCACGCCTTGTTATAAGGATCCTCTTCCTAGTGTTTGCCCGTCAGCTACCGGCGGTGAGCGCCAGCGCGTCGAAGCATCACTTTCATTGTGCTCTTTGGCAGAAACGTTCATCATCGTGGAAGAGCAGCCACGCTCCGGCAGAGCGACTCATCTGTCCAAGCAACAGCTGCCTACGTGCAATCGATCGAGTAGACTATGCGAATCGTCCGCTCAGCCGCGGAAACCACACGATTGACACGAGCAGAGACACGAAAGGGAAAGAGTTGTCGGCCTTTCGGCCGCATAGGTTTACCTTCTGCACGCAATCACTCTTGTGCCGCACTTCGCATCCGGAACGTCCGCCTAAGGAGCGTTTTTATAGTGCTTTGAAGATACTGATCGCTGGACTACGCGGTCCTTTTCACTCTCCGGGTCACACATGCGCGGTTTCAAACGGCAGGCTCAAGCTACGTGCATTCTCGCAGCGATTGTGCTCGTTCTTACCGCAGGATGTGCGTCGGCGCAGAGCTTCCCCTCGCATACCGAGCTGAATCCCGCGCTGAGCGGCGGATCTAATCCGGCTCAGCTGCCGCTCTTTGCGTCGCTCGCCGCCGATGCAAACGGTATCGTAGCGAACGTCACCAAAAGCAACTTCTCCAATGCGAACGCATTGCTTGCCCACTACAACAGCACGATCAGCCGCATCACTTCATCAGCGAACGCCTCGCAGCAGAGCACGACCGTCGACGCCATGCACGCATCACAGGGCTCTTTAACGCTTCTTATCGTCGACGCGCAACGCTTCAACGCGCTTAACGCGAACGAAACCGGGCTCCTTGTAGCCGCTCCGCGCGGCAACGCCTCCATCGCAAATGCGCTCGAGATGCAGGCGCTCGGTGCCGCCCTCACAGGGCTCGGGGGGACCATCAACGGGCAGAACGCTGATATCTACAGCGCTGCGGTTCAAAACGGGCTCAACCTCACTCTGTACGGGAACGCCACGACGCTCTTGAACGCGTACGCTAAGCAAGTGAACGGTAGCGTCGCCAACGTCACCGGAGCGGTTTTTGTGACTCCGACCCTGACGCTCACCGAGAGCGCGCATAGCGCGACCTACGGCAACACGCTCGTGCTCGCGGGCAGCCTCCTAGGTACCCAAACGGGTGTGTTCAACGGCACGTTGGATGTGCGCGTCGATAACAGGACCGTGGCAACCGTGCCCACGACCGCGAACGGGTCGTACGCGTATAAGCTCCCCGTCCTCACTATCCCGCCAGGCGCGCACGTCGCGTCCGTCCACTACACGCCCGTCAACGCGCCCTACAAGCCAGCGCAAAGCGCACCGGTAAAATTTTCGATTGCCGCGTCGCCAGTGAACAATACGCTGAGCTTCCTGTCGCCCAGCATCGCGCTAGGCAGCAACGTGCAGGCGCGAGGCACGCTCACCACGGCGACCGGACCGGTTGCCAACGCTACGGTGGTGCTCTCGATGGGCGGCAGTGACGTTGCAAGCGTACAAACCGATCAGAACGGCAGCTACTCGTTTTCCGTGTCGTCCTTGCCGCTTTACGTGTCAGCGCTGCCCGGTGGCGTTACTGCCTACACGGTCTTTGACCCAAGCGGCCAGCCGCTCGCGTCCGCCGCGAGCGCCGCAGCGGTTGTGCCCGCCGACCTGACCGGCCTGTTCGGCATCATCGCAGGGCTCGTGCTCGCCGCGCTCCTGATCGTCTTCCTGTACCGCGGCGGGTATCTACGGCTGGCGCCCGTCGAGAAAGAAGAGGTGGCCGCTCCCGTTCTGCCGTCGGCGAGGGAGGCACGACCAATCGTCGTGCCGGTCCCCGTCGCACGCGTAACGGAAGCGCCACAACGGATCAGCGACTGGGACACGGTTCTCGGCGAGGCCCGCGAAGCGTTTGAGCGTGCTGACGACAAGAACGCCACGAAAGCGCTGTTTGAAGCCGCCGTGACGTCGCTCGCGGTCGTCGCGCACGTCCGCATTGCCGCGCACATGACACACTGGGAGAAGAGCTGGGCGGTCGCGGCGGTCCTTCGAGACGACGACACGCGCCGCGCGCTGCGGCAGTTGACCATGACGTACGAACTCGCCAACTTCGGTGACCGCACGCTCACGGAGTCGCAACGCGAAGCTGCCCTGAGCGCCTTTGCGTCGCTTCGTGGCCACGTCAGCGGCGCAGAGGAGCGCGCGTGAAGCTGAGCTACGCGCTCATCGCAGCTGTCGTCGTCGTCGCGCTCCTCATCAGCGTGCCCCTCCTCAACACGACTAAAGAGGACTTCAGCACGTACAACACGGCGTGGAACGGCGCTTCGGACGCAAAGGCCCTCGCCTCCAGCGACGGCTACACGACGAGCTCCGTCTTTGCGCTCAGCGAGATAGGAAGCTCGGGAGGCGGCGTACTCTTCATGCTCAATCCGAACAGCTCAGCGGGCTTCTCCGCCAGTGACGCGAGCGCGCTTCAGTCCTTCGTCCAAAACGGCGGCGTTCTCGTGCTCGCCAACGACTTTGGCAACGGCAACGCCGTGCTCAGCGGGCTCGGGGTTTCGGGTGAAGCGCGCTTCAGCGGCTCACTCCTCAAGGATAACGCGAGCAAGGGGCTCGATGCGGCGCACCCGCTCATCACGGACGTCAACGCTTCTGGCCTCACCGCCGGCGTGCACGAGCTCTACTTCAACTACGGGACGGTCCTTGACACCTCAGGCAATAACGTCACGGTGCTCGCGCGAAGCGGGCCGACGAGTTACCTAGTGGCTCCTGCGGGCGGCAAGGTCAACGCGACCACCGGCGCGCGCCCGGTTCTTGCCACGCTCAACTACGGCAACGGACGCATCGTCCTGCTCTCCGACCCGAGCGTGCTCATCAACGACATGCTCGGCCAGGCGGACAACCAGCAGCTCCTAACGAGCATGGTCGCGAACCTCACCGGCGGGAACACCGCCGTACCGATCATGTTCGACGAGTCGCACGGCGCGTCTCCGCCCGCGTTGAGCCTCCTGTACGACCGCATCAACGAAAACGATACTATAAAATACACCGTTGTCGTTCTTGCTAGCGTAGCCTTAGTGATCGGAATCAACGCGAGCGGCCTTGTCCGGCGGCGGCAGCGCAAGGATATGGGCCCCACGCCGGTTGACGTGCCCGTGAGCGAAGAGGCCGTGATTACCGATATCGTCAGGGCCCACCCCGGATGGCGCCGGTCGCGCGTGAAGGGGTTCCTGAAACAACTGCAGCAACGGCGGAGGATACGGCGTGGCAACTGAAAGTGACTCGAACGGCATCACAGTGCCGCTCAACATCGAAATGGTCGCCGACACGGCGCAACGCATCAAGGAGGAGCTCCATCGCGTGATCGTGGGAAAAGATGAGCTCATAGAGAAACTCTTCTCGTGTCTTCTCGCTGAGGGGCATATCCTCGTTGAGGGCAACCCGGGTCTTGCCAAGACGACGATAACGAAGCTGTTCGCGCAGACGCTGGGCTGCACCTTCAACCGCCAGCAGTTCACGCCCGACCTGCTCCCCGGGGACATCACCGGGAGCTACGTGTTCGACCAGAAGACCGGCGAGTTCTACGTGCGCAAGGGGGGCATCTTCGCCAACATCGTCATGGTCGACGAGCTCAACCGCGCAACGCCGCGCACGCAGTCCGCGCTCCTCGAGGCGATGGAAGAGCACATGGTCACGATCGAGGGCACGACGTTCCCGCTCGAAAAGCCGTTTATGGTCTTAGCCACGCAAACGACGGTGAATATCGAGGGCACCTTCCCCCTTCCCGAGGTGCAGCTGGACCGTTTCTACGTCAAAATGACGCTCGATTACCCGAGCACTGACGAGGAACTCCAGATCCTGAACGTAAAACAGGCAGAAACGCTCGCCATTACCCAGGTCACCGACCGCGAGGCCATCCTCCGCATGATCGACGTCGTCAGGAACCTCTACGTCGATGAGAAGGTGCTTGAATACATCAGGGACATCGTCGTCAGCACCCGCAATCACAAGGACCTCATGCTCCCCGCGAGCCCGCGAGCGTCGATCGCGCTGCTCGGCATGTCGAGGGTCCGCGCGGCGATACGCGGCCGGGATTACGTCATACCCGACGACGTCAAGGCGATCGCCTACGACGTGCTCAATCACCGCATGCTCATCTCCCCCGAGTCGGAAATCGAAGGCGTCACGCTCGAAGAGGTAATCGCCGCGATTCTTATGGAGGCGCGGCCCTCGCGCTGAGCCCAAAATAACCCTAATCATGAAGACCACCCGTCTCACGCACCTGCTCCTCGCGCTTGCTGTGCTCTTTATCGCACTCGGCGCTCTCCTCGATACGTGGTTTTACGCCGGAGCTGGCTTCGCGCTCGCGCTCTATGTCGTCTGGCGTTTCTTCGCGTTCCAGGCCGCGATCGCGGCACTCAACCTCGACGTGCAGCGAAGTGCGGACAAGGCAGTGGTGCGACGGGGCGGAACGGTCACCATCGACGTTGCCGTCTCGTCAGCGACGCCCGTCGAGGGGCGCTTTACCGATGCGTTGCCTCGCGGGGCCGAGCTCGTGGAAGGAACGAACACCGCTGACCTCGCATTGGCAGCAGGCCAGACGGCGACGTGGCGGTATACGCTTGTGATGGCGAGCAGGCAGAGCGCGCAGGTCGAGCGCGCCACCCTTACGATGACCAACGGCTTGTTCGTGCACACGCTTACGCTGGGTGCCACCCCCCGCGTGGTGCAACAGGCTCCCTACGCCGTAAGCGTCGAAGGCGGGGCCGGCGGGCCGGGAGGGGCGCCCGGCGTGACGAGCGCGTCGGTTCAGTCGCTGTACCGCACGCGCCGCACCGGCGGAGGAACCGACCTCTCGCACATCCGTCCGTTCGTCGCGGGCGACCCGCTCAGGCGCATTCACTGGAAAGCGTCGGCGAGGCTCAACCAGCTCATGACAAAGGAGTTCCTCGCGGAGGTCGACGAGGCGACCGGAGGGGCCGCAAGCGTAAGCCTCATCATCGACCAGGGCGGGACGATGGTTCGCGGCCCTCCAGGCGCCACTGAGCTCGATTTTGCGGTCAACGTTGCGAGCCAGGTCGTCAAGTCGGCGATCTCCAGGGGCAGTCGGATCGGCCTCGTCACCTATGACGACCAAGGGGTTGGCACGAACCTCCGGGCCGACCTATCGCTGTCGCACGCGTCGAGCGTCGTCCGGTCACTCAACGAGATTGAGCCGAGCATTCCGCTGCGCCCCCCGCGCGCGAAGCTCGACGTTACGGGAGCCGACGTGGTGCGCGTCAAGCGGCACTTCGCGGCGACCGAAGACGAGGAGAGCGACGAGGACGTCAGACACTTCCGGCACGTCGTCTCCTATATGTACGCGCGCGGCGAAGGCTACCTGCACAGCCTGAAGCGCGCTCCTGCATTTCGCGCGATAGCCGCTTCACTCAAGCGCTCTCACGGCCAATCGACCATCGTGCTCGTTTCTGACCTTGAAAATGACTTCAGCCCCCTCAGCGAGGGTATCCGCCTCGCGACACGACGCGGGGCCCGCGTGTACGTCGTCGCGCTCTTTTCGAAAGTATTCGAGCAGTTCGCGGATCCGCTTCTCTCGCTTGAGGATGTCTACGCGGCCTACGACGCACACCTGAGGCGGATGCGCAAGCTTGAGCAGATCCCCAACGTGAAGGTCGTCGAGGCGAACACCGCAGAAGCGCTACAGCCCGCACTGCAGGAGGCGCGGATAGCGTAATGGCACCGAGTGGCAACACGGAGCCCGTCAAAGCGGCGCACCCCTCCGAGGTCCTCCTTCTCATTTCAGTGCTCGGGCTCATCGCCCTCGACCTCGCACACCTCACCATCGGGACGTTGGTGGGGGCAGCCGCTCTCGCCGCTTTTGCGGTGGCGTACGCCAGGCGGTGGCATACGTCGAGCTTCGGCTTTTACGGGCTGGTAATCGCCGAACTGAGTGCCATCGGTCTCGGGGCGGATCTCGCCACGGTCGTGGCGTACCAGGCGCTCTGCCTGCTGCTGCTCACGTCGATCATCGCGCCGTTTGCACGCCTTGGGAAGCTCCGCATCTATGCTATGCCCGCGCTGATGACGGCCGCTGTCGCTGCCGCATCGCTCGTGCCGGGCATTGCTGCCGCGTACGCGGGGTGGCTCACGGGCCCTCAGGCGGCGGCGCTGTCAGGCATCATCGTGCTCGGGGCGGCGTTTGCCCTTACGCGGATACGTCGACCGGCGCCCGTGCAACGCCCTATGGAGGCCTGACATGGAAGCGACCGACGATCTTACCTCATATCGCCTTCGAAAGCGCGTTCACGAGCTCGAAGCGGACAACGCGCGCTATCACAAGAACCAGAACCTCGCGCGAAAGTGGGAATTCCGGATCACCGGCCTGGTCCTCATTGCGATCGGGGCGGTGATAACGCTCGTCGCGTACCCGTCGTACAGCGTGTCGCCCATTGCCACCGTCTTGATGATGGTCGGCATCGGCGCGCTGTTCGTCGGCGCCGTCACGCTGTCTCTCAACACCGAGCGCTTTATCAACCAGAAGGTCGCCGAAGACATCGGTCTGAGTAGTATCGTCGTCGTCGATGACCTGCTGCGTGATCTTCGCGTCAAGAACAAAGGTATCTACCTCCCTTCGTCGCTGACCGGTACTAACGTCAAAGTGTTCATACCGCTTAGAGCCACCTACGAAGTGCCCGTCCAGTCCCGTCTCGCAGAGGATCGCGCGTTTCTCATCGATCTCGCAAACCCCGCGCAGGAGGGCGTGCTGCTCAAGCCGCCCGGCTATCATCTGTATCGGTACACGAGTGAGGATCTGCAGGTGGACTGGACAGAAGCGCCGGCGGATTCGGAGGGCGGCGAGGACCAGGAGCCAGGCGTGCAGATGTCTAATGCCACCCTTGCTGAGAAGCTGCAGGATGTCCTCGTAAAAGGTCTCGAAATCGCTGACAAGGTCGTTGTCTCAGAAAACGACGGGCAACTGAACGTGCGCTTGCAGAATACATCGTACCTCGGGATGTGCCGCGCACTTCAAGAAGAAGCCCCCCAAGTCTGCGAGCAGGTTGGCTGTCCGCTTTGTAGCCTCATCGCGTGCATCTATACCGAACACGCCGACACCGCAAGCGTGATTGAAGAGGCGCGCAGTGAAGGCAGTGACATCATCATTCGATGCAGCGGGCTGGCACGATCGTAAGGCGACAGACTGGATCGTTATCACGCGCTTCAGCGCGGCCGTCGGCAGCTGCACAGTGCCCTTGCTCTATGCTGACGACCTCCAAGATCGCACCCTGAAAGCCTCTGGCCGTACACTTGGTCACTGTGGGCAGTCATTTCTGCTACACACTCAGTCAAAGCGTCGTGGCTGCTAGCGCCCTCTTTGACTAACCCACCGGGCAGACGAGTCGAGACCTCTTTGCCGTCAGTGTCACCACGAGCTCTGTGTGACACCTCTCCGGTTTCCCGCGTCATGGACCCCGCGGGCCGAGCCTGTCACGAACTACCCCCTCCGCGAATGCGGCGGTCAGTCAACCTGGATTGCGTTCAACGCTCGAGGTTTTGGCAGATGCTTATCGACTCCCACGTCCGTCAAGCGCATAAACGGGTCACACCCGACGATTCGATGGTTTCAGGTCGATGACAGCACAATGGGTGGGTTAGCTCCGGTGTACGCTATCTGGACTGGTTGTGTCGCTGTTGGCACCGAAAACAGCACATATACATCGCTCGCGAAGGTCTCGTTTAGCGCACTGTTTTGGAGTGCTTGCGCGCTACAGCCCTTGTTGCAGACGGCGTAGTTGGCATAGTAGGCTGTGCCGTCGCGTGCGATCAACACGAAATCTCCGTAGTCAAAGGGAATTTTCGTGTGGTGCACGTTCGTGACGGTGACGTTGGCAACGAGATAGCGGCTCGCAGGAGGGGGGGTCAACGAGAGGTCATACACGACGCTCCCATTGTTAAACTTGATCCACACGCTGCTCGTCGCAGGGTCTGAAGCATCACTGATCCCGTTTAACCGCAGTGCGATCGTCCCGTCGCTCGCGGTCTCACCCAGCGATGCGTGTACCGCCAAAGCCGGCGCGTTATACGTGACCTTGGCGGGCGAAGCCGAAAGAAACGAAGCTGCGAGCGCGATAACTATGAGACTACCGACGATTGCTAGTGCGGCGCCTTGTTTCGCGTTCACAACCCATCCCTCTACATGTACGCGACGCTCACGTGCGCGTCGCCTTCAAACACCTGGTTCGAGCCAACGTTTTCAGCGTGGATCATCGTCGCCCCGGGCGGAAGCTGGACGCTGGCATTCAGGACGTAGCTGTTGATGCCCGCTTGTTTTTGAATGGACAGGTCGTAGTGGTGCGCTATCCCGCTTGCGGAGACCACGTTCGGCTGTACATACGTGTACGTCACGCTTCCGGTCGTGTTGGCAGATACGAGCAAGCGCGACGAAAGAGCGGTAAAGCCGTCTCCGTTCGTCACCTCAGAGCCGTTGAACGCGTGCGTGGCGTTCTGCACCCCGATGAGCTGGGCGCCAGGTGGAACGAGTGCGGTGGAGAAGACGTCATAATCCCACCAACACCCGTTTGTGTACGTGAGCGTCAGCGTGCAGAGGGCCGAACCGTCCGAAAAGAGCTCCGCGTGGTAGTCGATCGTCCGAGTCACGCCGAAATCTGCCTTTCCCGTGCCTAACGTGGTATCGACCACGGAGATGAAGTCCGCTCCGGTCGGCGTGATGTCGCCGGTGGCGCTTCGGAACCAGAATCCCTGATTTGGATAGATGAGCACGTGTCCTTCGTTTTCTAACGTTTGCAACGTGGGGTACAGCGCCAGCTTCTGTGGAACGCTCGAATCGAGGATAAGCTGGGCGAGGTCGTACGTAAGCGTCGACATTAGGTCGGCCGTCGCGTTCCCCAAGATCCCCGCATCAAAGTGTAGGCGATCAGCCACGTTCCTGCTCGTTATGACCTCGCCTGATACCGTTACGGGGCCCGTTATGTTCATAATGGCTTCAACCGCCGTGAAGTCAACGGCTATGACGCCGTCGACCTTGTGTCCGGTCACGTTGTAGAAATCTGACTGCATCTTAGGAGCGAACGAAGCGAAATCGTATTGGACATTTGAATCGTGGAGCGCAGCGGCGTTAACACCGAAGAAGTTTGTGAAGCTCGCAGGCCCATCTAGTCCGACGAGCGCCTGCAGCTCGGATGACGAACGGTAATAGTACTGCAGGCTCGCGATATGTCCGTTATGCATGGTTACCAGTCCCATAACGTCCATTAACCCGCCCGTACTGCGGATTTCGGCGTTGTCCTGCAAGATGAGCAGGTACGTCTTGTCACCGAAGAAGCCGGCAACGCTCAGGCCATCTGCGATCGGAAAGATGAGTGTTGCTACCACGAGAACAATGACAACGAGCGCGACGTATCGGACGGCACGGGACCGATCAGAATCAGCCATGGTGATTCACGCTATGCTCACTCCTTTATTATAATGTTAACTTGGCGACCCGGTCGCGCCGGAATCACGGCGTGCGCTTAAACGGAGCTCTACAATACGTCCCGACGTATCTGATCCAGGAATGACCCTCCCCGACGCTGTCACGGTTCCTTGGCGTTGCGTGGCGGTTACGGTCGGGTGACGCGTGCTCAACGGCGGAGCGCGTACACGCACCTGCGTTGGCGTCACGCACGTCAAACGGCGCCACGGGGCTAAAATCGCGGCACAGGCGTCAGCGCCCCCGTGTCCGCACACGAACCAATAAGCGCTCGTGGCTTGAGAAGGCGTCGCTTGACGCGTGCGGGAGCCGAGGATGGGGGCTCAGCGGCACACCCTTTCGCGCAGCTCACGCGTTATGGCCTGTGCGAGGCCGTGGTGAGCGGGAATCAGTCGACGTAACCGTGAGCTCGCTCGCTAGAGCCTAGTGGTGCATCTGGCACGCATCATCGTCGATGCGCGAAACGATGGCACGGCGACCTGAAGCGGTTGAAATCGTACGTATCCGCAAAAGCGCAACTAGGGTAGTGCGATGCGGTGAGGCGGCGCGTTCGTTGCGAGCGCTTTTCACCCGATGAAACCCCGCGTCTTCGCGGTAACAGCTAGCAAAATATATATCGCGTCGCTCAGGGTTGTAGGTAGTTAAAGTCAAGTGAGTTCAGTACACTTCTAGTAATCGTCGAGCTAAGAAACGGCGACCTCACCGACACTGTTTGCAGAATTTGCTATACGAAGAATGGGCTTGATCGTAGCATCAAGCGCATACGATAGGAGAAAAAAAATGAAAAAAGTAGTCGTTTCGTTATTCGCGATCTTTGTGGCCCTTTCGGTGTTTGGGGCGATGAACGTGTCAGCTCAATGTGCTGCCACCACCGCTGCAGCGACAAGTTCGTGTGCGGCGACGACCTGCGCTCAGTGTACGAGCTGCACCACCTCAACGTGCTGCGGCTGTCCGACCACGTGTGCGACCGCCTGCCCGACCGTTACCTGTCCGGCAGTCGCGTGCTGTGTAGTGACATCGTGCTGTCCGACGGTCCACGAGTTCCAACCGTACCACATGCAGGATATGGACTGGGATTAAGCGCGGACACGCCGAGAGGCGCACGTGCCAGTCACCGGTGAGTCGCGGCTATGGCCGCGTGAGCCGGTCTGAGTGGTTGGAAGCTGGATCAAAGGCGATTATTCAATAGCAGTGTTTGTGGTTGTTGACGCCAAGCGTTTTTTTTGAAACGTGGGCGGTTTGCAACAACCACCCCATCGTTTTTATTTAACGCTTCTTTAGAAATAACTGACGGAAATCTTTCTTGGGGATGGTTCTGTCCCCTTGTCCTTTCTTTGGCTGAGGCCGATTGTTTCTCGACATATGTGCTGTTTTTAGTCCGTTGCGGTGCCGGCTTAGCTGACGAAAAACGCAGCGAGCGATAGCACCGCGACGTATCTGCCGAAGACGAGCGCGTCGGTGAAGGTGAGGTTGTCGTACCACAGAATGAGAACGTCAAAACGGCGTCTTATTGTGCAATGCCCTAATGTCGCGTCGTTGAACTGCGGGTAGAACGCGGTCACGTTCAAACTCGAATGCCCTAACACCTGCTACAGCTGTCGCGCGTCCCAGCCGTTGCGCACACAGTGGATCGCATAAGAATGTCGGAATGTGTGGGGGTGGACATCTTTTCCGACTGTCGTTCCATATCGCTTGATGAGGTTTCGCACCCGTCGCTGTTTTGGGGCAAATATGGGCCGATCATCGGGGAGTTGTTGTGCTGAAACGTATTCGGAAGAGCATTTTGATCGTCTCTGCATCCAAATGCACCCTTCGCTGCTTTCCTCCTTTCGCCTTTGTCACGTTGATCACGTTGTTTTTTGGTTCGATGTCGCGTGGCGTGATGGTGAGCAACTCGTTGACCCGTACCCCCGTGCGCCACAGCACCCGCAGCATAAGATAGTCGCGCTGACTGCACTTGTGCGCTGCTGCGAGCACCTGATCGACCTGTTCTTTCTCGAGGTAGTCGGTGATGTTCATCATCCGCAGTGTCGAAAAGGTGAAGTATCGGCACTAGCGGTTGCGATTTTGAACAGCAATCATCATCGTGCGTAAGGGTCAAGAAAACAGTCGACAAACCGACAATTTGTCGGCCGCATGCGGCTAGAAAGTAGAGCGCACCGAGTCAACATCTCGCCATCAGTTTCAGACCGCAGCCTTTATCTGTATGTTCTGAGACGTTCTTAGGCGTCTGTGACTGATCGCGACGTGCGCCATTTTGCCGATTATCGCGGTGCGTACTACGGGGTCTTTGACAAGACGTTCTGTTTCAGTGCGATCAACATCGACATTAACCATCTCAAACTCGATGAGCCGCTCAGCATGCTCTACACCGATGATCCTGTGATTGCTGATTATCTCATCGCAACCTTCGAAACCTTATGGAAGCTAGCAACCCCCGCACAACAGCGCATTGATGAGCTCCTTGAACATCAGTGTTTGTGACTGTTGCAGGGCAGCTTCGGAAGGATACTTCTTGCGCATTGTTCAAATAATAGAAATTATCTCTATTAGCTGTCTTTTGAAGGATTGGGCAGTCCGACGCTACTGAACTGAGCAACCCGCGAACAAATCGACGCAAACAATGCGAAATCCATCCACGCCACGGACGATATTGCACGATCACGGAGCACGTGAAGTGATGGAGAAAGTAGCCGTTGTCATTCCGACGTTAAACGAGGAACGCTCAATCGGCAAGGTCATCGACAGTGTTCCGGTTGTCGACCTCTTGCAAAACGGGTTCGAAACTGCCGTGTACGTGATTGATGGACGATCCACTGACGCCACGAAGAAGATCGCCGTCGAAAAGGGTGCTACGATCATACTCGAAGAGCGGCAGGGAAAGGGATCGGCAATCCAAACGGCATTTGAGTCCATTAATGCCGACTATGCAATCATGGTTGACGGGGACGACACGTACCCGATCGAAATGGCGACAGAGATGACACGCCTGCTCAAGAAATGCGACGTCGTCATCGGATCGCGGCTCAAGGGTACCATAGAGCCGGGGGCCATGACCAGAGTGAACGTCGTGGGAAACGTCCTCCTCTCGATCCTCGCGCGAGCGCTGTTCGGCACGCACATCAGCGACGTGTGCACGGGTTTTTGGGGCTACCGAAGCGACGCTATTCGGCGCTTGAAGCTCGGAGCGAGCGGCTTTGAAATTGAAGCTGATATGTTTGCTGAATGCGCGAGGCACGGTCTACGTATAGTGGAAATCCCGATCACCTACCGCGCTCGAAAGGATCGACCAAAGCTTGCTTCTTTGAGGGACGGCGCAAAAATTGGTCTTTTTTTGTGTAAGCGACGTTTGCAGCTGACACAAGGGAACAGCGGCCCACGCTCACGACGTTAAGCACGATCCAATGTTTGAACCTCAACTTGTTTTTGCATTCGCAGTAACGCTTTATCGTGTTGTTCCTAAGCTACCTCGCAGCATCGGTCGATCCCAGAGGAGCAAAAGTGAGTGCTTTGCACGTTCTTGCGCGGCTCGCGTCGATAGTCTGGATACCGTATTGATTCCGCGTATTGGCATTCTAGGCGCAGCGATCAATAAACTCATTTTTTCATATTTGGTGCCTACTATGTGTCTCTCTTCACCGAAGCATTTTTGGCGGAGATCAAAACGAGCCAAAGCAGTGTCGACAGAAGAAGAAACAAAAAAAATCGTTCTAGCACGCTGAAAAAAGAGTTTATTGATCACTGCTAGCCTCTATTTGACAATCCACATCTTCAGCGCCTCTCCGGTTTACCCTTACTTGTGTTGGTGATCTCTGCATAAGTGTCGTGCGGATCTTCAATCATCCCGCTATGTTGTTCGCTCTTGTTCAATCGGGCTATTCGTCGAAGTTCCAAAAACAGACGCAAAACCGCATCTTTTTATAGCACCTTCGCAGGAGTTGTGTGCGGTGAGCTCTTTAAGGCTTAATGACTGCCGCTGACCCGGGTGTGACTTTCATGATTCATTCCTCCAGCAAAACGCGATTTGCGTGCGTAGCCCTTCTTGTCGCGTTGCTGTTTGTGGCTGTTTTTGCCGTTTTCTGCAGTTCGCCGGACGACGGCGTGCTAACCGTTGTGGCACAGGCACCACCGGCCAACACAACGGTGGCGAACAACGTAACGGTGGCCCCGGGCAGCATATCGCTCGGTAGCACGGTGCAAGCCACCGGGAAGGTTACCGTGGGGACGAAACCCCTGGCAAACGCGGCCGTATCGCTCCACATGGGCGATGTGAAATTGGCAGATGCCCAAACGAACGGCAACGGTGAGTACTCCTTCGCGGCTCCCGTCGGCGAGTACTACTTTCCGGCAGCATTTTCGAATGGTGCCACGATCTACACGGTGGTTGAACCTGGTAATGCCTCGCTCCCAAGCGCTCCGAGCGCGGTGACCACCGTTTCCGTCGATTCGCTTCCGTTATATCTCATTATTGCCGCGGTCACCGTAGTGATCCTGATTGTGCTTTACGTTATTGCGCGGCGAATGCGTGGACAAGCAGTGCTGCCTCTTGCCAGGAGACGACCGGCCGAGCAAACGGTCAGCACGCCGGCGCACGCGTCGCGACCCGAAGCGAGTGCGCAAAATCAACAGGAACTCGTAGGGGGAATAACGCCAGCTGCGGATGCCATGGCGGAAACGCGGCCGGAGGAAGCGCCTGAACTGGAATCCGCTTTGCCCGCCGAACGCGAGGCGCCACACGTCGACGAGGAGCCGCAAGAGCCGCAACCGCCCGAACCGGAGGAAGCGCCACCGGAAAGCGTTGCCGAGACGGGTGTGCTGAAACAAGCGCGTGACTTTTTTGAGCAAGGCAACGATCGGCAGGCGGTCAATGCACTCTATGACGCCGCACTAACGGCTCTCGCAACAACGCACGAGGTCAAGATTGCGTCGAGCATGACGCACTGGGAGAAATATTACGCCGTTGAAGCCGCGGTGCCGGACGTGCAAGCGCCCTTGCGCACGCTCACCCTCGTGTACGAGCGTGCCAACTACGCGGGCAAGGCGCTCACAGACGAGCAGCGCAATGCGGCGCTTGAGGGGTTTCGTGCCATCAAGGCACACGTTGAGGCTGTCAAGGGGAGCTCGTAAGCGGTGGTCGTTCAAAGGCTTTGACGCACGCGTTTGATGAGCCAGAGCGTGCGGGGCTGTTTGTGCACGCATCAGCCACACGTGCACTGGTCTCTGGGGCTCTCGACGCGACGCGATCCGGCGCTTGCAGCTCTCAGCGCGGCTTTGAAATTGAAGCTGACATGTTCAATGAATGCGTAAGACAAGGCTTGCGCATCACGGAAATCCCGATCACGTACCGCGCTCGAAAGGATCAGCTGAAGCTGTCGTCAATACGGAGCGGGTAACAATAGGTCTTTTTTTTGCGCACGCTCGCCCATGAACGGATATCGCCCGCGAAGCGCTCCATTTTGAGCGGGAACGGTATAAATAGTTTCGTCATCGAGTGTATACGATGAAAATAGCGATGATAGGAAAAGGAAACGTAGGGACGGCGCTTAGCACCGGGTGGCGGCGTGCCGGGCACGAAATACGGTTTGGGCACCGAGATCCGAAAGAGCCTGTGCGTGAGGCGGCCGAATGGGGTGAGGCCGTCGTGCTCGCGGTTCCCTTCCTTGCGGTCCCCGAGGTGACTGCAGAAGTCGGCTCCGCGGCAGACGGGAAGGTGTTGGTCGACGTTACCAACGCGTTAGGACCGGGAATGGAGCTGGCGATCGGGTTCTCCACCTCGTCCGCCGAAGAGATCCAAAAAGCGCTGCCGGACGCGAGAGTCGTCAAGGCCTTCAACACCGTATTCGCACAGAATCAGAGCACCGCGAAGGTAGGCGCCGAGCAGCTGTCCGCGTTCGTCGCCGGAGATGATGAAACGGCAAAACGGGTCGTCATGCAGCTCGCGGCAGACATAGGCTTCGACCCGATTGACGTGGGCACACTGAGAAGCGCGCGCTATCTTGAGCCGATGGGAATGTTACTCATCTCACTTGGGTATGACTTAAAGCTGGGGACGAACATCGGGATTAAACTGATAAAGGGTTAAGTCACACTGTCATTCAATTTGAGCGTTGACTAACTCATCTAGCGCTGTCCTGGCAGACGCCTCCAAGATAGCAAATCACCGTTTCGATGTCGCAGCGGGTTAGTTTATGGACCGACTTCAAGGCGGTATCTATGTCAAACGCCCAGCGCGGATCCGGCTCGTGCACCCATTCTTCGACGATATGCCTAAAAAATCATCAACCGCAGAGGATGCGGGGCGATTCCTCGGCAAGCTTACTAATCCCCAGAATCTGCCTTCACTCAAGCTGGCCATATTTGTTTCGGTCATCGTACTAGTCACTTTTCTATTATGGCTTCTCACGTGGCTGAATTTGATTTGAAGAGAGATGAGTCAGCTTGTAGCCTTGACTCGCGCTGTATGAAACGAACTAGCTTATGCGGTAGCGCTGCCTCTCTCCTAGTGCCTGCACGCTGACTCTGAGGTTGCGGCTACTTGTAACTTTGTATGCGTTGGGCGGCGTGTTCTGCGATTCGGGCAACATAACCGTGCAGCCAGCCGCGGACAACGAAGCAATCACAAGCAAAAGCACAACTATCACGGCTGCTTGTTTTGATTGCATTCGATGTCCAAGCAACTGAAGACAGCTTAAGCATGACGAATAGCTTGCGCGATGCTACGCCTTGACTGCTTGAGAGCGGATTTTTAAGTTAGCGGAACGCGTGAAGCCCGCCTTTTAGTGCGTCGCTCGCCTCAGCAGGAGGCCCACCCGCCACAGCGCAGTGAATTGTGCGAGGATTGCAACAAGAAGCACTGCTGGCTCAGCCAAGCCAACGAGCAGCCCTATCGCGAGGATGATGAGACGCTCACTTCGCTCCGCGACGCCAGCGGTGCAATGGAATCCCATTCCTTCACCCTTCGCACGCACGTAGCTCACGAGAAGGGAGCCCATAAGGGCGACGCCGACATAGATCCAGTTGATGCCAGCGATGCCAAGACCGAGCAACACGATGCAATCGACGTAGCGGTCAGATATGGAGTCGAATGTCGCGCCGAAGGTTGTCGTGGCGCGTCGGTTGCGCGCCACGGCGCCGTCGAGCATGTCGACAAAGCCGGTGATGAGGATCAGAACGCCACCCGCGACGAAGAACCCAAGGGCAATGACAATGCCTGCGACGACGCCGAACGCGAGACCGGCGAGCGTAAGCATATTGGGGGTGACGCCGAGGCCGACGAGGAGATTCGCCGGTCGCGCGAGGAGCCGATCAACTGAGTCTTTGAGTCTGCTTAACACGGGTGTCTCTCCTGTGGCGTACAACGACCTGCCTGGAGGAAATGGCGCGTTCCCGTAATATAGTTGACGAATTGGTGCGCCGCCGAGAGCGCCGCTGGTTCAACGATGGCGGGAGCTGCACCGCTGTGCCGCAAAGCGCTCTTGGAAGCATCGTACTAAGGGCCGCGCTCGCGGGCGGCATGGTTGGTGGGGTACAACTCCGTCTCTAAGTGATCTAGAAGGGGGAACGTGCAAACGGACAATCAAGCGAAGCCCCTCACACCAGTTTCGGTTCACCTAAATTTTATATATTAGGTTAGCCTAAATATTATATAGAGAAACATGTCGCAGAAACACGAGCTGAGCCCTTCGGAAGAGGAGTATCTCGAAGCCATTTACACGAAGCAGGAGGGGAGCGTGCGCGTCGCCACCACGGGAGATTTGGCGGCCTGCCTCGGCGTGAGAGATGCAAGCGTCACCGGGATGCTCAAGAAATTGAGCGAAAAGGGGCTCGTAGACTATACGCCCTACCGCGGCGCAACGCTCACCGAGGCTGGATGCACGATCGCTACAAAGGTAAAGCGCAAGCACCGGCTGCTTGAGCGCTTTTTGGTGGATATCTGTGGAATCGACACGCACGAGTCGCACGAGCAGGCGTGTGAGATCGAGCACGTCATCTCAGATAAGGCAATTGATAGTCTCTCCGCCCAGTTGGGCCACCCTTCGACGTGCCCTGGCGGAAGCGCCATACCCGAGAGCGACAGCGAGGACGAGACACCGGTTTCAAAGCTGTCTGACGTGGGGAACGGCGCGTACACGATTCGGTTTCTGACTTCCCGTGAGCCGGAGACGATCAGTCGGCTGTGCTCGCTCGGCCTTATCCCCGGGCTCACCGTGCGCGTGTTGCGCACAATCGCAAAGGGCCCCCTGATCATCGAGACGAAGGATACGCAAATCGCGCTCGGCAGGGACGTCGCAGAGTCCCTTCTCGTAAGCTCGGAAGGGGAGGAAGCACAAGGGCGACGAAAGCGAAGACGGAGAGGCGCACCCTCTACGGCGACCCCAGGTTAACCCGTATCATCTCCCTGATGCACGACGCAGACTTGGCGTAAAAGGAGCGGAGCGGATAGCTTACCACGCATATGGCCGAAACGACGTCAAAAACGAGCACTCCCAAGAGTATCGCGCTGATGGGAAACCCCTCGGCGGGGAAAAGCGCGATGTTCAGCCAGATGACGGGAGTCAACGTCATCGTTTCCAACATCCCGCAATCAACGGTGATGGTGCAGAAGGGGCTGTCGCACCTCGACGAGCACACCGTCGTGGTGTATGATCTCCCCGGGGTCTATTCCGTCACCGCTGTTACCGAAGACGAAGCGGCGACAAAGGACTTCCTCCTGAGCACCTCATTGGAAGCCGTCATTGATATCGTTGACGCCACGCGGCTCGAACGAAACCTGTATTTGACGTTGCAGCTCCTCGAACTCGGCCTTCCAGTCGTCGTGGCCCTTAACCAGGTCGACTTGCTAAAGACGCTTGACCTTGACATCGACGTCGCTGACCTCGAAAGAGAGCTTGGGGTGCAAGTCGTGCCGACCATCGCGACCCAGGGAGAAGGCGTGCACGAGGTGCTGGAGACGGCGTTTCACTACGCCGACCAGCCTTCGAAAAGGACGCATGGGCAGGTGAGCTATGACGACCACGTCGAACGCGCCATAGCAGCGATTATCCCCCTGCTTCCCGAAACGAGCATCCCCAAACGGGGATTTGCGGTGCGGCTCCTCGCGGGCGACAAAGACTTTGAGTCGCGTGTGGATGAGCACGCGCTTGAGCTCGTCAAAGCGTTTAGGGGGGGGGTCGAGCGGGCCCACGGTGAGGACGTCGCCGTCACTATCGCCCGCGGACAACACTCGACGGCCGACCTCATCGCGAGCGCCGTGCTGGTCAGGAAAGTTCACAAGCCAACGCTCGGCGAGAGGTTTGGCGAGGTTTCGACGCGTCCGCGCACGGGATACCCCCTGCTCGTCGCGCTTGTCGGCGGCATGCTGGCGCTTATCTTCTTCGTCGGCGGCTATCTGAGCAGCCTGATCACCACGTTCTTCGAGGGAATCGTTTTCCCGCCGCTCTATGCGGTTGTCGACGCGCAGGTTGCCAATCCGTTCATCACGTCCGCCGTCCACTCCACGCTGCTCGCCTTAGCGGCGGTACTCGCCATCGCCATTCCCTACATCCTGATCTTCTTCATTTTCCTCGCGATCCTCGAAGACGTCGGCTACCTCCCGCGCGTAGCGCTGCTGCTCGACCGGCAGGCGCACGTCATCGGCCTGCACGGCCGGTCCATCATCCCCATGCTGTTCGGCTTTGGCTGCAGCGTGCCTGCGATTATGGCGACGCGAGCCCTTCCCACGAGAAAGGAGCGGATAATCACCACCGCTCTCATCACGCTCATTCCGTGCTCGGCGCGCACCGCGATAATTCTCGGCGTTGCGGCGACCTACGCGGGCATCCAGTACGCGCTTGCCATCTACCTCATCTCCTTCGTGCTCATCATCGCCTCCGGGAGGCTGCTCCGATCGACCGTGCCGGGAACGACGGCGGGGCTCGTACTCGAAATTCCCCTTATACGGAGGCCGGCGCCCGTCCCGATCCTCAAGAAGACGTGGCTGCGAATGAGGGAGTTTCTTTACATCGCCGTGCCCCTGCTCATCGTAGGAAGCATCGTGTTCGGATGGCTCGAGCTGACTGGCTTTAGTCAATTCATCGAGGCGCCGATGGCGCCGATCACCGTCGGAATCCTGGGACTCCCCTCCTTCACAGCCATCTGCCTTATCTACGGGGTGCTCAGAAAGGAGATGGCCGTGGAAATGCTTGCCATCGCGTCGGGAACGTTTATTTTCAGCACCGTGATGACGCCGGTTCAAATATTCGTGTTCTGTCTCGTCGTCACCCTCTACGTGCCGTGCATTGCGACGTTCGGCGTCATAGCACGGGAACTCAACGCGCGGTGGGCCGTGGGCATCTCGATCTTTACCATCGTCGTGGCGCTCATCGCTGGCGGTATTGCGTTTCGGGTGCTCACCTTCGCGCATTAGTGACGGCAGCGCAGCATTCCGGCACGTTTTTTGCTGTGGCGGGTCACGTAGAGCTGTGAAACCTTCGCTCGATGATCTGATCAAGTGGTGGGGCGCCGTCGCTTTGGTGCTTATTGTGCTCAGAATATACGGCGTGCTCTAAAGTTCCGGCCTTGATCGAAGAACGGCGCCGGCCCCGTCATGGTCGATCAGAGTCAAACGCATACGCATCCATGCCCAAGTCGCCCCAGTACCAGCTGTGATGGAGGAGCTTGCCGCGCGCCTTGTCTCCTGCCGCCCCGAATACTACAAGAAGCGGCATGAAGTGATCGGGGTACGGGTGAGCACGTTCAGCGTAAGGGCCCCGCTCCCGATACTTCACAAGGCTTAAGCGCTCGCCCCGAGTCACCGCGTCGGTCAGCCAGCCGCTGAATTCGTAGGCCCAATCATCCGTGGCGGCACCTTCGCCTAGCGATGCCGCAGCGTAGCCAAGCGGGTGGACCGCGCCACCGCTGCCGAGTATAAGAACGCCGTCATCCCGCAGCGATGAGAGAGCTGCACCAAGCGCTATATGCTGCGCGGGGTCGAAGTGGCGCTGGATCGAGAGTTGCACGACGGGGACGTCCGCGTTGGGAAACATAAGCATCAGCGGCACCCACGCACCATGGTCAAGGCCACGATGGCGGTCAAGGTCGCAGCGTAAGCCAGCGCCGTGAACAAGATCAGCCACCCGCCCGGCAAGGTCTGGTGAACCCCGTGCATCATAGCGCAGCCGGTAGAGTTCAGAGGGGAACCCGTAAAAATCGTGGATCGTTTCGGGAGCTTCTACGGCGTTAACCGCAGGTCGTGACGTATTCCAGTGGGCGGATACGCATAGAATTGCGTGCACGTTCCGGTATCGGTCGCCGAGCGTGGCCAGGAACTGCCGCGCCGGGACGTTTTCGAGGGGCAGAGTGGGGGCGCCGTGCGATACAAATAAGGTAGGCAGTGCGTCTGCAGACACGGTTCTTCCTCAAATAATGCTACACTAATGATCGAATCGACCGACCTTTTGGCACGGCGGACCCCCTACTGTGGCCTCTTTCCTTGAGCACGTGTAGCGGTGCCGTCAAATTTCGCCATCCATCTAAATGAGATACCCTCACGCAAGACCAATCTGTCGCATCAGCCCGACCAAATCGTAGAAGAGCTTCTCTTCGGTGATCTCACCCTTCTCATTCCAGTGGGCAACCGTGCAAAACTCGACCTTAAACTTCTTGTTCGTCGGTTGAATCTCGTTTCCGTCAGGGCCAGCCATAGGGCCTGTCATCGTACCGGTGAAATTGGCTATCGAACACGTCCAGTCGCCCTCGCCGAAAAGCACCAGATATGGACGGTTCCCCACACGGTTGTCGGGAAAGGTCCTGAAGAATTGCTCAGCTTCTGCTTGGTGCGCCTCTAGTCCTCTCGTCGGTTCGGGTTGCCCCGGCCAGTACACGGCGACTTCTTCGTGGTGCCGTTTGTTGAACGTGTCCCAGTCCTGGCTGTTCCAAGAATCATCCAACGTTATCATCAATTGCTTGTTTCCCTCAACACTCATTTAAAGTCCCTCCAAAACCGGAGTCGTTTTGAGTATGAGGAGGGGCAGCGCCGTGGCCCATAAGCGTTTCCATCGCTTTGGGTGAACGCGCCGTCTGTGGGCAACAGCGGACGCCTCACGCGTGGCAACGTAAAGCGCTCAGCGATGGACAAACACCAACTGGAAGGTCAAGATGGGCGTTGATCACCGTCAAAACACCTCAAAAGAACAAGCTTTATTGCAAGCCACGCCAGTTTTGAGCATCAATTGGTGAGGCGTATGCCGAAGAGAGTATTAATCGCGTATGGAAGCCGTTATGGAAGCACCGATGAGATCGCACGCGCAATGGTGCAGATCTTAGAAAAAGAAGGGCTAGAAACACAGCTACTTGATCTTAGACATACGAAGCAAAAGGAATGGCCCCCACTAGCATCGTTCGATGGCATCCTCATCGGCTCGGGGATCAAGATGTTTCGATGGGTTGGAGACGCGACGACTTTTCTCAAAAAGCACGCGGACGAGCTCAAAGCGCTCAAAGCGAAATGGCTGGTGATAGGCGTTTTCGTGAGCTGTGGATCCGCGTCAACGCCTGAAGGCATGCGGAGGCCAAGGACAGGTACGTAGACAAGGTCTTGACCGATCTTGGAATCAAAGCAGACGTGGATATCTATGACGCCTTTGGCAGCGTTTTAGACCTCTCCTCCTCGGCGCAAATGGGCTTCCTCGACAAGCGAATGCTCGGTATGGCGGCAAAACAGATGGTCAAAGATACGGGTATTCACCTGACGGAAGGCGCTCGGAACGATTTGCGAGATTGGGACCAAATTCAGACGTTTATGGAACATTTCGCCCAATTGCTGAAAGCAGGAGATGGCGCGAATTGACGAATCGGGTTGCCGCAGCCGATAGTCGGAACGCCAACGCAGCCGTGCGCCGGCTTGGGTTCTGGTCGGCGGTCCTAACCGCTGTATTCGCCGCGGCATTTTTCGCGGTCGGTATCGCGACCCCGGTGCGATCTATCCCCTACCCTTACGTAGCCTCATTCATTCCCAACGATTACCTCTGGATGTATCCGGCATTCCTGTTGGCGCCGACCTTTGTCGTGCTCGTGGCGTGCATCCACTCCTACGCGGCCGATGAAAGGAAGGTATTCAGTCAGATCGCCTTGTCGTTCGCGGTGGTCTATGCGGCCGTTATCACCACAGACTACTTCATTCAGTGGACCGTCGTAGAACCGAGCATCTTGAGCGGGGAGACGGCCGGTCTCGCTCTGTTCACCCAGTACAACCCTCACGGGCTCGTCGTTAGTCTCGAAAGTCTTGCGTACCTCATGATGAACGGGGCGTTCGTCTTCGCCGCCGCTGTTTTTGCCGGGGGAAGGCTTGAGCGCGCGCTGCGATGGCTGTTCGTCGCGAGTTTTGTCGTGGCGGTCGGATCGTTTGTCGGCCTTTCTCTGCTGGGATATGCCATTGTCACGTTTGAGGTGGCAGTCATCACGATAAACTGCGTCGTGCTGGTTATCTCAGGCGTGTTGCTGAGCGTTGTGTTCAAGCGACCGGGTGTTGTGGGCCCTAGCGTCTGACTACGGTGAAGAAGGTTCCAGAAGTGCGGCCGCAAAGCGCTTCACCTTCTCGACGTACTCTCCGCTTTCCACGTCGTTAGCCGCAACGTCAAACACGGCCGCCGCCTTTTTTCCAGAAAGCGTTTCCATGCTTTCGAGCATCTTTACACTGCCCTCGCTGCCCGGCTGTCCGTGCGTGCAAAAGAAGGCGACACTGGTGAACTTGTCTTTGTTTTGTGCAAGATACGTTCGTATCGGGCTGGACATCTTCCCCGCCCACACAGGACTGCCGATGACTACCATATCATAGGACGCGGCGTCGTTCGTCGTTTGTGCGATTTTTGCGCGGACCCGCAGGAACGCCTGCATCGCCAACCTGCCCATGCCCTTGCCTTTTGTGTCGGACACGATCGCTTCAATATCGGCGTTGAGGTTCTCAGCAAGCGCCTCGGCGACCCTTTTCGTGTTTCCCGTTCGCGAGTAATAGGCTACGAGTGCTTTCATTGCTGTGCATTATGCCGCACCCGCTTTTTAGGCTTACCCAACGAGGCACGGCCAGTCGGCATCGACCGAGTAATCTCGCGATTTGGCGGCGCGATTCGAATGAATTAAATAGTTGGCAAAAAATCTTCTCTTGCGTGGCACCCGGAAGCGATTAATATCTCTCATCTTGTCACGAAACTCAGCTCCCTCACCCCGATCGACGGTATAAATTTCGTCGTCGCGCGGTGACGGCTACCGCTCACGCTTCAATTGGGTGCTTACAAAGTCCGTTCTTATCACTCGCGGTTGATATCATGATGACAGCGGCCATCGTCCTAGCAGCTGGCAAGTCTGAACGCATGGGGCAAAACAAGCTGCTCCTGCGCATGAATGGTGGTACCTTATTAGATAACGTCTTGAACGCGATTGCTGCCGCGGAAGTACACGAAACGGTCGTCGTAGTTGGACATAACGCTGAGGAAATAATCAAAGTCGTGACCTCGAAGCGAGACGCTCCGCAGATTGTGATAAACCGAGATTATGCGCAAGGGATGGCATCGTCCTTTCAAACGGGGCTGCAGTTGCTGCCTCATGTTGACGCAGCATTCCTCGTTCTTGGCGACCAACCAATTCTCGACAAAAATCTGCTGGACATTATGATGTACCAGCTGAGGGATAATCGCGAAACACTCATCGTGAGCCCGATATATGAAGGAAAGAAGGGGCATCCAGTGCTCTTTCGCAGAGAGCTCTTCGGCGAAATACTCGGTTTGAACGAAAACGAAACCATCCGAGACGTCATTCATCGGCACGCGGGTAGACTGCTCACCGTCGAAGCACCTGAGTGGACCCTCGTGGATATGGATACCCGGGAGGATTACGCCCGCATCCGCGCCTTAATGAACCGCGGCCCGTGAGGGTTTACGTGCGTAACGAGTGCCTCTCGCTTCTGTTGTGCCGGATGATTTCGGCTAAGATACTTATCCCGATCTCCTCAGGCGTCTCAGCACCTATGGCCACGCCCACCGGCGCGTGAAGCATGGTGAGTTCCCCTGCGCTGACGCCGTCCGTTTGCAGCCGCTGCACGAGATGTGCAACTTTTGCCCTGCTGCCGAGCAGGCCGGTGTAGGCAGGTTTCTTCGCTACCATGGTCTTTAGCGCGATGTAATCGTGTTCGGGTTCTCCGTGAACAATGACGACGAAGTCATTGGGGGATACGTCAAACTCACCCACCGCGTTGGCGAAGTCGCCGGTGATGACCCGTTCGGCCGTCGGAAAGCGCTCTTCGGTGGCTCGCTCAGGGTCATCATCGATAACGATTACCCCGAACCCCACCATTTCGGCCAACCGTGCCAAAGGCAACGCGACGTGGCCCGATCCGACGATGATCAGCCGCGGATCCGGTTCAACGGCGTCAACAAACACCGTTATCTGACCGCCGCACATCAGGCCCGTTTCAATCGCCCCCTCTTTCTGATCGCTGGTCATGCTGAACGCGACCGTTCGCCCCGTATGTTCTCCCAAGGCTCGTACGCACTCATCGACAAGCGCTTTTTCAAGGCCCCCGCCGCCGATCGTCCCGTAGGTCGCCCTGTTTTCTCGGACGATCATTTTCGCGCCCACCTCCCTCGGCCCCGAACCCTTCTTCTCGATGACGGTGCACAGGGCAAGCCGCGTCCCCTTCTCCAACAGACGTCGTGCTTCAGCCAGAATGTCCATATCTGAGGTCATTGCGTTCGCCCCACCTGAAGCACCTTTTCACATGCGCATTCTTTTTTTGTCAAACGCACACTATACGTCTGCGATGAGCTCCTCGGGGCTGATGGGGATATGTCGTATCCTAATGCCCGTCACGTTCTCGATAGCTCGCACGACGGCCGGAGGCACGCCGATCGTTGGCGCTTCGCCAACGCCCTTAACTCTGTGCGGGTACGACGACGGTTGCTCGACGATTGTGATAGAGAATTCCGGGATGTTCTCGGCGATGGGCAGGCCAGCGTCGAAGAGATCCTTCGTGAGCAGTCTGCCCTCTGCATCGTGCACCACACCCTCGAACAGCACCTGGCCGATGCCCTGCAGGGAGCCGCCGATGATCTGCCCCTCCACCACTCCAGGGGTGAGGGCCCTGCCGACGTCATAGTGCGCGGCGCACTCCGTTACGTTCGCCATGCCGAACTTGTTGATGTGCACTGTAGCGAGGTTTGCGCCAAACGAGTTCACCTGTCCTGAATGCCTGTCAAAGACCTCGGCGTCATAACTACCGTCGAGCAGCGCTTCCGCAGTGTAGGCCTCACGCCTGCGCTCCACTTGCGCCTTCACGTTTCGTGCCGCGGCTACCACCGCCGCGCCGCCGACAATGGCGCTCCGGCTCCCCCACGTTCCCACGCCGTTTGTGAGCGTGTCGCTGTCTCCGGTATTCAGGGTGATCACGTCCGGAGCGACGCCGAGCTCTTCGCTCAGCAATCGCTTCACAAAGGCAGTGTGTGCCTGACCGTGCTGGTTGCTGCCCAGCCACACGCTTATCTTGCCGTTTTGCACGCGTATCCTCGCGGACTCTCCTGGCGTTACGGCGGGTACGAGCACGAAGAAGCTCAGCCCTGCTCTGTCGCTTTGCGATTTTTCCCTGTACTTGAGCTCCGCCACCGCTTTAGTGAAGAACGGACGCGATGCGTCGATCTCGAGGCCGAGCGGGGAAGTGAAGCGCTGTGTCGTGGTATTGACGAGGCGCACTTCGTCCGCCCCCTTTCCGACCTCATCGGCAAGAGCGTCCATCATCCGTTCCATGAACAATGCGGCCTCAGGTCTCCCCGCGCCTCGATAGGGGCCTTGGGGGGGCTTATTGGTCATGACGGACCTCGCTCGCACGCGAGCCTTCTTGATCCCATAGGGCCCGGTCAGCTGCATCGATATGAAGAAGGGAGAAAACGCGCCCGCCGTCCCTCCAAAGGCGCCCGCGTCTGTGGTCACTTCGGCCCGCAACGCCTCCACTGTGCCGTCGGTGCCGGCGAACAGCTTCATCTTGCCGTGCACCCCTCTGCCCGGCTGACTTGCGGCGAGGTGCTCGCTCCGGCTCTCAATCCACTTCACGGGTCTTTCGTACGTCATGGCCGCGTACGCCGCCATCACGTACTCCGGATACAAGGCGCTTTTCACCCCGAACGCGCCCCCGGTGTCTGCTTGGACCACCCTCACCTTCGAGCTCTCGAGCTTGAGGGTGTTGCACAGCCCCCGCTTTATGCTAAACACCGCCTGGGTGGAGATGTACACGGTGAGTCGGGCGCCGTCATAATCGGCGATGATCCCTCGTGGTTCGAGGGGATTGGTCGCGATTCTGTCGATCGTAAACGCTTCTTCCAGCACCACAGGGGACGGCGGATCGTCAAAATCAGCTCCGATCCACGACTGTTGTAGGACGTTTGACCGGGTGCCGGCGTGGAGTGGAGCGGCCGAGAGGGCCTCCCCTATCGTGGTGATGGGCTTGAGTGGTTCATATTCAACGTCCACTTCATCGAGCTTATCTTCAACGGCGTAACGATCAGCAGCAAACACCGCGGCGACAGGCTGGCCTACGTAGTGCACAGTGTCTGAGGCAAACACAGGGTGCAAGACGGCCGGGTTCACGTCCCCGCGAGCGCCCTCTCCGAACCCCCCGACGAGTGTGCGCAGGTCGTCGGCGTTCATGCCCCCCTTGACGGAGAGCACGTTCGCCCGTGCGTGGGGGCTCCGTGCTACCGCCATGTGAAGCGTGCGTGGTAGCGTGATGTCGTCCACGTATTTCCCTGCCCCCCTGACGAGTAACTCGGGCGCGCTCATCGCGTTGTCTCCTCCTCCCTTGCGAGCTCCTTAGCGCGCTTGAGCGACTCGATGATGTTGCGATACCCTGTGCATCTGCACAGGTTTCCCGAGAGCTGCTTCTTTGTCTCCTTTTCATCCCAGTCTTTGTTTTGGCTGAGAAGCCAGTAGGACGTCATGATCATTCCAGGCGTGCAAAAACCACATTGGAGCCCGTGCTTCTCCAAAAAAGCTTTTTGCACCGGGTGGAGCGCCCCCTTTTTGGCTAGTCCTTCAATGGTGAGTATCTCCGAGCCGTCTGCCTGGACTGCAAGCATTGCGCACGATTTGATCGCGGTGCCGTCTACTAAGACAGTGCACGCGCCGCAGTTCGTCGTATCACAGCCGATGTGCGTCCCGGTAAGTCCGAGTTCCTCTCTCAGGACGCTTACGAGCAGCCTTCGCGGCTCCACGTCTAGCTCAACGTTTACGCCATTTACCCTAAACTTTGTTCGCATGCGTCCCTCATTGTGTCATTGCCCGCTCGTACGAGGCATGTGCTGCTTCTTCCACGAGCTTGTGTAACACGTTGCGCCGGTATTCCTCTGAAGCGGTGAGATCGCTAGACGGGTGCGACGCGTCCGCTGCCAACGCTGCTACGTGATCCAGCACCGAATCCGACGGAACTTCCCCTAGAAGCGCGCGTTCAGCGTTCTCCGCCCTCAGGACGCTCGGACCCACCGCGGTCATCGCGATCCTGCATCGGGCGATGGTGCCATCGCCAGCAACCGAGAGACACGATGCCACTCCGGCGATAGAGAAACCACCTGAACCCTTCCTCACTTTGCGATAGGCACTCCCAAATCCCGCACCCTGTACCGGGATCTCGACTTGGGTAAGGATCTCTTCAGGGGCCAGAGCGGTGTGACCCGCGCCCGTAAAGAACGAATCCGCATCGATTCTTCTGCTTCCCCGTCTGCTCATCGCTACCATCGACGCGTTGAGGGCCAGCATTACCGCTGGCAGGTCGTTTATCGGGTTTGCATTGCACAGATTGCCGCCGATCGTTCCTCTATTCCGCACCAGCGGGTCAGCGATCTGCTCTCCGGCTTCACGCAAAGCCGGGAATGACGATGCGACCGTTCGGTCGTTTGCCACAGCCGCGACGGTGGTCAACGCGCCGATCACAAGGACGTGCCCCTCGTGACGAACGTAGCACAGGTCTTTGATGCGGGTGATATCCACCAGAGCTTCTGGTGAGAGCACCCTTAACTTTAACGAAGGTATCAGGCTCTGGCCGCCGGCTAGTACTTTGACCTCGGGGCTCCCTCCAAGAAGCTCCAACGCTTCCCCGAGGCTTTTGGGTGCAACGTAATCGAAGCTTTTGGGATACATAGTAAAAATAACGAGTCTTCAAGCTATAAACATCTCTCCCGTTCCTTTCGTCTAAATTCCTTGTTTGATTGCTGTTAAAGCTATAGAGAACCTCGCTCTCGATGGCAAACCCTTTCGTGTAGCGGAGCTTCGCATGCATCATTTCTCCGTTTGATCGTGCATCGCGCGGCGCGGCGGGAGTGCACCCCTTGTGCGCTGGCGTTGGGGACGTCCCGCAGGTCCACTGCTTATCTGATCACCATACCCTTAAACGGCAAAGTACGGCTCTGAAATGTGGGTAGTCACTCGATGCGTTAACGGATTTGACGGGTTACAAGGGCGAAGTTAAAATAGTAGATCCGAGAACTCAGTATAAGGTTTAGGGAACTCAGTATGACGTCCGACATGCAGGCGATTGAAGTCTCTCATCTGGTCAAGCAATTCGGGGCCTTCACCGCCGTCAACGACATCAGTTTCTCGGTGGCGGTCGGGGAGATCTTCGGGTTTCTAGGCCCTAACGGTGCCGGCAAGACGACCACGATTCGCATGCTTACTGGGATCTCGCCTCCGACCTCGGGAAGGGCGACGATATTCGGCCACGATATCGTGCGCGACACCGTTGCGGCACGGCAATCCATGGGTATCGTCTCTGAGACCTCGAACGTATACACAGACCTGACCGCGTGGCAGAACATAATGCTCGCCGCGCAGCTCTATCGCGTAGGCAGAAGCGAGCGGGATAGGAAGGCGACCGAGCTTCTGAAGCGCTTTGAGCTGTATGAACGGCGGGATACCAAGGTGCACGGGTACTCGAAGGGAATGCAGCGGCGGCTGACCATCGCCATGGGCTTGGTCAACAGCCCACGCCTGCTCTTCCTTGATGAACCCACTTCCGGGCTCGATGTCGAGAGCAACCTCATCATCCGCGACATGATAAGCGACCTCATCCGGGGAGGGGTCACCGTGTTCTTGACGACGCACAACATCGAGGAGGCAAACATCCTCTGCGAACGCGTGGCGATCATCGACAAGGGAGTTATCGCTGCCATCGACGCGCCCGAACGGCTGAAAAAGACGATTCAGAGCGCCCAGTCAATCGAAGTCTCCTTTGACCGCAGCTCTCCCACGCGGCTTGATGAGCTCCGTCAGATCCCAACGGTGAACGCAGCACGCAAGGAAGGCGACAAGTTCAAGCTCTTCACGGAGGACCCATCTGAGGTCATCGACGGCGTAATGGCATACGCTCATGCTCACAACACACGGGTGCTGAGCATCACGACCCTCGGTCCGAGCCTTGAAGACGTCTTTGTAAAGTTGACCGGACTGCAGCACTCAGGAGGTGGGATTACTGCCATCGATTAGCCTTATGGGGTTCCAAGACCGGCTTTCGCGCGAGCTCGTTGCCGCGTGGGCGATTGCGAAAAAAGATGTCGCCATCTATTACCTGAGACCGGGGACCATCGTCGGCGGCGTGCTTTTTCCTCTTTTCATGTTCCTCGCGTTTACGGCAGGAAAACTTGGGACCGCCATGGCTCTGATCCCGGGGCTCATTGGCATCACGACCCTCTTCTCAGCATCATCTATCGAACCGGTATCGATCCCAATCGAACGGAGGACGAATACGTTTGACCGGCTTCTCTCTGCACCCATCTCACTGAACGCGCTGGTGTTGGGCGAGAGCCTCAGCGGTCTTCTCTATAGCGTTGTTATCGCGCTTGTGGTGTTTTTCGCGGCGCTGCTTATCTTGGCAACGCCCATATCAAACATCTTTCTCATTGTGGTGGGAATCCTTCTCAGCTCACTTTGCTTTGCGACGATGGGGACTCTGTTCGCGGCGTATCCGACTGAGAGTCCAGGTGACATCATTTCTATGGTGAACGTCGTCAGGTTCCCCCTCATATTCATCTCCGGCGTCTTCATCCCTATCGCGACACTACCCTCGGTCGGGCAGATGATCGCTTATATCTCGCCGCTCACGTACGCGAACGACCTCATCCAGGGCGGATACAACGGCAAAATGACGTTCCACCCGATTGTTGACGTCGCGATGCTCATCGTCTTCATCCTGATCTTCCAGTTAATTGCGAACTACCTTTACAAGCGATTTAATGATTGAGCGAGTCGAGCGGAGAATAAAGCGAGGGTCTGGCCGTCGTTGGACTTGCCCATTCGAGGTTGCACAGTCTTTTTTCTGCCGATAATCGCTTAGCAGGAGATAAAATTAAAGGGCAACGGTTAAATCGCTGTAAACTTCTTACATACGTAATCCAGCAGGGGTCTACCGATTTCCACTTAAGAAGCGGAAATCGAAAACGAAATCCGGGGAGGTGAGATAGGTGAATTGGCTCAGGATTGTAGAATATATACTGTTGCTTATTTTAGTGGTCGGCTTCGCGTATCAGAGCTACGCGGTTGGTTTTAAGTGGAGCTTTGCAGCTGGCGTCGTCATTCCATTGATACTCATTGTCCTTCTGTTCATTGAAGATCGCAGAAAATAACAGGCTCTGCGGCCACGTCGACAACAAGGTAGCAGTCATTATTGGCAAAAACCAAAGAAGAAGCGAACGGCAAGCTGTTTGAGCTATCGCAAGCGTTTGGAATTGTTTGCTGACTTGGAGGGAGCTCGACTGGAACGCCTTTGTCACAGCCACAAGCAGTAATTCTTTTTGTTTTTTTTGTGACAACGTAGTAGCATAGTCTTTACAGCGCGACTGCTCTGTCACTCGAAGAGCGAAAGAGTCAGCCCGACTCGTTCGTGGCTGCATCGACGTCTCCTACCTCGCAGCGCGTCTTGCGCCTTGCATAATGCGAGGAAACGCCCAGCCCCTCCAGCGCTGAGCGACGTCTTGTCACCCGCCTCTATATTGCGTCTCCTCAAGCACGTAGATGACGTCGACGTCGTGACTCGTCGCGAGCCGATGGGTTATGGCGATGAAGGTGCTGCCTCAATGCAGGGCCTCGATCGCCCGCTGAACGCACGATCCAGACGTTTTTAGGTTGTAATCGTTCCAGTTAGCTCGCCTACGGCAGGGCAGGCGTCAATCTTACAGCGTTGCTCTGTGGAGCAAAACTGTCGGCCTGCTCGACGATGTCGGCTGGCGCCGTGCAGGGCTTAGATCACGTTGAGAGCACACCTTGGGCGAGCTTTAGCGGGACCGTGGGGGTGGCGATGGCCGTATTGAGCTGGCGTTCTAAAGTCTCTTGATCCGTTAGGGTTATCCCGGAGTACCCTAAACACTCGATCGTCGGCAGTGCGAACGCAGCCTGTTCCGTCCTTACTCGGGGGAATTCGGCAGCACGAACGCTGGCGATCGTTTGGAAGGCCCCAGTGTGAAGCAAAAAGTCATTGAATTGAACGACGTCACGTGCATTCTCGGGAAGACCAACGTCGGTCTGTACGAAAATCACCTGATCGACACAGCAGTTATTGACACCCCGCTCGATCTTGAGGCGATTCTCATCACGCACGGACACGCCGATCATTTTGGGTCGGCGAGCACGCTCAAGAGACGTACGGGGGCGATCGTGGTGGCTCCGAAAGATGACGCGTTTCTGATCGAAATTCCAGAGGTAAACGTTCGGGGTATGTTCAGCTGGGCGTGTCCACCGGTGGAGATGACGACGCGATTCTTCCTGGGAGAGGCGTGCACGGTTGATCGCTACACTGAAGACTATCAGTTCGAAGGAAAGATTGCTCCGTTGTTCTTGCCGGGTCACACGATGGGACACACGGGTTATTTGTGCGACGGGGTGCTCTTTGCGGGAGATGCGCTGTACCCTAAAGAAGTCTGGGACCGGCTCAAACTCCCCTACTCAATAGACGTTGAGCTCACGCGTCGCTCGCTCAATGCGATCAAGAACACGGCGTTTGACTGGCTTGTTCCGAGTCATGGCGAGGTTATGTCAAAGGATAAGAGCGCGGGCCAGATCGCGCTTCACTTAGAGCAGCTTGCCGAGATTGACGGGATGATACTGCGACTTTTGGAGCGTCCCCGATCAACGGAAGACCTCATCTATGCCGTGCTCAAAGAGCTCAACGTGCAGGACAACCTGGCCCAATATTGGCTTTCTGTCACGACCGTAAAAGGTCACTTGAGTGGACTCGTCAGCACCTACAAAGTTGCGTACGACATTTCCGATCATCGGGTGTACTGGAAAGCGAACGAATGACTGCCCTCGTCCAGAGGTCGTATCCTGCCACTGCGCGAATCGACGCGATGCGAAACGGGGGCTTGCATGACGGATGGCAGCTGAACGGTGCCGCCGGCCGCGCGCGTGAAAGCAGACGGCCAGCTGGCTGTTTCCGAAACAATGACTAAGCGAATCGAAGGGTGATGGTATGGCGAACTTTGATGACTGTGTGCGCTTTGCTAATCAGCACATGATCTGTTCAGTCGCCACGTGTGATCGCGAGCAGCCACGGGTCCGAATGCTCGGGATGTGGTTTGCGGATACACGGGGCTTCTATTTTAGTACCGTAAAGACGAAAAAGATATTTCGAGAGCTTACAGCAAATCGGAAGGCTGAGGTGTGCTTTTATGCCCCGCCAAAAGGGCCGCTTGGCCAAGAGGGTTCAACAGATATCGGAACCATGATGCGAGCGTCAGGCGACGTGGTTTTTCTTGACGACGTGAACCTCACGGAGCGCCTTCTTGAAGAGCGACCGTTTCTGCGTCCTCACGCCGACGATCAGGTCATATTCCGGATCCAAAACGGCGAGGCGACGTTCTGGACGTCTGCAGACAGTGAACGCGAATCAGCCCTTGAGCGAATCCGCTTTTGAAACAGGAGCCACAGTCTCCTGCCCCGCTACCCGCTCGTGCCCTCACGATGCATGTTACGGCAGGGCGCTCTGTGCCCTCGGCGTCTTTTGAACGGAGACTAGTTTGGGCATCGATAACGCGGACGCTCCACGCTGATCGTGCGACGGCTTGCCTAGGCGGACGGCTATTTTTCGCCTTTGACTTCCTTGCCCTTGTAGTACTCTTCCTTCTCTTTTTCGAGCTTGCCCTTTACTTCCTTGCCCTTGTAGTACTCTTCCTTTTTCTCTTCTTTTGCGTCCATAGGACACTCCCTTGTGTAGGTCGATTCGCGCGTATAAAAAACCATAACCCGCGTTAACTCGGCAAAAGCCGCCGGTCCACTCTTCTTCAGCGATGATTGCTGCGATTAGAGCCGGGATCGTTATACTAGGCGTGTGGATCACGGCCGGGATCGTCTCGCCGAATTTGCATTCCGACGATCGTGCCTAACAGCGAATAACCGGTAGGCATCAGCAACCGCCTACTGGTATACGCAACGACGCTGCTAGAGCAAGAGGTATCCAAACGAGTTTATTGGCCATCTTTTATCATAGTGGCGCTGACAACTCGGATGCTCAAACAATTAATAAAGCGTTTTATAGGAGGCGATGCCACATACGATCGATGAAATCCGTTGATATCATCAAACTGATCGTCTCCGTCGCGGTGCCCGTGTTAGCGGGTTTGGGATCGTCAGTGTTTACCATCAACTCCATCTCAACGTGGTACGCCGCGCTCAACAAGCCCTGGTTCAATCCGCCGAATGCGGCTTTCGGGCCCGTTTGGACGATTCTCTATATCTTGATGGGTCTAGCGTTATTCCTCATATGGCGATCGCCTCGAACTCGCACAAGAGACATCGGGATCGCTCTCTTCGCTGCACAGCTCATCGTCAACGTTGTCTGGACGTTCGCCTTTTTTGGGCTGCAGAACATACTATACGGCCTGCTCGCCATCGTGCCGCTGTGGATACTGATCGCCGCCACCATCTATCAATTCTACAAGGTGGACCGGCGGGCGTCATACCTGCTCGTGCCCTACATCGTGTGGGTGACCATCGCCACCGCCTTGAACGCGTCGGTCTACCTGCTCAACCGGTAACGACGACGCGCGTTAGAGGCGCGAGACTAGCCGCGTTCTCATCGCGGTTGAGCGAAAGGCAACGTCATCGCAAGCCAGCGCTGTCGCGCTCCATGACGTTATACAGCGTTTTTACCTCTGATCGCAAGTCGTCTAAACGATGCTCGAGCTTGTCGATGCGCTCTCCTATCTTGCCCTTGCAGGCGCGGAACTCTGCACAACACGTCTCCAGCTCGTCGATGCGCTTTGTTAGGCCATTCATTTCCTTTTCATAGTCCATTGTCTAAAACCCCCTCTCGATATGGATGAGGCCTCGATCACGGCCATCCAATGGAAGAGGGACGTAAACGATATTAAGCCACTACCCTGAAAATGTCGAAGAAGGGCGCTCGGTGGCCATCGAACCTAATTGGCACGGCCCAGCGGACGCGCTTAAAGAAAGAACTCGACGCTCTGGAGCCGGATTGTGCGTCCTATGATGAGAAGCCGTGTCCCGTCGCTGCGGGTACTACTTGACCGGGCTTCGGCCGGGGTTACAGTTAAGGGCCGCGCTTGGGTGGGTATTCTTTACGTCTGCGTCGGGCGTCTTCGCGCCGCGCCGCGGTAGCCGTCGCAGGTTTCTGCGGTCTGACCTCTGCCTGGGTTGTGTCCTCTGGGCGCACAGGTTTGGCAGTGCGCGCGTCTAAAACCATGTCGCGTTCAGGTCGGGCCGCTTCGCGCCTATCGGCAACCGCCAGATTCGCCATTCGCAGTGCCCATATGACAAGGAAAAATACGGTTACAAAGCCGATGCCGAAGAGCAGCGAGTACGCGGTGATGCCGCCGGTTGCGGCGATGAGGGTTTGGGAATAGCCGAGCAGCAGCCCCATGACGACTACGATGGTGAGACTTAGCCCGATCGACAGCGCGACTCGCTCGGTGATCTCGAGCTCGTTGAGCCTGGGAAATACCGCAAGCGTCATGGCAAATCCGGGCACGAAGAGCACGTAGATGAATGCGAGGGCGAGTTGGAGTATATTTGTCACGAGTTTGTTCCCGACGGTCGGTTGTACAGCGTCACGGCGAAACGTACGACGTTCTCAAATCGATTCTGTAAGCGAGAGACTTAAGCCTTTCTGGCGTGAAATTTAGAGCTTCCCGTTGCCGATCAAAAAAGCCTCACTGCCGCGCACGTTCGATCCTGCCGCGAACAGGCGTGCTACCCACTGTGCAACTTCGTGGCAAGCATGACCACTTTTTTCGCCAAACCCCTGCACTCCTGAGCGCTCTGATCGTCAGGCGCCCCGGTGGCAACAGCGCCAAAATGCCCCCCAGAGGAGATAGGGTCGCCGCATACGACCATGCCGTGCACGATGAATGCCTGCAGGAGTGCCATAATGGTAGTCTCCCTGCCTCCTGCACGGTGTCCTGAGCTGACGAAGGCAGCGCCGACCTTGTTTTCGAGTTGCCTCCTGACGCTGATCGAGTCTTCGATGAACTTCTTGATCTCGCTTGCTGGCAGGCCGAAGTACACGGGTGAGCCGATAACGATGCAGTCGGCCCACACAAGGTCATCGTTTGACGCATCGGCCACCCCCTTGAGTCTGACCACGGCGCCTTCTTGGTGCGCCGCGTCGGCTATTGTCTCTGCCATCGCTTTGGTATTTCCGGTGCGCGAATAGTAGACCACTAACACATTAGTCATAATGCTATCCTCAGAGCAAATGGCACGACGACGGCTCTTTAATCTTGCGGCTCTTTCGCCGCATTTCGCCCTTTGAGCGTTTCATTTGGTAGTTCGGTGAACCGAGGAATTACCCAAGTTTCGAGAAGCCCTCCGCGCTTCGAATCCCGTCCCAGGTAATGAGAAGAGTGCGAATCTCACCTTGTAACTGTGCGTTCAACCGAATGAACAACTCAATGAGTTTGGAAGCCGGGATGACGGACTAGGATGTGTTCAGCAGGATCGCGCTAGTATGCGTGTATTCGAGATAACGAACGTTTGAGCAGCTGCTGTGTTGAAAGATTCGACGTCTCTATTCCTTATCAACTTCGACAATTGTCAACTAGAGATGGTTAAGCGAGTTCTTTCGGTGCTGGAGCTTCAACATTCAATCAATCCACTGGAACGCGCACCTCTTGACGTTCTTGCCGGTCCGACTTGCTAATCCCGTGTTGTGTCTTTTCCCAGTAAAATGGTTTTGTGAGGAGTTGTATAGCACCTTTCCAAGCCGCTATGCTGATCATGGCCCAATAGATGGGGACAAGCAGCGCAAATGGAATGAGCGAGTACTTCCGTTCTTTCACAGCAGCAATTACCTGTGTGGAAAGAAAGAAAGCATTACCGACAACCAAGTTGAAGAGACATATGTACGTCAGTGGACCAACCAATAAGAAGGGGAAGATGCCTGGAATCAAGATCGCGAGAGCCGTCGTCAGCCATAGTATGGGATTAATGAGGACGACAAAAATACTACTACCTAGTGTGAGCTGAAAGAGCGCAAATCCGCGCCATCCTAAGTCTGCACGCAACTTGCGTGGATGGCGCATATGTACGAGATATGTCTGACAAAACCCCTTAATCCAGCGAGATCGCTGTCGGATCCAGTTCCACACCTTTGTGTTCGCCTCTTCATAGGTGTAACTGTTTAACATGGACGTTCTGAGCTTCTTTCGTGCGATCCGTATGCCGAGATCGGCATCTTCTGTCATGTTATATGGGTCCCATCCACCTAAGTTGCGAATCGCTTTGGTTCTGAAGTAGTTGCTGGTTCCTCCGAGCGGGATCGGTGCCCCGATTCGATCTACCCCGTGAAGATAGAAATCATAATGATATGAGTATTCTAGAGTGAACCAGCGCGTGAGCACATTATCCTTTGGATTGTAGAAGTTCAAGCGAGATTGCAGGCACACGCAATCCTGATCAACGTGAGAAAAGGCCAACACAGCTTTCTTCAATTGATCGGGATCGGGATCGTCTTCAGCATCAAATATAACACAGAATTCGCCTCTCGCCCTTTGCAGGCCATAATTGCAGGCACGGGGTTTTGTGTGTATATCAGCTTCTGGAACAATGATTGGTTCAAAAGGCTTGAGGAACTCGTGGTACTCGTCGGAGCTCATGGGCTCCATAACCGTCTCTGGCTCGCCAAATAGACCCAATCTGCGGGCTGCAGCGAGTGTTTCGTCATCCTTTTCCTCCATCAAAATCTTAATATCGAGTTTATCTTTAGGGTAATCTAATCGATGTAGGTTCCTGAGTAAGTGCGGGAGCATCTCTGCATCGCCATATATAGGTACAAACGCGGTGAACACTGGGAGTGTGGCGTCATCGAGCTTCTCAACGTCTTCAGTTCGTATTGTAACCTCTGATCGTGAGCCTTGGAATCCAAGGAACGATAAACCAAATTTGAACAGATTCAGCCCAAAATATATGACATTTATCACGCCGAAAAGTAGAATAAGTGACAGTGGATAATTTCCTACGAACAACAGAAGAAAGGCGACCAAGATGATGATAATACTATATTCCTGCCAAGGGACCAGGACACCGTATGCTGATTCATCGGGTGATCTTTCTCGTAGTTCCTCCAGCGCTCTATGTGTATGTATCTCGGTGTACCCTTGATCAATAGCCTCTTCAATAGCATCGCTTGATGTCACGTGTATCGTGATAGGCACTCTGAAAATATTTTCGAGCTTTGCAAAAAAAGTGGTATTGACGGGGTTTGCGGTGACGAATTCCGCCCCCTCGCGCGAGAGTTTTAGCAAAAACGTCAAATTCTCTTTCATTACCGCATACGGCAACCCCGGGGCCAAGTAACTCTTGCTTAGGATCTGCTCCTTTGGGATAAATGTGAGGTGGAGGGCATCCGCTAACGCTTTGAAAAAAGGTTCAGGCACGGTGATCTTGCGGCGATTTAGTTCGAAAATAAGACTTTCGGTGCTGATGTCGGCGTTGTTAAGGACGATTTCGTCTTCGATTCCATACTCGGTTAGCAACGCGACAAGACGATCTCTGGTGATTGCCATCGCTAGCTCCGTGGAATCCTCATGATAATCCGTCCCGTTAGCGCTGAGAAGCTTTTATTAGACCCTTACATTCACTTATCACTTCTCTTCCAGTGAATGCAACGTTTCGAGCTTTTGAAGTCGTTCCTCTATGAAATCCGTTACGTTATCCTCATCGATTCTCTCAGCAGCACGTCGTTCTTTTAGCTTCTCGTCTATTACCTGTAACAAATCAGCCGGATTAAACGGCTTAACAATGTAGGCTTTTGCCTCCAAATTTACACATTGAATGGCGTTATCTAAGCTCGCGGACCCAGTCACCATGATCTTAATCATCCGCGGCTTGATCTCCTGGAGCTGCTTGAGCAGCTCGGTGCCCTCCATGTCAGGAAGTTTTATGTCCAAGAGCGCGATGTCAAACCAGTCACTTTTTGCCTTGCGAATAGCATCGCGTGCGGTTTCAGCTGTTTGGACGGCGTAGCCTGCGCTCTCGAGGATGGCTTGGGTGCTCTCGAGGATGGCCCGATCGTCGTCCACAACGAGCACGGTGTTCTTTTGGATGGTATCACCTGCCTGCGGCAATATAGCCAAGAATCCCACTGATGTCCAATGAGAGCGTTAGGATAGTCTTCAGAATGCTTGCCATTTGTATTCTCGCTGCGACTTACTTTGTATTTGCCTGATCAGAGAGCTTGGCGCGAACCAGCTCAGCGGATCGTAGATATCTCTCCATCCGCGTACATATGCGTTGCGTTTTGTTGCTGTATTGCTCGTTGATCGCACACGTGCGAAGACGGAAAGAATTCACGCTCTTTTTTCGATCCAATGAACCTGTGCCGTTCTGGGTGGGTGCGATATGATCGATTTGCCTCGTTATCGTGTGAAGCGTCTCGACATCTAGATCATTAATGTCGGGGGTATCAACAAGAGGTGAGTCTGTAGCCTTATCGACGAAGGTAAATAGCTGATCGAGTGCTACCTCGATGGGCTATGGCGTGATCTTGTCTTGTCCCAAGATCGAGTGGTAAGAACCTTCGAATTGTTTACACTTATCTAGAAAATCGGGGTAGGACGGGGGATTTTCGAATTCAAAGAGGCTACCTTACTAACCCCCTTCTCATCGTAAAAGCCGTTTTCACGCGAAAGCCGTGATTCGTCACGATCTCTGAGAAGCTCGTCGAGACGACCTAATCGTCATCCGCGACCAATATGCTCCTTTGCTCGTGCGCCCTGGTCATTTGGTATCTAAAGGAAGAAGCACGGTAAAAGTGGACCCTTCGCCGACGGTGCTATCCACTTCAACGCGTCCGCCGTGCTGCTTGACGGTTTTATCACAAACCGCTAATCCAAACCCCATTCCTTGCGCCTTGTTCGTTTTAAGTGGTCGAAATATGGATTTGAGATCTTCTTCGGGTATGCCCGTTCCTTCGTCGGCGACGCTTATCGCGAGCTCTCTTGCCAATTTTCTCGCGCTAATTGCCACCTGTCCGCCGCGTGGCATCGCTTGCACAGCATTTTGAATCAGGTTTGCAAAAACGCGCGATAAGAGCAAGGGATCTCCGTCAAGCCGTTCGGTGTCACGATCGACATCTATGCAGACGGTGACATTATCGGGGACAACAACTCTGGAAAGCGCATCAGAAATCAATTCGTGAACGAGAATGCTTCGCTTAACGGGGCGCACTTCTCGCGCGTAATCCTGCAAATTGGATACGATCTTGTCCATGTAAAGGATCTGCTTTTCGACGCCCGCACAAAAATCCAAAGCCTTCTGCTTGTACTCGTCGTTCGTAAAGGGTGAAGGGATCGCGTTGAACGTCATTTTCGCGCTAAAGTTTAGGTTCATGAGCACTTGCAGCGGATTGCGGAGGTCGTGTCCCACGAGCGTGGCGGTCTCTCCAACAGCCAAGCGCTCTGCCTCTCTAAGTTGCACGCTCTTTTCTTCTAGGAGCTCCTCCAAATGTTCGGCGCGCCGTTTTAGTTCTTGTTCAGTCCCGTGCAGATACAGTGCCATTTCAACGGCGCTGTAGACCTCGGCCTCGTTGAGTGGCTTCAAGATGTAGCCGAATGGTCTGGTGGTCTTGGCGCGGTTCATCGTGGCAGCATCGCCGTGCGCGATTACGTAGATGATAGGTACCGCGAGCTTCTCCCTTAGAACGGTTGCAGTTTCAATTCCGTTCAATTGTCCTTGAAGGCTAATGTCCACGATGACGAGGTCAGGATATCCCGCTTCGGCTGTGCGTAGCGCATCTTCGCCTGAATGGGCAACATCAACGGTATGACCCATTTGTCGCATCAGTCGTGCAAGGTCGCGCGCGATAACCGCCTCGTCTTCAACTACCAGAATTGCAACCATGCTCCAAACGTCCAAACTGTGTTGGTTCGTTCCCTACTTAAGGAACCTTCGCCCTTGCACGAGGTTGTGAAGGCACGTAGCCCGTGACGGTGACACACGGAGTATCTACCAATCCTTCGGGGGCGCTAGCATCACCCGCGATGTTCGTGACACTTCGGAGTTCACGACCCGCCTGTAGCTGCTCTTTGAGCACAATCGTCGTTGCTATCGGCAGACTCAGCGGCGAAGCGGTAGCGCGATGCAGAACTTCGAACCTCGGCCGACGTCACTCTCAACGGTAATGGTCCCGCCGTGAGCTTCAATCATGGACTTCACGATGGCTAAGCCGAGCCCCACACCTCGTGATTTTGTAGTGAACAGCGGCTCGAAGAGCTTACTTATATTTTCCGGCGGTATGCCCATTCCCGTATCAGCTACGTTTATGGAGGCGCTCTGTCCTTCTTTCTTGGTCGTTATGGTAAGGGTGCCGCCGTCTGGCATTGCTTGCACCGCGTTGCCAATAATGTTGATTAGTGCGCGCTGCATGAGGAACGGATCGACATCGAGAGCGGGCAGACTCGGATCAAGCTTCTTCTCGATCACGACGTTAGTCGGTGCCGCAACGCCACGAAGGGCATCGTTGACGAGTTGTTCTGTGCTTATGCGCGTGATTTTCGGGCTCGGCGTCCGAGCAAAGTCGAGCAGATCGGTTACCATGGAGCTCATGTAAGCGACGTGTTCGTCTACCTTGTCAAGACCGTCGTGGAGCTGCTGTGCCTTACGGGCTTCACTAGGCGCGAGGCATCCGTCTAGCGTGTCGACCTGTTTCTTCTCGAGGTAGATAGTGTTAAGGATTGCCTGCAAAGGGCTGCGGAGATCGTGTCCGACCATTGCCGCCATTTGCCCGATAGCCGCCAGGCGTTCCACCCCCTTGAGTTCAGCCGTTTTTTGCTCCACCAGCTCTGCAAGGTGCTCGGAGTACTGCGTAAGCTGCTCTTCAAGGTTTTTGCGCTCGATGGCGTAGTACATCGCGCGTTCCAGGGTATCTGCCGTCGCCGTGCCTTTCACGAGATAATCCTGCGCACCCTCACGCACCGCGTGGACCGCCAATTCCAGATCGTCGAGACCGGTCAGCACGATAATCGGCACGTGCGGCACTGCGGCGCGCATCGTCACTACGGTGGCGAAGCCCTGGCTGTCAGGCAGACCTAGATCGAGCAGCACAACGTCGAACGTCTCATGGTCGCACCGTGCTATCCCAGCATTGAGACGATTCTCAGCGTCAAGCGCGTGCTTTGTTGCGGATGACTTAGTCAGAAGCCGTCGTATGAGGAGAGCATCACCTGGGTTGTCCTCGACGAGAAGCACCTTAAGTGCTCGATCACGGGCGTACATTCTCAGCCCTCGTGCTGCGGGAGCTTCACAACCGTGAACCAGTACTCTTCGATAAGCCTAACGACGTTCATAAACTGTGGCCAGTCAACCGGCTTGGTGATGAAGCTGTTGGCGTGCATCTGGTATGTTTTCAGGATATCCTCGTCAGCTTTGGAAGTGGTCAATACGACGACCGGGATGCTCGCAAGCGCTTCGTTGGATTTGATCTTTGCGAGTACCTCGCGACCGCCCACCTTTGGCAGGTTAAGGTCGAGCAGGATCAGATCTGGGCGCGGAGCCTGCCCGTATTCGACATCGTGCAAGAAGGCAAGTGCGGCTTCTCCGTCATTTGCGACGTGCAAGTTGTGGAGCATTTTGCCGGACTTGAGAGCGCGCTTGGTCAGAAGGACATCGCCTGGATTGTCCTCCACCAATAAGATTTCTATGTAATCTGCGCTATTTCGCTCACTCATAACACATTATCCTCCCGTTTTCGAAGCGTAAAGTAAAACGTCGAGCCTTTTGCTGGCTCTGATTCGACCCATATACGTCCACCGTGACGCTCCACTATCTTCTTGACGACGGCGAGCCCTATCCCTGTTCCCGGGTATTCATCGCGCGCGTGGAGGCGTTGAAATACGGTAAAAATCCGTTCTGCGTATTTCATGTCAATACCGATCCCGTTGTCGTGCACCGAAAACACCCAGCCGTCTTTCGTTTCCTCTACGCCAACGTGAATCATCGGGGCATCATCGCCCCTAAACTTTATCGCATTACCTAACAGGTTCTGGAAAAGCTGAATAAGCTGGGATTCGTCTCCGCGCACCGTTGGCAATTGATCGTGCGTGACAACTGCGTGGCTCTCTTCTATCGTGACTTCAAGATTCGCAATCGCTGCGGAAAGGACGCTGCTCATGCTGGTTGGTATGAACGGCTCTCCCCGCGTGCCCACACGCGAATACGCCAAAAGGTCGTCGATGAGCGTTTGCATTCGTTTCGCGCCATCGACGGTAAATGCAATGTATTGGTCAGCGTCAGCGTCAAGTTTTCCTTTGTAGTCCTCCTCAATTATTTGCATGTAGCTCGTTATCATGCGAAGCGGTTCTTGCAGGTCGTGTGAAGCGATGTAAGCAAACTGCTCGAGTTCGGCGTTGGATCGTTGGAGATCAGCGAGTGTACTGTCGAGCCGCTGCTCCATGCGCTTGCGCTCGGTGACGTCTCGCGCGACTATGAGAAACGCAGCCGGTTGTCTCGAGACATCTTCAATCAAGGAGATATCTGCTTCTATGTCAACTCTTTCTCCATTTTTCCCGAGCACATGAAAGTCAGTTCGGACGGGTTCTTTCTCTCTATGACCAGGCCCGGTCCTGTCGAAGATAGCTCCGACGAGAAGCTTACCAGCATCATGGATCAGCGAACGAAACTCAGGAGGGAGGAGATCCACGAACGGCTTTCCTAGTATCTCGTCCCTAGATCGCCGGGTGAGACGCAATATGGCTTCGTTGCAATCGGCAACCTTCTCGTCCAACCCCGTGATCACTATTCCGTCTGCCATAGTTGCATAGGTCATGCGCAGCTTTGCTTCAGATTCTGCGAGCGCCAGCTCCGCTTTCTTGCGCTCGGTAACGTCACTGCTTATTTCAAGAATAGCGGACGCATTGCCTCTCTCGTCCTTAATCAGGGTCCAGCTGCTCGCGACTGTGACCGGAACACCATCGCGCGTTACGTGGATCAACTCCCCTTCCCACCGTTCGCTCTCCATAAGCTTAGGCCACAGTTCTTCGCGCGATTCAGGGAACCTCGTGTGCAGCAGCGCGTTCGCGTTTTGACCTTCGGCCTCTTGCTTTGCCCATCCATACAGCCGCTCGGCCCCACGGTTCCAGTACGTTATCATCCCCTCTGGATCCAAGGTCACAATGGCGTCGTGCGCCGCATCAAGCATCGCCGCCTGCTCTTGCACAGCCGATTGAGCCGTCTTGAGAGCAGTGAGATCAACAATCGAAACCACACTTCTTTTGCTTCCTGGAATCAGTGCTGCCGTCACAAAGACTTCTCTTCGCGTCCCGTCTTTTGTAAGGAGTCTGAACTCATACTCTTTCGGGGCGCTAGCCGCATCGCGTCGACGCGCACGATGATATTTTTTTATCCTCGCCAGGTCTTCCGGAGCGACGAACTCTGTCCACGGTTTCAGCCCTTCAACTTCGTTCTTACTGAAACCGGTGAGCTGTTCCAGCTTGCTATTTCCCATAACAACGGTCATGTCTTCGTCCAGAATAGCCATGCCCGCCGCGGTGCTCTCAAAAATGGCGCGGTAGTACGCCTCGCTTTCGAGCAGGGCGCGCTCCATTTGTTTGCGGTCACTGATGTCTACGAAGCTCTCGAGCAGATAAGCGCGTCCCCTGAGCGTAATTTCGCTCACTGATTTGAGGATCGGACGGCTCTTGCCGTCTGCCGTAAGCAAAATGCGTTCTGCGTTGTCCACAGTTTGTCCGAGATCAGTTATCGGGCACCGTCCCGCCTCGGCAGGACAGATAAATCGAAGGCAGACTGAACCGATAATTGCGTCCTTCGACGCTCCAAAGAGGCGCGCGCCCGTCGTGTTGACATCGACAATCTTGTGCGTTATCGGGTCAACAAGCACGATTCCTGCTTGCACTGATTCGATAATCGCTTTTTGCTCGGAGATGTCGCGGACTATTGCTGTTGCGAACGTCCCCTCTTTCGTTTTCCACACGGCGAAGCTTGGCTCTGCAGGAAACTCGGTGCCGTCTTTTTTGCGCCACAGCATGAAAGACGGCGGCACGTAGGTTTCACGAGTGCCAAGTTTGGGGAGCATCTCGAAGAAACCAGCTTTGGCGGATTCTGGAAGGATTGCCGTGACTGATTGGCCCGTGATATCGTCGGCTGTCCATCCGAAGGTTCTTTCGGCAGCCTTGTTCCAATAGATCACGGTGCCCTGCACGTCCATGGAAAAAATGGCGTCCGCCGCCGAATCGGTGACCGCCCGGAACCGGTTTTCGCTCTCCTTGAGCTGTACCTCGAAGGCGTGCCTGGCCAACGCCAGCTCAATGGTGGGAAGAAGTGAAGCTGTATCAATCGGCTTCAATATGAAGCCGTATGCGCCCGTGTTCTTAACCCGCTCTTGTGTGGACTCGTCTGCCTGACCCGTCAAGAAGACTACCGGGATTTCAAACTGATTTTTGATCTCGCGGGCCGTTTCTATCCCATCTTTTTCCCCTTTGAGCAGTACGTCCATAAGAACGAGATCTGGATGCAGCTCCTCAAGTGCGCGCAGAGCGGCTTCACCGGTTGCCCCCACAGCCGGAACGTTATAACCGGCGCGCTTAAGGCGCTGCGTAATATCTATGGCAACAATGGCCTCATCTTCAATGACGAGAATTGTAGTCATTCTCTCCCATCCTCTCGCGTTACGCAAACGACTCTTGAGCGGGTGCGGCGGGGCCGACGTCACGCAGCACGGAACGGCACTAGGTGTTTGAGTGCATCGGCGGCGTCGGAAATGGGGGTTCTCTCTTTTTTCGTGGTCATAAGCACGTCAGGGCGATACTCAAAGTCTATTGGTGCCTCTACTGGCTGGCTGGTTAAAAGGTTTGCGATATCACCTGCATGTTACCGACGAAGCGCGAATTAGTGAACGATGAGATACATTCTGCACCACCGGGTAATTGCTGATTAATAAAGGCGATACGTGGGCGTTTATGCGCTAGATAGCCAAAAAAAGGCATTTACGGCCTTTATATTCAAAGCAATCGTGGAACGTCGTCTCTTTCGTGCGATTGAGCGTGATGGTACCGTAGAGCTGGTCGACGAGCGCAGTCACGAGCTGCACGTCAAGCGACGCAGTGTTTTTTCATAGCATTCGTCTTCCTGCCATTCTTCTTCCGGCCAGGAGCGGTGGTCGTGGCCGCGCTGTGAGTGTGATCGCGTTTTTATAAGAAACCTGAAGCCGTGACTGAAGTGAAAGGAGAAAAACAGGTAGGGATACCGCAGAACCGCACAAACAGACACGACTAAGCGCTTAATAGGCTCTTCCGCTATCTATGAAATCCCTGAATCGACGCTACAGGAGCAGCCGGCACTTGGCAGTGATTCATTATCATTGGAGCTTGACAGCAGCAAGATCTCCTCACAACACGCCAAAGCTGAGTATGACACGCATAATACGCTTCGCCCCGCACGTTCTCAGTGCTGGTAGGATTGCCAACGCGGATTTGTCGAACCGTTCACGATGGCGCCCTGCTTTCCTCCTCGCAGTTGCCGCTGGCAAAGCATCGACGATAACCCTAAAGAAGTGGCTGAAAATAGCGATCAGCAGCCGAAATTAGTCTTCTTCACACTGCGGAGGTCAGGTCCAAGTCTCCCTGCGCCCGTTTCTTGCCTTTTTCTGTGGGAAAGCCTCGCAAAGCCGTGACGCCGGAGCTCGGATAGGTAGTGCTTACGAGGCGCCGTGGGACGCATATCGCTGCAGAAATGGCGTGATGATATCAAAAACGATACTATATATAGCCGCACCGTACTTTGTAGGAGGATTAATTCGATGGTCAGCCTCGTTCTCGTGGAAAATGAGTTTGTTCTCGCCGAGGATGTACCCTCCCGTCTACGAGCGGCTGGCTTCGACATCCTCGGTACTCCAGCCACTGGAAAAGATGCAATAGCACAAGCACGTGAGCTGCACCCCGACGTCGTTTTGATGGACGTTGTTCTCAAAGGGAAGATGGACGGCATCGAGGCGGCGCAGCAGATTACAGAACGTTTTGACATACCCGTTATCTTTCTGACGGCTGGAGCTGACGCAGCCACGGTGCGCCGTGCAACAGAGACCGCGTCGTACGGTTTCCTCGTAATGCCATTCGACGATCTTGAGCTTAGGGCTGCGATTGAAATGGCGATTTATAAGCATAGGACGGAGGTAACGGCGCGCGAGAGCGATCGCCGTATGCGTGAGCTCACTGAGTCGCTATCTGAAGCTATATTTGAAACGGATATGGCGGGAAATATCACGTTTAGCAACCGTGCGGGGCTGAAGGAGTTCGGCTACACAAAAGAACAGGTCGAAGGGGGAATGACGCTGTATGACTTCGTTCCCCCTGACAAACACGCAGAAATACGCGAATCCATTGGTCAAGCGGTAATTGATGAACCTTCGGAGTGGATAGAGGTTCCGGCGTTGCGGCGCGATGGGAGTATATTCCCGGCCTCTGTACGTGCTTCAGTGATCGTTCGAGAGGGCGTTCCGGCAGGGATACGCGGGATCGCCTTAAACGTTACTGAGCAGAAGCGTGCCGAGCAGAAACTGGAAGAGAGCGAACGACACATCCGTGAGCTCACCGACGCGCTGCCTGTCGTCGTCTATGAAGCAGACGAAACTGGTCGCATCACCTTCGCGAATGCGACGGCCTTTGACCTGTTCGGCTACACGAAAGAGGATGTTGAGGCGGGGATCTCCGTTTTTCAACTGATCGCACCAGCCGACCTAAAGCGAGCACGCGCGGTGTTTCCCCGGAGAATGAGTGGGGAAGACGTTGGCAGGGTGGAGTACGCCGGACTGCGGAAGGACGGGAGCACGTTCAACATGGCTGCCCGTTCTGCACTGATGAGGCGAGACGGTGCTGTCGTCGGGCAGCGCGGCGTCCTAGTTGATATTACCGAGCAGAAGCGGGCAGAAGAGAGGGTGAAAGAACACACGCACACGATAGAGACGCTCAACCGTATCGTGACTGAGGGGAACCGAGCCACTGATGTGCAGTCATTTGTAGAAGTAGCGACGAAGTTGGCGTGTGAACTGATGCATTTCGACATTGGGGGCACCTACCTCATTGATGCGGATGCTCGCTACGCCACGCTACAGTACGGACAGGGACTCCCTGAGACCGTGCGCGATGCAATTGAAAAGATACCCTACCACGACGCCCCATTTAGTGCCATTCTGATCGACGGAGACCATCTTTTTGCCGAGGACTACGTAACGTTCCTGCCGCAGCACGCGCCATTGGGGGTGGCGTCACTCGCGAGCGTGCCGCTCTATTCTCGAGACACGATTATCGGAGCGCTCAACGTGGGGAGCGTAATACGCCACACCTTCTCTCAAACCGAGAAAGCCCTGCTCGTCGCAATTGGTAATGAGGCGGGAACGGTGATTGCAAAACTGCAAGCAGATGCGTCGGTACGAGCAGCCCTGAAAGAAAAGGAGACGCTTCTCAAAGAAATCCATCACCGGGTCAAGAACAACATGCAGGTCGTATCAAGTTTGATGAGCCTGCAAGCGGATCGGGCAACCAACGTAGAAGCACAAGCGGTGCTGACCGCGAGTCAGAGCCAGATCAGATCGATGGCACTCATTCACGAGAAGCTGTACAGCTCGGGCACGCTTTCGGAGATTGAATTTGCTGATTACGTCGGGAGCTTGATCAAAGAGCTTCTACAGATGTATCACGTTGCTCCAGATGCCGTCACGATCACGACAGACATCGAGGATGTCCGCTTCGGAGTGGATATCGCCATGCCCTGTGCCCTTATTCTGAACGAACTTGTTTCAAACTGCTTGAAATACGCGTTTCCTGATGGGAGGGTGGGCGAAGTTATCGTTGGAATGCAGTACGCTGACGGCACGTATACGTTGACCGTTGCTGACAATGGTGTCGGATTTCCTGCTGATGTGGACTTTAGAGCTACCGGCTCATTGGGCATGCAGCTCGTAATCGCGTTAGTTGATCAGCTTGACGGCACAATTGACATGAATAGAGAGAACGGAACGTCTTTTGTCATTTCTTTCAGTCCGCCACCGTGAGAAGGTGTCCCTCCGGTACTGAACGTACGTCATAAATGTGTCCAAGCCGCTACCCATGTCTGAAGGTGCGCTTCGAATCCGTCGGGGCGTGAGCACATTCGTGGAACCTTTTAAACCCTCAGCCACACTGACGTGTGACGATCACGCAGAGGCATATGACGTTCACAGGTGAAAAACGGCAAATCTGTGCGCACTTCTGTTTGCTCTGAGACCGCAGCAGGGACTGCATCACCATCGTGGGTGACGGCATAAAAAGCAAACCGCAGGCCGACTCCGTTGTAGGGACAGGAGCTACCCCCTCCCCTTCTACGTGCAAAAAATTCGGACTTGGTGAGTTTGAGATAATTAGGTAACAGTGAGTCCTACGGGGTCTCCACTGATAGGGACGTGGCAAGGGCACAGTCCGACGGCTGCATCTGCTCCCAAACGCGTCATCCAATTAATAGATCGATCGGCATCAAATCGAGCTGCGCTCTGAGCAACGTGCTGCACGGAATGTCTATAAGACGTGAGATTGCCGGCCACGACAATCTCTCTTGACAAGTACTCGTCCCAAAACTGTTCCAGTTGATCTCCCGAAAAGACCTTCAGATGTGCTTACGCACTGCCGTGCGCGAGCCACCTCTGCCTTCGTCCGTTCGCTCAGATTCTGCCTCTCCCCTTCAGCAACCCAGCTTAAAATGGCGACCACGAGATTCCGAACCGAGTGGTCCATCGTCTGAGTCCTGCTTCCTTTGGTGAAAGCGACCATGACGCCGCCCCTCGAGGCTGCGAGCGCCGTCTAAGGTCTCTAAGAACAAGGACCCACACGCGAGATCTCAAAAACGTCGAGGGGGCATCTTATTAGGCGGAGTCGCGATATAGGCAATGAGTCACGGAACCCTAGTCGCTTTCACCAGCATAGACTGCAGTGACCAGCCCGTGCTAAGGCCTGCAACGTAGCCCGTTCGCGATTAGCGGAGGCTACACCTTAGAGAGATGAAACAAGAAGGATCAACGGTAATAGGGCTCAAGCAACAACGGTAATGGGGCGCAGCCAGTCTCTTTGCGAATCTTCCTTAACAGCAGAACTGTTCGTTCGTGCCGCAAGAGGCTGTGCGTCTTGCGATAACAAAGACTAAATGGTATCGCGGTAATTACATAGGCGGAATAGCCAGTCGTCGAGCGTTAAATAGACCAAAATGAAGGAAAACATGGATGTAGACAAGGTCATCCGTCTCGCTGTTTGCTCTGACCAGCGAAAAGAGATCCTCCTCTTAATGAATGGCGGGATGAAATCGCTTCGCGAGCTGCGGGACGAGCTCAAGCTCTCCTCTCCCGCGATCATACACGCGTTGCGAGAGCTCGAAACGAATCATGTCATTCGCCAAGATTCAAAGAGAAACTACATGTTGACCCCCATCGGCAGGGGTGCTGCACGCAAAGTCATTGATTTTCAAGGTACAATGGCGGTGCTAATGAAGTATGAAGCATTCTGGCTCGAGCACGACTTGGGGGGGATTCCAGGCCATATATTTGACAAGATTGGGTCGTTATCTGACGCCGCACTTATCACAGGCACGCCGACTGATGTTTTTAAAGCTTTGCGTCATTTTGCCGAGCTGTTCCGAGACAGCAAAGTCGTAAAACTGGTTTCCCCGTTCTACATTCCGAACATTGGTGAACTAGTGCTTGAGCAGTTTACTCGCCAACAACACGTGGCGCTCGTGCTAACCGACGAGGTATCGAACCATTTGATTGAGGAGATCGGTCGTGCACGTTTGAGGGAGGAAGGCAGCAAGAACCTTACGCTTTATGTGACCAGAGACAATCCCAAACTTGTCGTAGTCGTTGCTGACCCTTTCATGGGGCTTGGGCTCTATAGTTTAGACGGAACATTTGACTATTCTTATACGTTAACAAGCCAAAATAGAGAGGCGATTGCATGGGGGCAAGAATTGTTTGATTATTATCTTGCATCATCAGAGAGCGTCGTCCTGTAGGGAAGGACACTCCCGAAACGAGAGCTATTCTCGGCTTCCGAAAAGCAGACGTAGATGGCGGACGTATTGAAGTTGCACGCACTGCGGAAAGTGGCGCTCGGTTCACGGTCAGGCCGCCAACGCGTTACCGAGACAAAGCAAAAAAACGAGGGGGTGAACGCATGGGAAAACTGACTATATTGGTTGTCGACGATGACCGAGACGCACTGAGCAGTTTTGTGCACATCTTAAGTGAGCACGGGTACGGCGTAGAAACTGCAGAAACCGGTCACGAGGCGATTGAGAAATGCAAAAGTGGCTCGCACGATCTTGCGCTCTTAGATATCAAGCTGCCCGATATGGATGGCACGCAACTGCTCGAGCAGTTGCAGGAAATCGAGCCCAAGATGAGAACGATCATGGTCACAGGCTACGCCAGTCTGGACGGCGCTCTCAGATCTCTGATTTTGCAAGCGAATGCCTACCTTCTGAAACCAGTCGATCCAGCTAAGCTTTTGGAGGTTGTGAGAGCAACCTTAAATGAGTGACAGACCTCATAGGCTACACCAAAATGCCGATTCCCGCGTCCAGCGAGGCGAGTCGCAAAGTCGATTCTCGTCCTTGCTTCGGGTTAGTGTCCTGTCATGCCAATCGGCTGCCAGGATGGCCCCGCGATTGAAACTGCCTCGACTTCGGATCCCAATTTCACGAGCGGTTTAGGTCGTTCACTCATGACACGACGTGCGCGCGCGGGCCGGCTTGAGCTGCTCCCCGGGGCATTGGCTCCCACCTTCCGCGGAACTCAGATGGGGACCCGCGTCATCGTGTTGAGCGAGATAAGCCCAGGGAACCAGACAACAAGCACTGTCCCGTATTCGGTGATCATCACGTCGTAAGGGCGGCCGCCCTTCTCTTTTTTTTATTTGTGATTTTAAGCGCGCTTGCCGGATCAGTCTGCTTTCGAGCGTTTTTCCCCCGGACACCTAGATCCTTGCCATCGTTCCCAGGACGGTCCTGATCGGCGTCGCGGTAAGTGTTATCATCACCCGCGTTGCTCACCTCTACGGCATTGCCGTAACGCACACAGTTACCCGCCTCCCTTTGGCGAACTCAACCCCTTCGGGCGCAGACGCGCTCGTGAGGCATCACGTTGCAAACCGAAGCTAGAACATGGCAGAAAAACGGTCTTTTAGGCGATCAAACGTACTGCGTGCCTGCCGCGCAGGAGGTGACGCGTGCTCGCCTTAAGCATTAATATCATTGAGACGCTCAGCAACTTCGTCATCGCCATCATCGAGCACCTCGGCTATGCGGGCGTTTTCGTCGGGATGACGCTTGAGAGTACCGGCTTGCCGCTGCCGAGCGAGATCATCATGGGCTTCGCCGGGTACGTGGTCTGGGAGGGGAAACTTACCCTTCTCGGCATCACCCTTGCCGGTACGCTCGGCTGCCTCGCCGGCTCCCTCATTGCCTACGGAATCGGCGCGTACGGCGGTAGGCCGCTGCTCGAACGCTACGGCAAATACGTGCTCATACGCAAGAGTGAGCTTGACCGAGGCGAGGAGTGGTTTGCAAAGCACGGGGAAAGTGCCGTCTTCATCAGTCGGCTGCTTCCGGTCGTCCGCTCGGTAATCTCCTATCCCGCCGGCATCGTCCGGATGGATGTGAAGCGGTTCTCCATTTATACGTTCCTGGGGTCGCTTCCGTTCTGCTTTGCCTTCGCGTACGCGGGTGTCGCGCTCGGGCCACACTGGGAGCATATCAGGGGCCTATTCAGGTACTTCAATATCGCGGTCATGGTTGGGGTGGTGGTGCTTATCGGGTACCTCATCTACCGCAGAGCGTGGGTCATGGAACGTTTTGGCGAAAGGGGCAACCGATAAGTGATTCGAGAAAAGGGTATACCTCCCGGAGCAGTGAAGATCGTTGCTTTTTCTCAAAAGAAGCTAAGCAAGGGCTCCAATCTCGAAAAGGCGCCTTCGCGATCAAATGGACATCTGATCGTTCGACGTATTCATTTTTTAACCACTTCAATGGTTTCAATACCGTAGCACCGTTTCTGCTGTCACACGCAAACCGAAGCCTTTATCGCATCGCATGATGGGTTCTCATGCGTTCTAGGAGTATTGCAAGAGGCAATCATGCGCGTACACAAAATCATCCCATTTTCTGTAGCGATCGTCCTCATTGCTGTCTTATTTGCAGGCCTTGCAACCGTTCCTGCAGCAGCACAGTACGATACGATGCAGTTCCGCTATAATGCACAGCACACCGGCAATTACAGCCCCGTGGCGGGGAGCAACATGTCGAATGGCAACCTTGCATGGAAATTTACGACCGGAGGCGGCGTGTGGTCTACCCCCGCCGTCGCCAACGGCGTGGTCTACGTCGGGAGCAATGACACCAACGTCTACGCCATTAACGCCACCACCGGCGCCAAACTCTGGAACTACACGACCGGAGGCTACGTAGGCCCCTCCCCCGCCGTCGCCAACGGCGTTGTCTACGTGGGGAGCGATGACAACAACACCTACGCCCTCAACGCCACCACCGGCGCCAAACTCTGGAACTACACGACCGGAAACAACGTAGAATCCTCCCCCGCCGTCGCCAACGGCGTCGTGTATATAGGGAGCAATGACACCAACGTCTACGCCATTAATGCCACCACCGGCGCCAAACTCTGGAACTACACGACCGGAAACGCCGTGATCTCCTCCCCTGCAGTCGCTAACGGCGTGGTCTACGTCGGGAGCCTTGACAACAACACCTACGCCCTCAACGCCACCACCGGCGCCAAACTCTGGAACTACACGACCGGAGGTGCCGTGTGGTCCTCCCCCGCCGTCGTCAACGGGGCGGTCTACGTGGGGAGCGATGACAACAACACCTACGCCCTCAACGCCACCACCGGCGCCAAACTCTGGAACTACACGACCGGAAGCTGGGTAGAATCCTCCCCCGCCGTCGCCAACGGCGTGGTCTATGTGGGGAGCATGGATAACAACACCTACGCCCTCAACGCCACCACCGGAGCGAAACTCTGGAGCTACACGACCGGAAGCTGGGTAGAATCCTCCCCCGCCGTCGCCAACGGCGTGGTCTATGTGGGGAGCATGGATAACAACACCTACGCCCTCAACGCCACCACCGGAGCGAAACTCTGGAGCTACACGACCGGAAGCTGGGTAGAATCCTCCCCCGCCGTCGCCAACGGCGTGGTCTATGTGGGGAGCATGGATAACAACACCTACGCCCTCAACGCCACCACCGGAGCGAAACTCTGGAGCTACACGACCGGAAGCTGGGTAGAATCCTCCCCCGCCGTCGCCAACGGCGTGGTCTATGTGGGGAGCATGGATAACAACACCTACGCCCTCAACGCCACCACCGGAGCGAAACTCTGGAGCTACACGACTGGAGGCGAAGTATCCTCCCCCGCCGTCGCTAACGGGGTAGTCTATGTGGGGAGCTGGACTCCTGATACCAACGTCTACGCCATCGGCAACGGGGCTGCGGCCACAAGTCAGGGGATACCCGGCTTCGAGGTCACGCTCGCTCTTGTCGGACTCGTAATCGTCGCGTTCGTAGTGAGGAGGAGGAGGAGCTAACCCCTCCAACCTCTCTTGGTTTACGCGCAGTGGCGTGCTGAAACGCCCATGTACCGATACTGGGTGGGCGATGTCTATCGGGTATCAAAGATCTACTAATGCGCCGCTGGAGTGTGAGTTGCCCGAATTAGAGCCCCCCTAAAGCGACTACGACCGTTCCGAGTAGCAAGAGCACCACAAAGCCGCCAACTATTGCATAGACATAACATCACTTTTTGGCACAGGCGATCAAATGGACGTGCGATCGTCCGAACGTACTCATTTTTTGACCATTCGAACACCGTAGCACAGTTTCTGCTGTCACACGCAAACCGAAGCCTTTATCGCCATCGCATGATGCGTTGTTATGCGTTCTAAGAACATTGCAAGAGGCAATCATGCGCGTACACAAAATCATCCCATTTTCTGTAGCGATCGTCCTCATTGCTGTCTTATTTGCAGGCCTTGCAACCGTTCCTGCAGCAGCACAGAGCGATACGATGCAGTTCCGCTACAATGCACAGCACACCGGCGATTACAGTCCCGTGGCGGGGAGCACCATGTCAAATGGCAAGCTGGTGTGGAATTACACCACGGGAGGCGACGTGTGGTCCACCCCCGCCGTCGCCAACGGCGTCGTCTACGTAGGCAGCTATGACCACAACGTCTACGCCATTAACGCCGCCACCGGAGCGAAGCTGTGGAACTACACGACCGGAGACTCGGTGCTCTCCTCCCCTGCGGTCGCTAACGGGGTGGTCTATGTGGGGAGCAATGACACCAACGTCTACGCCATTAACGCCACCACCGGAGCGAAGCTGTGGAACTACACGACCGGAGGTGAAGTGTGGTCCTCCCCCGCCGTCGCCAACGGCGTTGTCATCGTGGGGAGTGATGATAACAACACCTACGCCATTAACGCCACCACTGGAGCGAAGCTCTGGAACTACACGACCGGAGGCTGGGTAGAATCCCCCGCTGTCGCTAACGGCGTGGTCTACGTCGGGAGCTGGGACAACAACACCTACGCCCTCAACGCCACCACCGGAGCAAAGCTCTGGAACTTCACGACCGGAGGCTCAGCAGAATCCCCCGCTGTCGTTAACGGGTTGGTTTACGTGGGGAGCTTCGATAACAACGTCTATGCCATTAACGCCACCACCGGAGCAAAGCTGTGGAACTTCACGACGGGAGGCTGGGTAGAATCCTCACCCGCTGTCGCCAACGGCGTCGTCTATGTGGGGAGCAATGACACCAACGTCTACGCCCTCAACGCCACCACTGGGGGAAAACTGTGGAATTACACGACCGGAGGCCAAGTATCCTCCCCTGCCGTCGCCAACGGCGTCGTCTACGTCGGGAGCTTTGACGGTAACGTCTACGCCATCGGCAACGCAGCTGCGGCCACAAGTCAGGGGATACCCGGCTTCGAGGTCACGCTCGCTCTTGTCGGACTCGTAATCGTCGCGTACGTAGTGAGGAGGAGGCGCTAACCCTCTTCCCACTTCTTTTTCTTTAAGAGCAGTGGCGTGCTGAAACACCTCAGCCATGCAAACACCTCAGGCCCGTTCCTCGCGCTTCAGTCCCTCACCTAAATAATGCGAGTAGACTTCCTTAAGCCCTCCAACAGGTATAATATTCATAGGGACGTGGTTGATCCATACGCGCTTCCGCGAGGCAATGCATGTCTTTACTAGGAATTTCAGATAGCACGTTAAGGGAGTTTCTGGATTTTTTCGCTATTGCCTGGGTTTTTATCATTGTTTTTATGGTAATTGTCACGAACATTGAGACAATCCAGCGGGTAATATTTAAAAAGGCACAGTTAGTGGATTATATCGTTTTTATTGTGGTATTTGGCTTATTTTCCATATTCGGAACGTATGCCGGAATACAGGGCAGTCAAGGCTCCATCAGTAATTTCAGAAATTTCGCACCCATAGTAGCCGGGCTTGTTGCCGGTCCTTATGTTGGTCTGGCAGTTGGATTGATTGGCGGCATTCAGCGCCTGTTCCTTGGTGGCGTAAGCGCTGTTCCCTGTTCACTAGCGACGGTTCTTGCGGGACTGCTTGCAGGTATCGTGTGCCGCCTCAACAAGGGAAAACTATTGAGAATCATCCCGGCAATGGTATTTGCCGCTGGTATTGAATTACTCCACGCCGGGTTACTCGTGCTGCTTATCCAGCCTTTCACCAAAGGGGTTGCGGTCATGCTCAGTGTTAGCCCTGCAATGATCATTATAAACTCAGTGGGCGTGGGAATCGCCGTGGTCATCATAAAATCAAAAGATGACATCATAACATTAAAGGGGCGAGGTACCCAGGAATAAGAGCTTGAGCCCGAAGAAAGCGGCAGCAGCTCACACCTCAGCTGCGAAGTGGTAACAGTGTGCGTGCATGCGACAAGGGATTAGCGGTGCTTACCGTTGCGCTGGGGGTTCCTTCTGGGCGTTTGACGCTTATGGTCAAACCCGCCTGGTGAACCATACCGCTCTGAGCCAAACCTGATACCCTTATATCCGAGCGAATGTGTCGTGCCAATCATTATGAAACGCACAGCCGTTTTGATAAGCACAGTGCTAATCGTTCTACTAGCGCTCAGCGCTTGTGGGTGCACGTCGTCGACGACAAACTCAACGACGACGACCAACTACACCCAGCACTACAATGACGCGTTCAACACGAGAAATTTTACAGGCGCGTCATTTAGCAAGTCAACGACCAGCGACAACCACGACCTCTACACGAGCGTCTTTGCAAACGTGTCGAATAGTACCGCAACGTTCGCCATAGAAATAATGCCGTCGCAGAGCGCGGCGCAGACTGCGTTTGACCAACTGGTCGCAAACAAGACGAACGCGGGATATATTAACGCCTCAAGTCTTGTGGGGAACGGTAACGCGACAATCTTTGGTTCTGGTGCCATGTCGCCGATGGGCACGGTCCAGTCAGAGTGGACTGCTGTGAACGTTCAGACCGGTCAGTTTTTTGCGGTGTACGTGACCCAAGATTCCGGCGCTGACAACAATTGGACGCTGACCACGTTCACGTTAGCGACCTCGTCAACGAGCGCTACCAGTTAGATCGTCACACGTTGGGGGTGATGGAGTGATGCGCCCCCACACTCCTTTTTTGTCGTAGTTGCGACTTTGTCGCGGTCTGACCGCTTTGTCGGCAGAAAAAATGGTACATCGTACCTTCAGAGCGTTTGCGCCGCCACGATTTATCACGAGATTACTCGAGAACGTCAACCGTTTGGTGCCAGTTCTTCGTCTTTGGTGGTGGGGGCGGACGGATTGAATGCGTTATACGGCGGCTGGCGTTTTCGTTTTCGTTTTTTTGTCTAGGAGAAGAGATCCCAGGCGACGGGCTTGATGGGGGCAAGCGCGCCTGCGGCGGCGACTATCGTTGTGTCTTCTCAAAAGAAGCTTATAAATGGCTCCAATATCAAAAAGAGCCCTTAAAAAGGCAGATTAGCCAGTTAGAAGCTGCCAAGCCGATTGGTTCTCCATCTGCTTTGTCGGCGGGAGGTATCAACGGAAATCACATCAGAAGTGACGCGTTAAGATCTACCGACTGAAGTGCACGTCTCCTATCAAATGCCGATCGAAGTTGTAGTAGACGCTCAGCTGCCTCGCCGGCTCCCTCATTGCCTACGGAATCGGCGCGTACGGCGGTAGGCCGCTGCTCGAACGCTACGGCAAATACGTGCTCATACGCAAGAGTGAGCTTGACCGAGGCGAGGAGTGGTTTGCAAAGCACGGGGAAAGTGCCGTCTTCATCAGTCGGCTGCTTCCGGTCGTCCGCTCGGTAATCTCCTATCCCGCCGGCATCGTCCGGATGGATGTGAAGCGGTTCTCCATTTATACGTTCCTGGGGTCGCTTCCGTTCTGCTTTGCCTTCGCGTACGCGGGTGTCGCGCTCGGGCCACACTGGGAGCATATCAGGGGCCTATTCAGGTACTTCAATATCGCGGTCATGGTTGGGGTGGTGGTGCTTATCGGGTACCTCATCTACCGCAGAGCGTGGGTCATGGAACGTTTGGGTAATAAGGGCGACCAATAGGCTTCGAGATAAGGGCAAACCTGCAGAGCCTCTTTCTTATAGCTGATGACAAGGAGTCGTTTCGTTCTGCCTGTAGCGACCACGCCCCCGCTTGGGGGGTCTAAGGGTCGGGCGTGCTTAGGCCAGAATCATTCATCGCGGTTTCCGATGTTCCGATGACTTTGAGTGCCCCGCACGAAGATTCCTCGGGTCACTTGCTTGGGAAAGGTACATTTGGTGTCGTTGAGAATCCATCAACCGATGTGATGCGTGGCTAGCAAAAAAGCGCACCAAAACCGCACCAAAAAGTAACCACGTACTTTTTTGAGGGGCTCGCACTTCGGATCAGATTGGTTGCGAGGTGTGGCTTGAAGTGACCTTCTCACCTCCTTGCGTTCGAGCATTTTAGCCGCATTATTATAAATT
>ODAK010000265.1_pt1 | contig 59924 bp, 87 predicted proteins | sample 1539591 | NCBI WGS metagenome assembly ODAK01 (sample SAMEA3539303, study PRJEB22396) | soil metagenome | biome: tundra; feature: field; material: soil | place: USA | collected 2010-05 | depth 0.15 m | reverse complement strand
ATTATACGATAAAAAATAATCTGAAATCTCTTTTGTCAAAGCATAGTATGTTCCCGCAGATACTTTTCCTAATGTCGTTATATCGTTCTTAGAAGTAAGCGTGATATCACCAAAAGCAGTTCCAGTGACGTTAGCTAAGTTATTTAAGGCGCTAACTAGATAACCGTTAATAGTGGATTGTTGAGAAGTTTCAAAAGCACCCGACATAAAAGCTACTCCTTATCCGGCCGTAATTTGTGCAATACGAATTTCCGCTTCGGATTCACCGGCATTAAATATGGAAGCTGCTTGCAAGGCACCAGCCGCACCATTTATCTGTGCTGTAGTACTAGCAAGCTTTCTACGTGTTTCTATTTCGATACCGGCTAGTGATTGTGTAATGAATTCGCCAAAGTTACCAAGACTGAATTTATCAAAAGACGAGCGCGTTTCTGTATTGATTTTATTAACACCACATCTTAATGCTTCAAGTCGTGATAATTCAGAGTACCTGTATTCCGCAGATTCACGTTGTATTTTGTTTTGTGTTCTGATTTCTTCAATACTTGTATTAGCAGTAGCAACAAATTTTTTAATACCTATAGAACTTTTTGCTACGTACTCGTTAAGCAAGGTTTCATATTGAACTAGGTTGGAATCTAATATATAATTCACCTGTTCTAAAGTTTTCGACACTTCCAATTTCTGTTGTTCTATTAAAGAATTCATGTTGGCTTTATAAACATCCCAAAGCAAGTTTCCTTGTTTGATATTGTGCTGCATATCAATTTCGTGTGTTTTGTGTATCTTGCTAGCAGAAGATGATCGTAACGTCTTTGCTATTGAGTACAAAACATAAATTAAATCTCTACTCGTTTGAAACAAATCAAATTCATATTTCTGTTGAGCATCAAGCCTGAGTGCCGAACGCATTCCCGACGGGTGCGTGAAACCAATATTTGATGTACCAATCTCTATCGCAGAATTTAATAGTGCCAGAACATTTTGCTTATACGTCTTATCATTATTGTAAAGAGAACTGTTAGTAGGGTTAGAGGTTAAATCAGATATCATACTATTAATACCACTTTCGGAACCAATAGAGTCTACGAGTACTAGTAAATTTGTATTAATAGCGTCCCAATTAGTTCCATTCCATTGAGGGGAATTTATGGTAGTTAAATTAGGAAAAGGTAAATCATTAATCTGAGAACTAAAACCTTGTAATGTGCTAGTAATTGAATTATGCAAACCTACTATAGAAGTAAATTTTCTAAATAAAGAAAAATCATTACCAATATCGTAAACGTCATTTACATCTAATGCTATAACATCACTATCAAAATCGGATAATTTTACTTGTTCCCTGTATGGGTTAGACATATCAGTACTTAAGTTATGCAATAACGACCAAGGAGTAGTATATCCACTAATATCTGTATAAACAGCAGTAGAGTCAACCGTATAGGGTGTCGTATATGAACTTGAGTACGCAATTAATTTATTTACATAATCCATAACGGACATTCTATACCACCTTATTAGGGTACTTTAGTAAAGTTAATTGTTTGACTCCATGAATCTTCTATCAAGTTAAGCGGGTTAAACGAACCACCATCTGCCGTAAGAGTCATTGTTGTAGCGTCGAGTGCTATAGCATAATCCCAAAAATCTACTTCTGTTGTGTCGGAAATAAATGGTACAGAGATATGTTGTGTTACATCCCAATAATAGTCTGTTGGTCTTACGGCATTCTCTTGGCTATATACAAAGACAGCACTATATGTAAAACGCGTTCCGTCTAATTCATATCCTGCAATATATGGCAATTCGGAAATATAAGCATTATAACCTGTCCAACCAGAAGGACGTGAAAACCCTTCAGGAGTATATGCGGGAGAATGTATGAATATAATACTATCGCTTGGGTTTGGTGTCCCAGTAGAAGACGACGAACGATACCGACCATAATACGCAGATGATTGTTCTTTATACGAATTCGCTGTTTTATATATTATTTTATCCGAAGGCGCAAGTTGCAATTTTTCTGCTGACATAGCATAAGCTAGCGAATGAGTTATATCTGGATCAACCCCTAAATAACCTTTAGTAACTCTCACAGTCCCAACCGAAGGATTCAAATAACCATTATCTGTAAAAACTAATTCTATGGCATAAGATATTGGAACCTGATGAGAATCGCCCTTAACACCAATTGTATTATTTACAACCGTACTAATATTACCGCTAGACATAACCCATGTACCTTGAAGTGTTTTGTATTTATTTGTTATATTGAACACATAAGGCCCAACCGGATTATAATCATAACTGGTTGGTGGATTAAAATTCATCGTAATTGTGTAAGGTGTAACCGAGGGTGCTATCGGTGCTACAGAACCTATCATAGAACCCGTTATAACTGGCTGTGTTGTGTTGCTTCCCTCTAAGTGCCCTGCTACAGTATATGAATAATAAGGTTCAGTAGCAGGGTCTATCTTCCAATCTGGTTCACCATTATGATAACTATTGTAAAGCATCATAGCAGTAAGTAGAATATTACTTGGTATACCTTGCTCAGATGTATAAGGTATATCCAATGAGTTGTTTATACGTGGCGTATCTTTAGCCACCACGACCTGAACCGAATCTATACCATTTACATAATTCTGTTTATTAGTTCCTACTTCATCACCACTATTAGTAATGGTAGGTTCGTTATCTGGTTTAAGCTCTATCAATAATTCAAAATCATCAGCGTGAATTACATTATTAAGTGAACCCTCAGCATCCACGTTTGCCAAGAAGCCGCGTAGAGTCGCAGCATTTATGATTAAGTAGTTATCACTAGATAGTATTGTTTCACCTATATTACTAACATCTTCTGTTCCGGTTGGGTAGTCTACATAAAAAGACGTAGCATCAAAAACATCCCCCCAGAATATATTGCCATAAATCATTGTCTTAGTAGGTTTATATTTAAACTTGGGTTGTGCTTTAGTAACCGCACACATTACTTCTTGTGTACATTCTATGTAATGTTTTTCAGCATCATCTGGTACGAAATGTAAAAACAAACCAACTACGTTAGGAGTATTGCCTTCTGCATCTGTGGCCGATGATTGATGTCCCTTAGTTGGGTTATCCATTGTTTCATCAAAGAAAGAAGTTATCGTACCTTCTACTTGTTTAACATTCACTACATTAGTTGCTGGAATCCTTGCCCAAAAAGTTAAATCAGTATCATCCATATAAGAACCAAAAGGAACTTCTACGGGGTCTATTTCAAGTTTAGGTTCGCAAGAAGTTGGAGGGCCATATTCTTCATATATCCCTTCAAAGTTTTCTTTACTTTTCCCACCATCAATACTTGTTTGCGCCGTAAATGGACAAAATATCTGACGTGGTACTGAGTTACTATCGGTTATCAAAAGTCCTATGTATTTCTTTTGTGGTGAACTTTCTTTTAAATCATCTACCCACCAACCTTCAGTATCTATTTCTTTTTCTAGGATATATTCTCTAGCATTACCTACTGGTATATTTACACCAGCAGAGTCCCACAATTCAAGTGCCAGATTAACTGAGTTAACCATAGCCGGTGTAATATTTTCTTGTGGATATTCTATAAAAATAGCATCGTGTATATCGTACTTATCTTTATCTATCGTTACAAGTCTGACATTAAAAGGTGGTGTGCCGCCTTGCCAAGTTACAGTAGGGAATATCTCATTCCCAACAGTTTCGCTTGAATCCCCTAGAGTTTCATTCTTACAACTTATGATCTTAAAGGGATTTGCATTTAGAACGGTTACAACATCACTAAAATCTTTTTGGCCTAACTTAACTTCGATTAAAAACATATCTCCATTATTATCAATTAAACCGGGTTTTCCTTTAATAACAGTACCATCTACCGTAACATCTTTTGTTCCAATTCCTTGAGTACTAATACCGGCAGAGAAGCGACGAATCAAAGGACGTAGTTTAGAACCGTGAGTCGTGTTATACATAGCCTTTGCTAAAGTATAGGCATTAGTGTTAGTATATGGTTTTATCTTGTCAGGTGGTATTCCATTCCCAAGTGCAGGAACAGAACTAGCATCCAAAATCTTCATTATATCGTTCTCTTAAGTTTTTTAGCCGATACCTCAAAATCAAACAATTTAAAGTAACAACCGTTATCATTACTAATCTTGAACTGCCAAGATGTTGCGGCTAGTCCTCTAGGAGTAGTTGTACGTTTACGATATATACCATCTATGTTCTGATAATTCCAAGCACATCTACGAGGATTAGCATCTTCGTTTACAAAGATATCAAGATTAATATTACCATCAGCACGAGCATTTATATAGGCATCGGATACTTGTTTCTTTTTCTGTTCGTTGAAATCTGTAACAGGAGTAAGTACAAAAGCATCTATATATGCACCTAGACTTATATCACCATCATAATCCAGATCACCTGTGAGCGAGAATATACCCCTAACATTAGCACCATAATATATACCATTAAACTGAAAGAAACTATTAAAAGCATAGCCACTAAACCTAGAATGACCACCAGTAGTTGTGTTAAGTACCCATGTTGCTACTTCGACATCATAATCAATACTAGCGGCACTAGAGGCATTAATGATACTAGAATCACCATTAAACGCAACAATGTACTGATAGTATCCTTGGTCTTGGCGTATCATAGCTGTACCAAAGTTACCATAAGACATTGTTATTTGAGAAAGGGACATATAAGTTAAAGCACCGCCAAATACCCCACTAACAACACCAATAGGACTTGACCACATTACGGTAGTTTCTTTAGCCGCATTACCTATCACAAGAGATGTTTCGTGTCGTACCTGCGTACCGTAGACCACGCCATACTTAGATACTTGACTCTGTACAAAACCACCACCTACAAAACCGTACAAGAATCCTTCAGCATCGGTATCTTTTTCGTATGGCCCCATACCCTTTAGGAAATAAGTAGCAGAACCAGTACCTACAAATAGACCATCTGTAACTCTTGCAATCATGGTTACGTCACTTCCAAATCCTGCTACTACGTTATAACGAATATCACAATGACCTATATCAAAAGCCTTAGTGCAATATACAAAATTATCTATAGCGTAATATAAACGACCGTTAAAGAATTCCAGACATATACCCGCAGAAGTATTAACCGAGAATATGTCCGTACTCATATTAGGAGTAGCACCAAGCGCAGTAGGTAGGTTAGTGGTAACATACGTAGCAACCGGAACTGAAAGCGTATCGAATTCTTGGGGAGCAGCAAAGACCGTTACAGCATCACCATTAAGAACTCCAACAGTAGTACCATCGGAAAAAGCTACAACATCATTAACCTGTTTAAACTCTACTACAGAAGCAACCACTGGTGAGTTTGATATTTGCGTAACGGCAATCCCGTCAAAACTACAGAGACGATTACCACGAACACAATACGAATACAATTCGTTAGCCCAAGCAGATGTAATATTACCGGCCACAACAAGAGTAGAACCGTTACGTCTGGATACGTTCTGAAACGAATCTATATCACAGTTACAGATATCTACGCACATACCACTTTCAATAGGCAAGTCAGCGGGGTCTACCATGAAGTTCATTCCAGCAAAAGCGAAAGAAGCTCCTGTTAGGTTTCCGCGTGAGTCAGTATTTACTTTCCCTAGCTCTTGCGCCATTATCGGAAAGCCAATGTGCTATAGTTAGGTCTAAGCATTTCATTAAGCAAACTTTCGGAACGCTTAATCTCATTAAGGTCTTGTTTAAAACGCGTTTCATAATCTATAGCTTTATTATGATCGTATGCCTCACTTTGCTTCATATACATTTGAGCAAGAACACCATTTTTAAAAAAGTCATGGTAGTGTGTACGTATTTCTGGTATATCAGCATCAGCAATCAAATCTACAAGCGGCATACGTCTAACTACAAGTCGCAAGGTATCGCTATCAGTTGCTCGGAAATTTAATACAATTGTATTATTAGATAAGTCGGTTGCATACTCAGTAGGCATACCAATTACTTGTTCCCACCAAGGATTAGTTTGCCATTTTGTTACTGATACTTTTGTAAGTTTCCATTGCTTTGTCGTCCACTTTACTTCCTCAACGTCTATAATTAACGGATTAAGTGTATAGATATAAGGAGCAACGTCAAGATGATACAGCCAAGAAGTTGTACTATTAGCCCAAATATAATCTTGAGTACCAGCTACATAAGTAGTATAGATAACTACGTTAGCAGGAACAAGACATATAGCAGGAGTTATAGAATCCTTAATACATTTAGTTTCGCGTGCTATAGTTCTATAAACACGGTTTATATATTGGTTCATTTCGAACGTAGACCATTGCCGATCTTGGTCAGCTTTTGCTAAGTCACCTGCTACGAACCAAGCTTCATTTCTGATTTGCAATAAATTCATTATTGTTCACCATTACTTTTTTGTATTGGTTGACTACCTTGCTTGTGTCCATAAGTATTTCTTGTATATGAATTATTATCAACCAGTTTTGCTATATCAAGTTGATACATCTGGTAAAAATCAGATGCTTTTGCCAAATCATACGCTTCACTATCTTGTTTTGAATACATTAGCCATAATACACCATATTTAAAATAATCATGGTATTTCACCAAAAATTCTGGTATATCTATATCTTCAATCAAGTCAAGTAAAGGTAAGCGTGATACTCGCAATTTTAACAGCGGTGTAACATCAGCCGACAATGGAATCGTATCGAATGTTATATTTCCAGTTGCATTATCAAGTGAATAATATGTTGGCGTAGCATGTAGCGTTATTAGCATGGGGTCTACACCCAAACAAATAACGGGTACGTAAATAAGTTTTTTAGATATCGGAACACTTGTTTGGGTTGCACAATAATAACAATCGTGTACCGATAATATTAATGGACTCAAAGCAAAGATTGGTGTTGCAGACGAAAGCGTAATTTGACAAGTAGAAACTGTAGTGCTATCTATGATTATTTTTGTTGTTCTAGCAATATCACGATAAATGCGGTTAATGTACGCATTCATTTCGTTTAACGACCAAAGACGATCACTATCCATTTCGCTTGTCTCTCTCGCTATATCCCAACACTCGTCCCTGATTTGTTTAAGATTCATAGTAGACCCTCTACCTCAGCTATCCTTTAGTATTCTGGATGTGTGTAATTAGCGTAAACATCATCAAGCATTTTATCAGTCACTTTAAAACGATTAAGTGCCTGTACATTTTCTTTTAAGTGCCGACCGTTCAAGATCATATTCGGTGGCAGGATTTTTACTGTGTTAAGGATACTCTGTAATTTTTCTTCTCTGTTCATAATAAAGCCGTTTTCACTCTTTTCAAACTCTGGTATATCTTCACCGTTATAATCTTCTACTTTGTGCAAGAAGTTCATTCTGTTTTTAGCCGCGTCTCTTGCGGCCTGTCTTTTTTCTGGTGTCCAAGCACCCATAACTTTACCTTTCTTAAAACTTAATACGTTAAAACTAGACGTTTGTTTTTTTCTACCCATACTCAACTATGCCTTTTAAAAACAAATGGCGTACACGCCCTTATACGAAGCGAGAGACGTGTTTTTTACGCACGTCTCTATAGGTTGCCGAAGGATTAGGTTGAGTAAGTCGAGAACTCAGAAACTTCGCTAGTAACCCCACCAAGGAACAACGTAACGTAGAACGTCATGGCATAAGCAGGAAGAGTAGCCGCAGCAGTAGTTACTGTTACGGTAGCATTAGCAGTAGCAGTAGAAAGAACTGCCAGAGGAATAGAATTGGTCAGAACCAGTTCAGAAGCATAAGCAGTAGCGGCACTAAAAACAATAGTGGAAGCAGTAGAAACCGCCGCAAAAGCCAACGTAGTTGATCCCGTTGAAAGAATCGTACCATCAGAAGTTTTAGTAGGTTTAATCGACCCACCGAGAACATAAGCCCCCGGAGGAAGAGTCAATCCAGTAACCGTGATAGGGCCAGCAGCCGTATCAGAAACCTGAGTCTGGAATGTGAAAGTACGTGTGTACATACTAGGAATACCGTGTGCCAGTGTCCCTTTAATTGTTTTTTCTTTGTAACCGAGGGTTACGTCACCGAAAGCGGCCATAATAGACTCCTTTAGTTAGTGTATGTTGCCATACCTGTTGCGGGAATTTCACACCAAACAATAGTAACATCTCCTGAACTTCCATCGGAAGTTGCAAATATGTTATCTGTAGTAGCTACAGAAGCAGGATAAGCAGAAGTATCTGTAGTAGATGTCGCCCCAATATTAAGGGCTGTTAGGTGAGAATCAAAAAAAGCACCAAGGATAATTTTGGCTGTACCCGCTGCTATGAGGACATCATTATCGGCTGTTGCTGTAAACTTGGACACGTTAAGTACCTGTCCGGGACGGTATGACTTAGTTCTTGTAACTGCCATTGCAAATCTCCTTTTTCATCTGGAAGAGGCGGGGTTTTTACGCCCCGCCCTGTCAATCAAGTTAGGCGAAAACCTAACGGTTTGTCTTACGCGTTTTTGATGAAGTCTACACCAAACATCTGAGGCTTAATGACGTTAAAGCCATAAACCTGAAGTCCCTGCATCATCTTACCAAAAGCAAACGGATTGTCGATGATACGGCTTTCTGTGATCTGAGTAGCAAACGTAGTTGCATACTTAACACCAAAGAAAACAGGAGAAGCTTCACTACCTTCTGTAGTAAGCGGCATGTTGTTGGAGAAGATGAGGTCGAATCTGTCGAGTTTCGGCAGAGAACCAGAAAGAGCATTAGCCTGATTCTGGCCGGTTGCATAAGCAAGACCGAAACTGTTAGAAGCGAAAGACTTCAGAACTTCACCAGCCCAAGTAGGCAGAACGCAGAAGCGGCCTTCGCTTGGGGCATTGTTTTCGTCAAGGTAACGAGCGTAACGCAGAATACGAGCCGTCAGTTCATCACCAGTGTTGCAAGAAGCAGCAGCGTTAGAAGCTGCAAGGTTAGTACTGATCGCAGTACCTTTAGCAGTGTACCCACCAGCAACAAGACCAGTAGGAGCAGCAGCAGTAGGAACGGCATAGTTCAAACTAACGGTAGAACCGGCATAACCTACGATGGTCGTAGAAGCCTGTCCACCAGCTACAGCACCAGCCATTGCCATAGAGATAAGGACGTTACGGTCAATAACCTGTTTCATCTGAGCAGAAGCATCTTCGGCCCAAACATTCATCAGTTTGATGTCACTCTGGAACTCGTCAACCTTATCAATAGCGAAAGAGAAACCTTCGCCCTGATCAATCTTCAGAGTTACATACGGGGACTCAGGATTCTGTACCGGAAGAACCATACCTTTTTTATACTTAAAGGTTTCGATGGTCGGACGAGTACGAATATAAACGGTGTCACCCTGAGATTTGATATCGCCTTCATAATCGGAATTAGAAATCATTCCGAAGATGGTCTGCGGATAGAATTTCTTTACCAAAAGTGCGCTATAAATTGCGGGGATGTACTGGCTACTTGAACCAGTTGAATAATCGGGACTACCGGGCTGCACGGGGAAAACGCTCACTGTAATAACCTCCAAACGACATCACGTCGTTTTCTAGACTTTAAAGTTTCCCAACTGTCTCTCGACGTGGGTATTACTATTATTTTATTCTACCTTCATTAGCCGCCGCAAGTAGGTCTTCCCACATTGCTTTGGATTCATCTGGTGTATAGTCACCTCTGCGATCTTTACGCTGGAATTCAGACATTGCGTCAGTAGTCCATATGCGTTTATCGTTAACAGTAGGTGTGGTGTGTGTTGTACTTCTACTAGGGGCTACCAAAGCTTCTTTAGCGGGGTTTGGTGCTTTAGGTTTAGGAGGTTCGGGTATTTCTACTACCGGAGTATCACCTAAGTACAGATTAAACACTTTAGCGAGTTTATCGCCATCCCAATTATCGTTATATAACTTAACTAAATCAGCGTAGGTATATAGGCCGCTAGGGTCTGGACTTTCTAGAAACTCAATAAACTTAGGGTCGTTACCTTCCCACAAATTCTTCCAATCGCCTTTGACTTTATCGTCTAGGTATGATGTGAAGTTTTGTTTAGCCGCTTTGATTTGAGTTTCTTCAACACTATGTACTTGCTCTTGTACGGGCTTGATTGTCTGATTATATTTTTCTTCAGCAGTTTCGCTTGCAAGAGTCTTCATCACTTCAAATAGTTCGTTACCATATTCTTCTTTGAACTTAGCAAATTTGTCTTCTACAGGAGCAACTACATCTGGTGTTACTCTTGCTGCTTCTAATCGTTCAAAGACTGTTTGTTTAAATTCTTTTAGTTCGTTAGAGAGAGTAGGAACTTCTTTATCGTACTTGCCCTTAAGACTACTATACCGTTCCTTTTCTACTCTAAGTTGCTCCAATACATCCTCTAGGGACGGTGGGGCGGGTTCATCGGGTGCTGGTGTATCTACAACGTCGTCTGGTGTCGTGTCTTCTACGTCGGCCTCTGGTGTTTGTGGATACATCTTTTCGTGTAACTGTTCCGCGAGCAAAGCTGCTTCTTCCGCCTGTTTAACTGGCATTTTGTCCCTTTCGTTGGGGCCGACTGAACGGTTTCCCTATTTAGTTTGGTGGTCTATAAGGCCAATAGGTTTCTTATAACCACTCTTGTGCTTCTTGTTTTATGTTTTGTTCTGCAAGTTTTTGTTCACAATTCGTAAATAAAGAAATCATTTCATCAATAGCAATCGCTTGGCCTTTCATTAAATCATTAAGCGTGCTATCTGTGTTCTTCCAAGTTTTATAGTTAGTATCTGAAAGTGTTTTAAGGAACTCTATAAATTCTTTGCCATCAGCGGTCTGTTTAATCCTAGACAACATCTTTAAGGTTTCTTCCATAAATTATATCACGCTTTCTTTTAATAGTATTTTTTCTATAACTCGTTTTATTTTTATGTTGCTCGTTATTAAATCTGTTGCATTACTGAAATCGGCATCCACATAATATATACCATATTTTTCTCGATTATTAATTACGTCCATCGCCCAAGTTATGTTTTCTTGCTGTTTATATATTTCTTCCACTATAGCCCTTTCCTAACCATTATTTACGCCTGCTTTCGATCCATCAGGATTTTGGCCAGCACTCTTCTTAGGAGAACCGCCTTTAGAACCTTGACCAGTTTGCTGATCTGTGTTAGCCGTCATATCAATACCAGCCATTGACTGTATCATCGACATCAATTGAGCTTCTGCGGTAGGATTACCTTCTAGTCTATCTATGTCTGGAAGGCTTATGTCATTAGACTTAGCAATCTGAGCAAGGATAGCCCCTATGTTCTTACCACCCAGTACTTGAGCAAGAAGAGGAGTAGCAGCAATCTGAAGGAATTCGGTCTTACGTTGACTCTGTTGTTCTTTGGCAAGTAGACCGCTTACACCTTTAGCAACTACTTTAGCATCACCTTTAAGCGATTCATCTTCGCTAAATTTCATTAACTGGTCGTAGCACATAGTAAAGTAAGGAGTAAAGACATCATCATCTATGTTTGCCGCAACACACTTGATACTTCTCGATGCAGCCGCAAGAAGCTGTGTGAACACAGTCGCAGTACCAGCAGTTACACCTGATTGACTTGCACCCTGAGCGTAAGCGGGTACTGTCATTTCGTCTAGTACCTTGGCGAAGAACTGCCATGCCTGAATTAACTCTTGCGTGTGCATCTGAGGTTGATAATAGCTTACCGCTGGCCCTTCGTTCTTCATCTGCATTGACGTGCTTAGTATCTGTCTCCACGGATATAACGGACTCCTATCATCTACACGGTCTTTGTCTATTTCGACAAGCGGGCCTGATGCTATAGCGATGTTGTTCTGTAGTGCTCTTGTTATACTGTTAAGGATATCTTCAATAGCAGCCGAGAAGTCTATAAGACCTTCACCCCATATCCATTCTGGATTCTTAGCCCAACTAGATACGTGGTAAGGTTTACGTCCTAGACTGTCTGGATTGATAACGGCCTTGATTACGTGGTCGCCTATCTTCCAGCAGTTACATTGATACTGGATGTTAGGGTCTAAGTTACCAGCTACTCCCCATTCTATAAGAAGAGAGCCGCCTATCGTACCGTAAAACTCTTGAGCAAAGATAGTATCTGTAGCAAGGTCTGTAGTGCTTTGTGTAGGAGGAGTAGAAGCTGTCTGAAAGTTCTTTTCTTTAGTTACTTGTTTAACAACTACTTCATCGTCTATTGTAAACCACTTAGCCTTTAAATCGCCTTTTGCGTACTTATCCAATACGGTTCTTAGTTCTTGTTCACTATATCCCGGCACTCCAATTAAGTCGGCCAGTGATTGTTTGCTTAGTTCGTGGATTTCAATTATATCGCCATCGTTAATCTTCTTCATTCCCTTACTTGGAAAGAACGCAAAAGGCGAAACGCAATAAACGTCATTAACTAAAGTATCAATTACTTCTAGTGAATAACCTCCTTGTTCGTTTGGTTGCCATACCTGTTTCTTTTTCTTAGTAAGTACTGGCCCTTTTATGATGCCAGCTTTAAGTCTAATAAAGTAATAAAGGAATTCTTTGAAAGCGTCGTTCCAACCACCTTCTTGATTCTGATCGCGTATCTGTTTAGCGGCACGATTACACTTATCTTTAGCCGTCTTTTCCATCTTTTGCATTTCTTGGTCTAGACGTTCTTCGTAGTACTGTTGGATAAGCTGAGCAATCTGGTTGGGGTCTACAGGAGTCTCTGGATTGTTAATAGCACCGGAAGCGATAAGTTGCTGTTCCATTTGCTGTGCGTATATCTGGCACTCTTGTTCTATAGAGGCTACTGTCTCATTAGGTAGGTCTGGTATAGCAGTAGGTTCTAGTGTCCAAGGAGCATCTGTATCTCCCCTATAGATGTCTTTAAGCCAGCTATCAGCGGAGCGTGCTTTGTTCTCACTAGAACGTATATAGACTTCAGAACCTTTAAAGGCTTTAATAGCGGCCAACTTAATAGGGTCGTACTCACCACGTACACGACGTAGTGAATTAATCATATCAAGACGGACTTGCTTATTGTCTTTTTGGTTCTGTTCCCAAACTGAAGTAAGATGCTTAGCTATTTTCTTTATAGCAAGATTCGCTTCTGGTTTCTTAATAGCCGCTTCTAGGAAAGCAAGATCGGCATTAGGATCGGCAGTCGTCTGAGGTGTATTAATAGGAAGACCCATTATTTAACATCCTTATCATCAATACCTAAAGTTTTCTTTGTTTCTGGTTTAAGAGGCGTAGGGGTATCATTACCTACAATACGTTTACCTATAGTTTTAGCAACAGAACCAGCAACGTCAACTCCTGCTTTAACATTATCAAGAGCACCGATACCCATCTTCTTTGCCATTTCAACCATGTCTGCTACACCACCAGCCATACATCACCGCCTTAAAATTATTTACCTTTTAGTTTTTTAACAAGAAGGTCTAGATCATCCTTAATATCTTGAAGAAGTTCTTCGGGAGTACACTCCTCGTCCATTTCCTCATCAGATTTTTCATCAGTATTCATTTTACCTATAGCTATTGTGAGTAGTGCTTTTGGGTTTCCCATTTATATTCTCCTTAAACTGAACTTAGTGTTACACCTTGGTTAGCAAGAAGAAGACCTTTACCAGCCGCTACACCATAAACACTTATAGATTGATACTGACCACCAAAAGTAGCCGTGTTATTTGTACCGTCGAAAGTTCCACCTGTCATGGTAATAACGTGACCAGCAGTACCAGCATCCATCTGAGTAATAACCCTAGTCTTGCCTTGCTCTATAGCGAACGATTTAATAATAGCAGGAGTAGTACTATTAAGTTTTACAAGAGTAGCAGCAGGGAAAGTATCGGCAGAAGCCGTCATAGTAGCGGCGGTATCAAGAGAATCGGTAGTTGTATGTGCTGTAGTCGTTACATTTCTAAAGGATGCTATATCTTTATTAGCATCTACAACAATAACCTTAGAAGCCGTAACCGTTCCAGCGACAACCGTATCAAGTACAGCAAACTCTCCGCTTGATATATTACCCATTACGTAAGTAGCTACGTCGGCTACTGTAGTTCTAAGACTACGATTACTATTGGTTACATCTTTCCAAACCGGAATTACTTCTGTACCCGCTAGTGTTCCTGCCGTCTTTCGCGTGCTATAATTGGTATCATCAGCCATCGTCTTATCTCCCTATTTCTTTTTGGTTGCCCACTTAACGAAAGGTTTCGGTTCTTTTATCTGTTCTTTATTCTCCATCGGTGGAAGTGGTGCAGGTTTGCTTTTCATAGTTAACTCCATCCGGCCATCATATTGATAGTTGTTGTTACTTTCTTAATTTCGTCTTGCGGGTATGTCCACATACTAGGTTCAGCGTTAATCATATATCTAGCACAGTCAAGTAAATGGTCATTTGTTTTTACTATCTTACCGTTTGAATCACGGTGGTAGAGACTAAGTTCCCGCAACAACTGGCCACAAGACTTAAATATTTTAAGCCGTCCTGTTACAAATCTTTCATATATACTAAATATACCGGACTCTACAGAGTTATTAGCTTCGTAAATCTTTAAGCCCGCTTTCTTATAATTAAGGAATAACGTCTCGCCATCTAACTGGCTCTTACCTTTAGAAGCTGGGTCGATTGTCCCTCTTATCCATTTACCTCTAGACTGAATAGCGGAAGTATGGACTAACACCATATTCTCACCTTCAGTACCAGCTTGCTTGTACTCTGAGTAGATATAGATTATATCGTTATCTAAATCCCAAGCACCCCAACAAGCCCCGGTCGCTCGCCAGCCAACGTCAAATCCGTAAAGCTTTTTAAAGTGACGTGGTATAACAAAATCATCACAGACTATACTACTGGGGTCTACTGGATATATAAGCCCTGTGCCAACTGTAGGTACGCCCTTTGAGCGTGCATCTCGTAACTGAGGTGGTGTGTTGGCTAACGTCTGGGCTTTCTCTCCGGCGCTTAAGTGAGGTACATCGTCCCAAGTACAAATCTCTACGTATTTAGGAAACTCACTATCACTATTCTGGTCGTTATCTAGGAAAGCAAGTACTAGCGGCGTTACACCTTGTAGCGGCGTAAACGTAGTAATGATGCTTCCCTTTGTTGTCATTAACCTTATAAGGGCTTCACCGTACACGTCCTGCGGACATTCCTCATCCACCCAAATAAAGTCTACTTCAGTACCTTGCCAAGTTGCTCTACCTTGTTCGTATGTCTTAAGGTAAATTTCAGATACACCACCTGTTATGTGCTGTATCCTTAGTATTTCATAAGCATCTGGTACGTTACGTCTAGTCTTACATTGTTCCAAGAGAATACAATCTTTAGGAAGAAAGCCGCTTCCTATGTCGTTCATATCCCCAATAAACTTCTTTTGGATAATATCACGGACAGTAGTAGCAGTATCACCACCTACCCATATTAGCGTAGGGCGGTTATATCTTTTACCTTCCCACCATTCTGGATAAAGCCCTGTAGCGTGACAAACAGTTTCATAACATCCAGCATCAGATTTTCCAACACGGTTAGCAGCGATAAACCCACGTTCTTTGTATGTGGAGCCAGCCTTAAAAAAGGAGACTTGTTTTGGGTACTTATCGCGGCTAAATTCACCCGTGTCAGGAAAGTAGTTCTTAAACTTGTTGTACTTCTGGTCGTCGGCTAGAACTTGAAGACACTCTATAAGAACTTCTTGTTCTTGCTTTGACAACTTAGAACTGTATACTTCTACAAGAGATTTTGTTAAGCCGTCAAGCAAGCTCACTTAGGTATCCAAGTCTTACCATCTTCTACGTTCTTGGCAAGCGAAGATTCTGCTTTATTCCATTCATCATAAGCCGCCATCTTAGCAAAGAGAGCGCGCTCGTTTATATCCATTGCATAAACCTTAATATCTAGGTCGCGCGCTAGTGTCTCTTTTAGCTCTTTAGCGAACCATTCTTTATCTAGTGTATCCCAATCATAAGCTACTCTAAAATTAACCTTAGAGCCAAAGTATTCGGCTACACCCATAAGAACTGTGCCACCTGTCTTCTCGTCACTAAGGACTACACTACGCGTTATGTTTCCTTCAAGCACTCTTAGTTCCTATCCGTCGTTTGTTCGGAACTATTTCCGCTTCTACGACTTTATTGTCTGTTAGCTGATGAAGCACAAGGTCGTTCTTAAGAAGTTCAAGCAGTCTAGGAGCAAGCATCTCAATCTTGGCTCTGGCAGCGTCTACAGATATGACTGTTTGGGTTACGGTGCTAGTAGATTCTAGTTTGTCTGTCCATCCTATGCCTTGAGCGTTCTTAGCGTAGGCTATCTTACCAGCGGCCATTCCCTTTGTGTTGTAGATGTCTGTCTCTATCCAGTTACTAATAATCATCCTAGCGTGCTCCATTATATCTGTGAACTCTGGATAAGCTAGGTACTTATAAAATTGATCCTTGTACATTTTAAGGTGAATCATCATACCTTTAATACTTGGTACTTCATCTTCAGTTTCACACCATTCAAAGTAGCTGTCTATTAGATTCTTGATCTTTCTAGGTGTGTACTTCTTGTGTCGCCCGCTACCTTTCTTTGTTTCTTTTACTATGTCTACGTCCATTCTAGGAATAGGTCTGGTAACTACAAAGTTCTCGGCCTTAAGCCGCGCTTTAATCTCGTCTCTCTTTTCTTTATCTCTAGCGCGCTTTTCCATCATCTTATCAACAGCTAGTTTTTGCGCTTCTGTTAATCTCTTTATAGAAGTAACCCGCTTTCTTTAATACCTTAGTAAGCTCGCTTCGCTCGCTTTGTTTTCTAGGAGAAAAAATTAAAAGAAAAGAAAGAACCAAAGAAAAGAAAATCTGTCTGTCTTAATACCACTAGCGAAGCTAGTAAAACGGAGCGAAGCGACGTTTGGTTTCTTTTGATTTGCTTTTGATCTATGTACTCAGTCGCTCCCTTTCGGTCGCTCCTTCGTACGTCTATATCTTTAGGTTCTATTCCTATAAATATTATACACCCTGATTTTTTCTAAAAAGCACTTATTTTCGTCTTTTTACCTTAAACTAAAAATAAAACTTGACAAAGGCCATAAATCTGTTATAATGGGTACAGGAGATACCTATATTTTGTCAAGGAGAGTGCTAATGTTCGTAAGTAAATTACTCGGTAAAAAGGAAAATATTCAGGACTTACAGATCAATTTGTTAAAAGGGGTAAGTGTTTCGGATTGTGCAGAAAAATTTGGTGTATCAACCAAAAGAATTTACCAGATTATAAAGAAAAATAAACTGTTTTCATCTTATGAAGAATATGGATTAGGGCTTAAAAAGGCGCAAGAACGAGAACGCATCGACAATGAACGCGCTCTTTCTACGGGTATATCTCTAACTGCTTTTCAGGCTTCTCGCGAGGATTCTTTTCAACGCATTTGCTATGATAAGTTTAAACTAAAGCAAAACAATGCGTCTAGGCTTGGTATTGAATTTAATATAATATATGATAATCTTGAGTTTCCTTTAGTTTGCCCGGTACTAGGTATACCTTTAGATTATACAAAGAACTCTAAACGAGATAACCGCCCCACTTTTGACCGAATAGACCCGTCTCTAGGTTATGTGGAAGACAACGTGCACATAATTTCAATGCGTGCTAACAGAATCAAAAATGATGCTACCGTACGAGAACTACAACTTGTCTACAAATACTTCGATACTCTAGAACATATGGGGTACTCTTACGTCTATCCTAACAAAAGAATATATAAGCCCGAAGAAGATGTTTATCCTCACTTATAATTTTTTTAGTTAGACTAAATAATAGTTATACTCCGCCTGTGGGAGAAGGGCATATTAAAAGTATAGGCAGACTTGCATAAATAACAATATTACTAACTTACCTTTTTTAGAGTTTTAGTCTAACTAAAATTACCACTACAAATTACCACATAAAGCGCGCTTACTTTCACAAAATCCCGCTAAAAGACTAAACCTACCCCCCTTACTAATACAATATACCCCCTTTAGATTATACTATAGCGAGATACACCAAACAGTTTTGACTTGAAGTTGTGCATGAGACAAGGTTCACTACAGTACGAGCCACCCCCAAGACGGGTGTGCCACCCCTCCGTTCGTTGGCACTCACCTATAGGGCTAGCGCAAGTTGCTTACTACCAGCTTGCTGCAACTACATCTAACTCTTTGTTATTGTTTGTAGTCTCTTCCTTATCTCTTGGGGTTTGGTCGTAGGTTGCTACTCTATCACTACGTGGCAAGGAGGCATCACAATGCGATCGCGAATACTAATTGACGCTGTGTTACCAATGGGAGTTGTATATATTTTGGCTTTTATCTTTGCTATTGTAGTTATGGGTTGGTAGTTGACTTATTAGCGGGCTTACTAAACTAAGGGGGTAACTTTACTATGGAATTTACTAAAAGAGAAGCGCGCTTGATAAGACAATCGTTAGAGTATTACTATAGCCACACTAAGCACACATTGGTATTTGAGCAAGATATATTAGGGTTAGTAGGAAGGTTTATGGATTTTGAGCAGTGCGAGCTTGTATTACCAGTATTCGATGCTGACTACAAAGGATAGCCGCGTTTAGAGGTATCTTTTTAGCGTCATAAGCGCGGTTTTCGTAGTCTTCTTTATATCTTTTGGGGTTTGGTTGGAGCGCGACAAGCTTTATAAGCGGCGCAAATCGTAGTAGCGAGTAGAGGAGTTTATTATGAGAGAATTCATCAAAGGTCGTTGTAACGCCATTTTCACAAACAAGAACTCAGGCAAGCCCGAAACAGTAGCAGTTCAGCTTGAGGGTGAGCAGAAGACTGTGCTTATTCCTTGTAGCAACTTTAAAGAGTTGCCTATGCCGGGTGAAGTACTTGAAATTACGCCTATGTGTGAACTCAGGAAGCGCGGTAACAACTACAAAGTACTGCCAGTAGCAAACTGTAAGCTTGTTGAATACAGCGATCCAGTAGAAGAAGCAACGACGAGCGAAGCACCAGCCTTCTAAGTAGACTAACGCTTCAAGGGAGCTAGGCAACTCTTTAAACTGCCTACTTATTACGCCAACAACATTAGCCAGCTTTCTCAGGGATATATACTTTACTAGGGAGACAAGATGGCTGAATTATTTATAGTGATAATTGTATTCGCAATAATCGTAATTGTTTTCAAGAGTTAAGCGCGAAAGGAGAATATTATGATGCAACCTAATCTACAAACAGGAAGATTAATAGTCCAGAGTAACAAGCGGTCTTTTAATAACGGGCAACAGTCCGTTAAGAGTGGAGACAAGAACATATTGACTATCGAATTCGGTAGAGTGCTTTATCCCTGTGACTTTAATAACTATGGAGGTATGCTATGCGAACACAAATAGCAATACTAGCTGGAATTGGTTTGTTCGCCATATCAATGTTGGTAGGCAGGAAACGAGATGCAATCTCGACGAAGATGGCGAGTTGGTTTCTTATGGCTAGCGGCTTTATACTTATGGCTTTAGTTATACGCTAGCAGAAGCCATTTGTTTACTTAAGGCATAGCAGAGTATGCCTTTTAAATTTAAAGCCCTCTGCTCGACGATTAGGGGGCTAGAATCACCTATTCTAAAGAGGGGTAAGGAGGATATATGGAGTGCCGAGAGGATTTGAAATATAGAGAAGAATTTATAGTCTCTATGAAGGAACTCGTTAGACAATATGAAGAGGCTGTTAAGCTAGGATATTCGAAAATAAGTTATGCAAACCTGAATGAGTTGCCTTGCTTATTGTGTAATCCTATTGGTTTGGAAATTAACCAGCATGGCTTATATTTAACTACAGCAAGTTTCAAAAAAGCGTGCCGGGAATTGGGTTGTCCTTGGATAGTTATTTTAAATAAGACTTGCGACGAAGCGACAACAAACAATGACAGTTTGGAGTCTATTTATTCCACACACGATAAGAAGCGTCAGCGTGCTCGTATTACTCAACTTAAAAAATGGATTAAGATATACGAAAAGGAGGTTTAAGATGGGTTTAGATATGTATCTGAAAGCTTCAAAGTATGTTAGTGGTTGGAAGCACAATAAAGAAACAAAAGACTACGAGCTTTTCAATAAGCTGGCTAAAGAATTGGGTATTGAAGAATTGGTTTGTAAAGATAGCCCAAGTGTTAACATAGACTTTACTGTTTGTTACTGGCGCAAAGCAAACGCTATTCATCAATGGTTTGTAGATAACGTACAAGATGGAAAAGATGAGTGCCAAACAAGCGACGTTAGTAGGGAACAGATAAAAGAACTAATAGATATTTGTAAGCAAGTTTCAGCTAATCATTCTTTAGCTAGTAACTTGTTGCCTACGTCAAGCGGTTTCTTCTTCGGGGGAACAGATTATAGTGAATACTATTTTGCAGACCTAGAAGATACAATAACTCAATTAGTAAAAGTTCTTGCTATTCTTCCTGAAGGGTGGTATTTAGAATATCACACTAGTTGGTGAACAAATAAGCGGGCTTAGCCCGGAAAGACGAGGTACGAGTATGAAACCGAATAGTCTAGGTAAGTTCAGAGATTTAGTACACGATATTAACAACAAGTTTATAGCCGAGTTTGATATCAAAGAATGGGCTAACGAAGCAGCTTATAAGGTAGCCACAAGAGGCGGCTTTGAAGAAACAAATATAGCAAGAGAAAGAAAAGCCCGCTTTGGAAGACTTGCACTATGAGATTTGCTCTTGAAGTAACTACTGATTTGTTTAGTGATAAACCTGTAAGAGAAATAATCTTAGCGGGCCAGCCTAAACACATCATAGAAAATAATATGAAGATATACAAGAACAGCTACAAAAATAGCCACAAGTTTAGAATAATCAAAATAACCAATAAAAGGAGTAAAGAATAATGCGTAGACCTACTCCTAATCCTTATAATTGGGATCAAATGTCAGACGAACAAATCAATAGCCAGCTTTATAAGGTTGAGACTCAAGAACTCTACTACTATCCACAAGGTTATAATCCTTATAGCACGCCCGTAAGGATGCCTTGTGGTAAAGTAGCAGTAAGGATGGATACTAAACAAGCTCTAGCAACAGTAGGTAACGTCTATAAAGCTATAGATACTAAGCGGGCTTTAGATGAAGCTAGTTTTCGACTTACCGAGGCTGAGATCAAACACAAGGTAGTAAGAATAGATAATTCAAGTAACGGAGCTATTCAGAACGTGCTTATAGCCCTAGACCATGAATATAATCTAGAGCCAGCAGTAGGTGATGTACTTGAGCAGTACTTTATGCTAGGTAATTCTTATAATGGTCTTACTAATCTTTGGCTTAATCACTTTATAAAGCGGCTTACTTGCCTTAACGGTGCTATGTCTAACACTAAAGATTTTAGCCTTAACGTATGGCACAAAGGCGATACTAATAGACAGATTAACGACGGCTTGAATCTTTACCTAACAGAATCCATAAAGGCAACCAAAGAACTTTACGAGTATTTAGGTAACACAAAGATTGACAAAGCACGCTTTGATATGTATGTTGATGTTCAACAGATACTAGCTGGCGAACACTACAAAGAACGTATCAAAGAAGAAACCACAGATAACACTATGTTTTCTGCTTATCAAGCCTTTACAAAAGTCATAACGCATGAATATGGCCGAAGCGTAGCTTCCAAGTTAAACAAGTTCAGACAGCTTAACAAAGAAACAAACCAATGGGAAAAGCTTTTTGGCAAGGTTTTAGAAATGGTAGCCGTTAGTGACTACTATAATGCAAGAGAAAGGAATTACTAAGATGGCTAAAAAAATGTACCTACTCAAGCAAGGTTGGAGTTTTACGCTCTTGTTTGACACCAAGAAAGATGCTATTGACGCTATGGATAACCTAGAAGTAGGTAAATCCTGCAAAACAGAATACATCGACAACGTAGGAAGCTTTTATAAAACAGACGAAAACCTTGGAGAAGAATTAAGCGTTACAAGAGTGCTTGTTTATTCACAAGAAGAGATTGACGCGCTTAAGCCAAAAGTCGAGGAGGAGATATGAGCCTTACCACTACACACATGAGACACGATTTAGATAGCGGACTTAACATCTACCTAGAAGTATGTGATGAAACAAAAGGTGTTGCGCTTACAATACAAGGCAAAGCAAATAAGTTCAGAGTAAACGAAGCTGACGGCTCTGTTTATTTACGTGGTGATATTAATGTATCAGACTTAGATGAAATAAGTAAACTCTTTAGAATAGCTATGGAATGCAATTGTTAGCACAATCTTGTTAATTGAATGTTAGGTAAGCGGAATTCAAACGCCGCTTGCTTATAGATTTAACTAACAAAAAAAAGGAGAACAAAATGAGAGATTATAACCAAGCCACCTTCGACCGATGCCAACGTCAGTACGACAATGCAACACCACCAGGGTACGACGATTTAGAATGTCCTGAATGTGGATGCTTAATAGAAGAACATAGTGATGGTAGCTGGCGCTGTACTGAGTGCGAATGGGAAGCGTGCTCTTACGATGATCTAGAAGAAGCTGCTGATAACGAACTTATGGATAGACAAATAGAGAATTATAACTATAAATACTAGGAATGTGAAGGAATAATTATGACAGCCTTTGAGAAAGAATGGGATAAGCCGATCGCGTTATCTTTTCCTGACACAGGAGTTGAATTAAAGGAATGGAGTAGGCACTTTTGGCAAGCCGCCGAGAAAGCAACGGCCTTGCGCTGCCGTGAGTTATGCAAGATTCCTAAATATGCTAGTCTTGCCGCTACTTATATCACCGCCGAATACAAATTAGGGGAGGAAAATGGGGATGATTGATGAAATACTGGACATAATGCAAGAACTGGATGACGCGAAAATAGAGCAAGAAGAACTTCAAGATCGCCGCACCATTCCCGAAGCCATCTGCGCCGCCATAATTTCATTACTAGAAAAGGAGGAAGGGAAATGCGCGTAAATCTGACTACCACATTTAAACAACTAAAAGCGGCAGGAGCTTGTACAGAAGGTTACAAAAAATTAGCTACATCGCTAGGTGGTATAACAAAATACGGGGCTGAAACACCCATTTCCCTGATTCAGATTTTGGATTCCAACGGCGTTGAGGATTGCCTCTGGTCACTTCGAGCCGTAGATCACCCAGACCGCGATAAGATTGCCCGTTATATTGCCTGTGACTGTGCTGAATCAGTACTGTGGATCTATGAAAAATATAACGCTACCGATAAACGGCCACATAAAGCTATCCGAATTGCTAGGTTGTTTGCTAATGGTGAAGCAACCGAACAAGAACTGAAAGCAGCATGGGCAGCAGCAAGGGAAGCAACAGGGGCAGCAGCATGGGAAGCAGCAAAGACAGCAGCAGGGGCAGCAGCAAGGGCAGCAGCATGGGCAGCAGCAGGGGCAGCAGCATGGGAAGCAGCAAAGACAGCAGCAGGGGCAGCAGCAAGGGCAGCAGCATGGGCAGCAGCAAGGGCAGCAGTAAGGGAAGCCCAAACCCTTATCATCCGTAGTTATATTGGTATTGAGGGAGGTTCAAAATGAAACTCTTCCGTGAAATCCGCGCAGTGGGGATAAGAGACTGGCTGTGGTTTGTTGTGTGGCTGAGGAGGGATGCTTGTAATTTTGACTCAAGATACATTTTATGTAATCGCTGTCGGTATCAGTATAAACGAGCGCACAGAATTGACAATATACTTTGCAGCGCAAATCAAAGAAAAGGAGAAACAAAATGAAAGTTATCAACAATGTAGTAGAAGTATCGGATGAGGGATTAGAAGGGCTTTTAGGGCAAACCGTGACGTTTTTCTGTGCTGTGTATATCTATACCGGCGAACTGGTGGGTGTGAACTCAACTTGCATTAAGCTGAAAAACCCGAAGATCGTTTATGAAACCGGCGCATTTACCGACAAATCATGGAAAGATGCACAGGCCTTGCCGAATGAATTTTACCTCCAAATAGCCATGATTGAGGGGTTTGGGGTGATAAAGTGATAAACACTCGTAAACTGCAATGGCGGTCACGGTCAGGGTCATGGTCAGGGTCACGGTCACGGTCACGGTCAGGGTCAGGGTCATGGTCATGGTCACGGTCATGGTCATGGTCACGGTCAGGGTCATGGTCAGGGTCACGGTCAGGGTCAGGGTCATGGTCATGGTCATGGTCAGGGTCATGGTCATGGTCACGGTCAGGGTCAGGGTCGAATTGACAATATACTTGGAGGTAAAGGGAAATGAGAACAAATGAAAAGGTTGCCGTTGATCTACTTGTGGAGGCACTACAAGAAATATCAGTAGGTCAGCTTGTTGACCAGCACTATAAAGTAATTGCTAAACGAGCGTTACATTTCTGTAGTTCTGATGCCACCCGTGAAGCTCTTGCAAAGATAGGCAAGATAGGAGGAGGGGGAGAATGAAAGCAAAGTATTATAAAGCTGCGTTCTGGGTAATGATGCTTGTAATATTTGACGCTTCAATCTTTTGGGATGCACCAAGTATTAAGATAGTGCTACTTCTTTCGATATTTCAACTTGCGGGATGTGTAACGGGATTTATGCTGAACAAAGAGATAGGAGGGAAAGAATGAGTGAGAAATATGCTGATAAATATGCACTGATGCCGAAAGCCAGTTGGGATAGGTTAGAACTCTTGTCAAAGAATTTGCGCGATCAGGAGTTTGCTGAAATTGCTCTGAGAGTGGTAAGCCAAATCAAGTATGTAAACGGCTGTGTCAAGCGTGGCAGAGGTTCAGACATAGTCCCTGATGAACCATTCCAGAACGTGTTTGAATATATCAAAGAACTAGAACAGAAAACAAAGAACATTATCCACTGTGAAATCTGTGGTGCAAGTTGGTACGACGATGGATTCACTGCTTGTTGTCCTATGTGTTCCCTCGCCGCTGAACGGGAGAAGAACAAAGAGTTGGAAGAACAAAAAGCTATATGGCTAGGTGCTACAAATATTTATGTAAAACGGATTGAAGACCTTGAAGCCAAACTTCGCCTGTACACTCAGGAAGCGTTTGAAGATGTAGGCGAATGGGGTTGTTATGCAAGTGACTACTTTCAGACTAAATGGAACTTGGCCGGTGAAATTGAAAAATGGCGATTGAGATCAGAGATGAGCGACAAGCGAATGGAAGGAGAGAAATGAAAGTATGCCCGTGGTGCGGTCATTGGGGCGAACAGTGGAATGATGTATATCCAAAGTGTAACTGGAAGAACTCAGGGGAGGAATAGGTCTTTAAAATAGACTATCTGACCACCGTATTAGGGCAGTAGAGGCATTTGTTTGTAAAAGGTATAGTAAGGTAAGGGTTTAAAATTAAAACAGCTATAGGAGGCTTAAAATGGCTTTAGCTAAAATACACAGAGAAACACAGATAACGCTTTTACTATCAGAAGAAGAAGCATATCTCATACAGAACATCTTATACCGCGTAGGTGGTAGTCCAAAAAAATCAAATCGTAAATATAGTGATACAATTATAAAAGCATTAAATGAAATTGGTATTTTGGCTGCTTATAACGGTACCGATGGATATTGTTTTTATAGTGGCAATATTATGTGTTTAACGGATAAATCACTATGCTAGAGATATGCCCTAAGTGTACATCTAAAGCTGTTTACTTTGACGAAGAGCCGGGATACCAACGTAACGTGTGTTTGGTTTGCGGCTTTAGTCATTGTCCTAGAGGCTACTGTCAAAGTATGGAACGTCAAGTAACAGGTCAGAACGGTAGATTTGGAATCGGGCTATCTTTCTTCGATTATGAAGAATCTACTAAAATAGATGATCCTGATTATACTACTAATTGTGTACAAGCTGTATATCAACTAAAGAAAGAATCTAACAAAAGAGAAAAGAAAGGTACTATCCAAGCGGGCCGAGTCATAAACGGCAGAATAATGAAACTAAAACCTAAAGAATAATCCAAATTTCTGGAATCATTCCAAATTTCTGGAATATGTATAATCGTTTATGATATTAATTGGTTGCGTTGTTTTTAAAGCGATTTAGTTAATTTCTATTCCAAGATTCTGGAATAAGATATTTATGAAACTTTGTAAATAGCTGTAATTATTATACGGAAATTTTGGGCACGATTAGTGCTTTATTTACGCTTGTCTTAAAGTGAGAGAGGAAACCCGCCAACACTTAAGAGAGTAAAGCCTACTGGAACCAAAGGCAAACGCAAGTAAGAGTTATGCGCGTGGGGGATGGCTACGATAGCCTAAGTCATAACAACAATCAAAGCAATAATCGTTGATGCTTTGGCCTGAGAACTCGTACCTTGTCTGAAAGAAGCTAGGTATCAAAAAGAGGGCTAACCAATCCTCAATAAGAGTTTTTAAGGGGTATAGACTATCTAGCCGCTAGATTGATTCTCTGGTATGGGTGGGATAGTCTTACCCTAAGAATCTGAAACCTGAACTGAAGAAGCTAAGTAAAGAAACACCTTGACAAGCGGCTTAAGGTATAGTATAGTTTGTTTAGGAGAGGGGGATATGAACTTCAAGCAAAAGACTGTACGGGATAAAAAGTATATAAGCTGGCTTAAAACCTTGCCTTGTTTACTGTGCGGTAAAGAAAGCGAACCACACCACGTTAATGTAAAAGGATTTGGTGGTAAAGGAATCAAAACAGCCGACCAACGATCTATTCCAGTGTGTCACGAGCACCATATGGAAATCCATAATAATGGTCGAGATTCCTTTGCTACTAAATATAACTTAGACTACGAAAATATAATCCAACGATTAAGAAAGGTATACAATGAATCAAATGGAATTTGCGAGTGAAATAGCGTTCTTGTTTAATTATAAATTGGTAGAAAAGAAATTAAAACGTGGATATCTTTATGAAGCTATTTATTCCTTTATTAAAAGCGATCCCAGTATTCAAGAAAACATTGTACAATCGTTAGTATTGAGGAAAAAACACGAAGCAAGACTTAAGCGTGAAACGAAGGAAGACCCACGTAATGGATATTGAACCTTATGCCGCTGATGGTCACCCAGCTTATCTTGAAGTTGACCTTCCTGAACTAATCCGGCTTAAATTAAGCTACGAAAGTACTATAGAGTGTTTACTTGACGAGTTACCTGATGTTAATTGGAATAGCCGAGTTGAAAGCCACCAGTATTTTTTAGAAGAACATAATTTATGTCTGTTGTCATTCAATCTAAGTGACCTAAAAGAAATAATATATGATTTTGAAGATTACCTTAATAGCGATGGCGAATATCATAACGACCCCGAAAGGGCACTTGAGACACTAACCACACTTATAGAAATCAAAAAGCTGCAAGCTTGCTTACGTAACTACATCAACAACATCTTAAAATGGAACGAAGGCGGTATCTATCCACTGAGGATGGTAGATGGTAAATGGAAGTTTCAAAACAAGCAAGAAATCTGCTATGACCCGAATATAACTAATTGTATCATAGCAACAAACCTTAGAAACCCACCTTGGGGAAAAACAAAGCGAGAGGAATAACACAATGGGATGTACAATAACACTTGAAGATAATGGATTTGAAAAAACAAACAACTACGAAAACGTAAAAGAAGCAACCTACATTGCAACTTGCATACAAATTGTAGACCTAGGAACACAAAAGAATTTTTTCTTTGGTAAAGATAAACCAGACGCAAAGAAACCTGCTCCCGAATATAAAAAAGAAATAATGCTAGTGTTCGAACTTGACGAACTAATGCAGGATGGCAGACCCTTTACTATTAATGCCACCTACGAAAAAACATTCTATAAAACAGATAGGTCAACAGCTAAAAATAGTCTTCTTTATTTGCTGGAAAAATGGAGAGGTAAAGAATTTACTGCTGAAGAGCTAAAACGCTTTGATATGAGTAATGTACTCGGTAAAGCTTGTAGTATGACTATTAAACTAAAGGCACCAGACGCTAAAGGTAAGCAGTGGCCTGTAATAGAGGCTGTAAGCGTGCTACGCAAACAAACAGATGCACCTACGCCTACAAACCCGCTAGTTGACTTTGGTATAGAAGACATGAGAAATCCTGAAATCTTTACACTACTATGGCCTTGGGTACAAAATAAGGTTAAAGAATCTATCGAAGGACATGCTTATTTTGAAGGAATAGAAGAAAGTGAGGCATTCTAATATGCAAGATTGCGATTTTATCTCTCATCAAGAATATGTTGAAGAAGAATTCAATAACGAAGAAAGAATTTGGTTCCATGTTTTGATGCAAGAACTTCAGATAGGAATGGATATCGAATCCGCTATTGTTAGTGCTAAGAAAGCCGTGAAAGGATTTAGAAAGATATGAAATTCCCACACAACGTAACTGTACAGTCAGTTAACAATGGTATACTTGTAATTAAACTTTAGCGGTCATTGAGGGCTTGTCGTACATAGTAGGCGTTAGCGAGGGGAGTCAGTGTTGGCCGAGCATTCATGCAAATCGGCGTCGAAATCTCGCAACAAGAACGACCTAAGCCGCTAAACATCCCCCTTGCGATAACTTCAATAGGGGGATACGTCTTACTAAGGGAGGTATGTTTGAAGGTAATAATTGAAATAGATCAACTCTACAACCTAATAGCGCGCTTAGAACCAGAGCGACGTGGTATATTCATAACTGAAACCCTGCTTAAGATCATTCAAGGCGCTAGACCTAGTTGGATCACTGATATACCCAAGACCAGAACTAAAGCCGCTGTAGGAGATTATACTGCTGATTTTGAATCTTTCTGGAAGGAGTATCCTAAAAAGGATAACAAACTCGGAGCGTACATCCAATGGAAGAAGATTAAGAACCCCTTTAGCGCGCTTAACGAGTGCCTAGAAGCTCTTAAATGGCAAACAATTAAATGGAGTATGGATAACAATAAGTTTTGCCCGCTAGCTGAAAACTATATACTTAAGCAAAGATGGCTAGATGAACCTCCACAAGAAACTATAGCTAAAGCAAGAGGCGGTGGTGTAGTGGGAGAGTGGTATACAGATATGAATGGTATCAGTAGACAACGAATGTAGTAACATGAAATCTGCACAGTAACACTAACTATGTTATTGTGTAGTATTGATGTTATTAATAGGAGGGAATATGGATAAACAGATTGAGTGCTACAAGTGTGGATGTTACTTAGGTATAATTAGAGACGCACTTCTTTACACAGACATGTACTTTATTTGTGGGACTTGTGCCAGACCTAAAAGAAAGGAAGAGTATGATATGCCGGATTTCTTTAAAGATATCTTTGGGAGTCAATTTAAATGAGCCACGAAATTAACAGCAAGGTATATCACGACATAGAGTGTAAATATTGTGGATACGGGGCACTCGGGGTAAAGGAACTATACATCCAAAAACTACAAGAATACGAACCCAATTGGTATTTCTGCTTAAATTGTGGGGTACATCTGTTTAGTCCACCTCAAGAGAAGATGCTGGCGTAGTTGATAACGCCGCTTTAATAGTTTGATAAAACATAATACAAGCTGGTATACACTGTATAACAACTACAAGTGCACAGAATCCTAGAAACAAAAGAATAAGAGGGCCGCTAACAAAAACTTGATTAGTATGTACCATGACGTTTTAACTCCTCGAGATTTAATCTCGTTCCTTTTATGCCGTTGAAAAGCCCGCTTACTAGAATGACCGCTGGTACTATTTGCGCTACTACTATTAAACCAAAGAACCCTAGAAATAACCAAACGAATATATTATCCATACTATTATCTCCTCTAAATAGAAAGGTAGCAACAGGTATGCCAAAAACGATGAAAAACTATACAGCAAGATATTGGATTGAAGAAAACGAAGATGGCAAGTCATACCTTTGGAAAGGTACTATGTGGATTGGTGAGATTATTAAAGAGGAGTTGATATGAAACTTTTAACAGAAGAACAACTTGAGACATATGGTAACGATATTGGGTTGCTTTTGAATATACCTAAAAACAGAAAACGTCTTTGGAAAACACATTATGGTGACAAAACAAATGCTGGTCTTACGCGCGCCATCCTCAATATAGCACACATCATGGATAACCAAGGCCGGTTATGAGCATCTTTGATAATTTAAAATCTCCTTTTATGGTTATAAAAGATGGTAATAAATATTTTGTTCTAGATAAAACGACGAAAGTAACTTATACATGTTCTGGTAAGAAACGTGCTTTTGAATTAGCAAAGAAACTAAATGATAATTAAACCAGAAAGTAGAGAGAAATCCTTCCGCGCTCTTAAAAGTGGAGGACTATCTAAGAAGGGATTAAGTACCGGCTTTACTTGTCTAGACGAACACATTAAACTAGCTAAAGGATATATGGCTATAATTACTGGCGTGCCTTCCTCTGGCAAGAGCGAGTTCTTAGATGCTGTATTAATGAATTTAACCTTGTCACATAACTGGCGTATACTTTACTACAGTCCTGAAAACCATCCAGTAGAACAGCATATGAGCAAGCTTGCTGAAAAATACATTGGCAAACATATTACACAGTTTACACCTAAAGATTTTGATGAATCACTAGAATACTTAGGCAATCATTTTACGTGGATGTATCCAGATACGCCGCAAATAAACACGTTACTAAATATAGCAATAGAAGAATTTGATAGTGTACCTTTTGATTGTTTAGTAATTGACCCTTGGAATGCAGTAACCCATTCACACAGTAACCAGATGATACATGAATATCTAGGGGAAGCACTAGGAAAAATTATACGTTTTTCTAGAGACAAGAACATCTTAACGTGCATCGTTGCTCATCCTACTAAACCTCAAGTAGATAAAAATGGGTGTTACCCTGTTCCTGATTTGTATTCAATATCAGATGGGGCAATGTGGCGCAATCGCGCAGATTTCGGTATTGTAGTACACAGACCCGACATGAGTAAAAACGAGGTCGAGATATACGTCGGTAAAACTAAATACAAATGGATGGGTAAGGTAGGTATGCAGAAATTAGACTACGATTATTCAACAGGCCGCTTTAAATGTAAGGATGATACAGAATTCCTACTTAACCACGAAATAGCTAGCCCTTTTTAGGAGGCAATATGGCAAGACCAATTAAAGAAATACCCGAAAACTATGTAGTAGACTTTAAACGTATACCAGAACGTAGATGGTATGTTTGTCGGAAATGTAACCAGCACGCTTTTGTAGAAGCTAATGGTAAAGAATATTACCACCATAAGAATTGCACGCTTGGCAATGGTATTGAATATTATGGGAGAGAGGGTAAAATTGAAATATAATACTTTCCAAAAAGCTAAAGAACTAGGAGTTAATAAACTAGCTGCTGCTAGGGTACGTTCTAGGTGCTTACTAGATAGCGCAGAAGTCTACTTAGAAGACGGCTCCGATCTCTGCTTAGTTTGGGCTAGAGAAGCTTTAGATGAAGTACTGTACCTACTTAGCCACGCGGCTTATACACAAGTAGAGAATCCAGATAACAGAACTACTACAACACCAGAGATGATAGATAGCGCGCTTGCCTATCCAATAGAAAACCTTATCCACGTAGTTAATGGCAAGGCTCTTGCTTTCTGCCATAACGATACGCACCCTAGTCTTAGTCTTAAGGACAACAAATTGATGTGCTTCGTCTGCAACAAAAGATTTAACCCAATAGACGTTATTATGCACTTTAATGATATAGGATATTATGACGCAGTAAGATATCTCTGTAACATTTAATAAGAAGAAAGGTAATTTAAAGTTTATGCGAGTAAGTGTTAAGACACTAGAAGGTACTAAATGGAAACAACTAAATCTAAAGGAGGTTATAGGTCAATCTATAGCGCACTATATATCAACTACAAGTAAGACTTGTGTAGCCGCGCTACTAGACGCAGAAGGTAAACCAGAATTCTTTTTAACTAACAACGAAACTGAATATAATAAATATAAACTCAAAGGCTTAGCGTATATGATCGACGACTTCATAATGCTGTTAGGAAGTTCAGTAGTACCAGATAACGAAATAACACAGAAGGTAGCTCAAGTATTTCCAGATGCTACTTTTGAAGTCCTAGAGAAATCAGAAGACGCTAAGAAATGGTGGTAGTGTGCTTAAAAGGATATCTATTTTAGTTTTAACGATCTCTATTGTAGGTCACTTGATCTTAATAGCAGGTCTTAAAGAAAGGAAAAGAAAGCCCGTACAACCGGCGAAGAGCATCAAAGAACAAGTAATACTTATAATCTGCAAAGACGAATATATAGCCAGCGTAATTGCCAGACATGATTATGCTTATGAACTAACCGCTATAGCAAAACTTGAGAGCGATTTTAGACCTCAAATAAAGGGTGATAATGGTAAAAGCAAAGGTATGTACCAAATCCAAGAACGAATTCATGGAAGATTCGGTGATACAGTTGACGATCAAACCGGAAAAGCTGTACGAGTTTTTGAATCTTTTGTCTCAGAACACGGATATGAAAAAGCATTTGAAAGATATAACGGCTGTGGTTCCAAAGCACGCTTATATCGTAAAATGGCTTTACGTTTAGTAAAACAAATGGAACAACAAGAAATGTACTTGACAAAAGCGGCTAATAAGGTTTAATATCTGTTTAGGAGATACCTATGGAAAAGAAGAAGAGAACAACTAAAAAAGAATTAGTAACAGAACGACCATCAGAATATGTGTCTGAGACGCAGCAGGAGGGCGCTGAAGCTATTTGTTTTTCTGACGAAGGGGATGATGAGGGGGTACGTGCAAATAACGATTTAGAGTTAAATGCTTATTTCTTAGTGCACGACGGCAGAGAACAATTAAGAGTAAAAGCTTATGTTAACTATTGGGCTTTACAATATTTGTCTCCCATGAAAAACAAAATAACTGGTATTGAAAATCCAACATGGAAAGACTTTAAATTCTTTGCTAATCTAGGTCAACTTGCTAATAGGATATTCGATTGGCGGCTTAAGAACTCCGAGACAACCACGCTTAAAGAACTAGAACAGAACGCTAAACGTATAGGCGATGAAATACGAGAAGAATTTAGCGTTAAACTACAAACTGTAAAGGTACCTAAGAAATGCTCGATAAAATAGAAATCTTGCTCTTGTCTATTAAATACTACATTCAGCAAAACTTCACAGATTGGGAAGCCGCTAAAAAAATGGCTACTTATATAGTAAAGGATACTTGGCAATGACTCAGATATATGTATTAATAGGCAATACCGGATGTTGGAGCGACAGAACAGAATGGTTAGTTTGCGCCTATAAAGATAAAGACCTTGCAACAGCAGCGTGTAACCAAGCAAATCAAGAAGCAAGTGATTACTTTACTAAGCACGAAAATTATTATGCCGAAACTGGTTCTATCCGGGAACAAGATAGAATTACTATGTTGACAATAGACCCAACTGCTATGTTTGATTATACGGGAACGTCCTACGATATAAAGGAATGCAAACTAATATGAAACTAGCCGATTTACGATATAACTTTGCTCAACTAGAAGAAGATTATAAAGAATTACTTTCAGACCAATTTTGGGGATTTGAAGTGCCCGCTACTTGGTACTATGCTATTGAAAAACTGCTAAAGAAATCTAAGTGGGATGCCGAAAAGAATAACGCCTTTGTAGTGTTCGACCAGATAAAAGAAAAGTTCGGAGGATTGCGTGCTTACTACCATACTAAAGAAGGCTCAAATGAGCACGCTTGGAACATAATAGATGAGAACATAGCCTACTGTGAAGCTATAGTAGACCATACTTGTTCTAAGTGTGGAGTCATGGGTACTGATATGAAAGAAACAAGAGGTTGGATATCACTTCTTTGTCCTGCTTGCTTTAAAGAGGTTACTAAATGCGTGACATAATATGTAACCAACACGATTGCTTAAGACTTGAAAGCATCTATTGCCAAAGTGACCCGCACGACATTATTCCTAGTTCTAAACATTGTAACAGAAAGGTGGTAAGCGATTGGGATTTACATCAAACAAATTTGAGTTACCCGCCGAAATATGTTCCGCTTTGTCCCGTGACCGATATAAGGCAGGTTCACCCGAGTTATCCAATTTTTCAGTCACAGAATTAATTGCGCCTATACAACAAACTATACTTAAACGGCGCTATCCAGACCTACCTAGCGGAGATGTAGTTGATAATTTATGGAGCATGTTTGGTTCAATCGCGCACTCTTTACTAGAAGAACACGGCTCAGAAGATTCTTTAGTAGAAGAAAGGTTCTATGCTGAAGTCTTAGGTAAGAAGATAAGTGGTGGTATAGATCATATTAAGAACGGAATAATAACCGATTATAAAGTAACTGCTTGCTGGAAGATACAGAAGGGTAACTTCAAGGAATGGACTGAACAACTCAACTCATATTGTTTCTTATGTGAGGAAAATGGCGCTACTATAGATTCTATTCGTATAATAGCTATACTAAGAGATTGGAGTGCTCCAGACGGCTATAAACCAGATTATCCTAAAGCTCCTATAGTTATAATAGATATACCTAAGTGGCAGAGTTGTGAACAAGCAGCCTTTATTTGGTCTAGAGTAGCCGCTTTAAAGAACAATGAACTCTTAGAGGACGATAAACTACAAGAGTGTACGAACGAAGAGATGTGGGCTAGTGAGCCTAAATGGGCTTGTATGAAGAAAGATGCAAAGCGGGCTACTAGAGTCTTCGATAAAGAATCTACAGCTTATGATTTCTGCTTAGATAATAACCTACAGCTTATAGAACGTAAAGGAGAACGTAGAAGGTGCAACAAATATTGTCAAGCTAGTTCTGTGTGTTGCCAGCATAAGGCTTATCTTAAAGAAAGGGGTTATGATGGGGAATTGTAATCAGAGAACGCTCTATTTTGAGCGCAATATAAAGAACCAACCAACAGCTACTAAGTACATAGATGCTCTTTGGGTATCTCCTTTTAAAACACACAGACGAATGGCAAAAGCACTCGTAGAACTACACAAAGAACTACTTAACAACCTAGAAAGCGAGACACAGATTGAAACTGATCCCGAACAAATTTAAAATTGCTGGTTTGACGATAGATATTGTCCGAGAAGATAACCTAGTAAAAGACAAGAAATGTATAGGCGAAGCCCGCTATTCTAAACAACAGATAGCTATAGACACTACTCAAGCCCCTGTAGAACTAACAGAACAATCCTTCTACCACGAACTTGTGCATTGGATACTCTACGTTATGGGAGAAGACGATAAGAGAAATAACGAACAGTTCGTCGATTGCTTTGCACACTTTCTATACCAGTACGAAAAAACCAAACAATTCGGAGAAACGGATGGCATGGAAACCGAAAAGATTCAACACAAAGAAACTAAGAAGCGGGTTTGAAGATAGAATAGCCGCTAATCTAAAAGAAAGAGGAATTGCTTATGGCTATGAAACAGTTAGACTGCACTACACCAAGCTGTGCTGCAAAAAATGTGGGGAAGTTGTCAATTCAGGAAGATATACTCCTGACTTCGTATTCCAGCGGGCTTCTGGCATACGTCTCTTGGTCGAAGCAAAAGGTCGAATGGATTCTGCTACAAGGTCTAAAATGTTGCGAGTCAAGAGAGATAACCCTAGCGAAGATATCCGATTTCTTTTCCAAAGAGATAACACAATTGGAAAATCTTCTGTTACAAGATATAGCCAGTGGAGTTTGAAACACGGCTTTCCCTGTGCTATTGGAGAAACCATACCTCAATCATGGATAGATGGATAATGGCTCACGACTTAAAAAATAAACGTAGATTAGAATCAGGACTGTGTTATTATTGCGGTGATGTTATATCAAATAAATCAATACGGTTATGCGAAAAACACGTTATTGAAAATCGCATAAAACAAAAAAACAACAAAAACGTAAAACTACAAGAACATAGATGTGTTTATTGTGGAATAGATTATTCAATGTGTGGTTCTAATAGCTCTTGGTATTGTCCAAATTGCCAAGATAAACGAGTATTATTGAAATATCTCGAAAGGAACTTTAATGGAGATTATTAAACACCAGATGCCAGACTCTTTCACAATATGTGATCTTTCTGATTTCCATCTTGGTAGTCCTAACTGTTCAGAAGAAACATTAGAAGATACTGTAAACGAAATCGCTAGAACGGAGAACTGCTTTGTTATCTTTAAAGGTGACGCAATTGAAGCTATCCTTCCAAATGATAAACGCTACTTGCATAGTGCTGTGCGAGAAGGATTACAATCCCCTAAACAGCAAGCCGATAGAGTCGTGGAAATATTTAGACCGATACGCAACAGAATACTTGCGTGGGGTATTGGAAACCATGAGCTTCAGTTATGGAATACAATGGACTTTGGAAAATATATCGCAGATCAGTTGGACGCACCCTACGGAGCTTACAACTTCAAGATTCACTTTAATGACAGTAGAGATGAGTTAATGTTCAAGACTTACCATACGCACGGTATGGGAGGGATGCACTCAAATGCCAAAGATGAAATCCAGTACGAAGCTAACAGAAAAGCAGGACTCAAACATAAGTTGGTTAAATCGGGACATTCAGATTGCATATATATGTCTAGAGGCCATGACCACCAACTTGTTATTGTCGAACCCACTATACAGAACAAATTGTATCTCACAGATGATGGAGTCGGAATACACCAAAAGTATCATCAATCTACACTACAGAATATTGACTTCATCCCACCCGATTCTAGATGGTACGCTACGACAGGAAGCTTTAGGAAGTTATATAGCAAACCGGGACTCGGTACAATAGACTATGGTGAGGTTGTGGGGTACGCTCCTGCTGAACTAGGATTCGCGCTTGTAACAGTAGAGAACAAAGAAATTAAATCAGTAGTGAAGGTGGTTGCGTGAACCAGTGCCCTAAGTGTCATAATTGGCTTTATTATGATTACAAGACTAAGATGTATTATTGCGACGTTTGTGAGTACGAAGAAGAAGATACTTATAAATATAGAACTAGAATGCGGAAAGGTGACGAATGAAATGTATTGTATGCGGGAACGCTAGTGACTTAGGTAAGTTTTGTTCAGAACAATGTGTTCCAAGTTGGTATGGCAAAGCAGCTAAATCTAGTGCGTTAAATGTTCAACCTCAAGGTGATCATTATCGTAAGATGAAAATTCAACCCGTGGAATATATTTCAGCTAATAATATTCCTTTTATGGCTGGTAATATAATTAAGTATGCAAGTCGTTACAGAGATAAGAATGGGGCTAAAGACATAGAGAAGATTAAACACTATTGTGACCTTATATTGGAGTTAGAATATGGAAAAGAATAACGAAAGCCGCTTTAGGATGATGGATAACTTCACTACTGATACTATGGAAGCACAACGTAGAGGTATTCCAGAAAGACGTAAGATTGAGAACGCTGTTCAACGAACTATAATAAATGACCTAAGAAAACACGAGGAGGAAAAAGATGGCTATTAGCGGTTGCAGCTTTTCTAGTTTACTTACGTTGGTATTTATAACACTAAAGCTTATGGGGTATATTACTTGGTCTTGGTGGTGGGTACTCTGTCCTCTTTGGTTAGGGTTGGTTTTATTCTTAGGTGTAGTTGTACTAGCTATGATAATAACTTTTATAGGGAATAGAAAATGATTGTTAAGTTTAGACGTACTCAAACCTATACTCAGTTACCTAAGAAAGCTACAGAAGGAGCAGCTTGCTATGATTGCTATCTTCCCACTACTTACCCTCCTCTAGAACCCGGACAGATAAGAATTATTAACTTAGGTTTTCAAGTAGAAGTACCCATTGGTTACGAACTACAAATTAGGTCTAGGAGTGGACTTGCTACTAAAGGGATTATGGTTGCTAATAGCGTGGGTTGTGTTGATAGCGATTATCGTGGCGATGTTGGGGTTATACTTTGGAATGCTAGCGGTGCTATTCAGCCTCTTATACAAGGCGATAGGGTTTGTCAACTTAAACTAAGTCAAGCGCCAGAAATTGAATGGGAGGTAGTAGATGAAATCAGCGAAACAGAAAGAGGAACAGGAGGTTTCGGAAGTAGTGGCGGCCATTCATCGCTCGACACCAAAGATTTGGATACTAGTAAAGGGCAACCAAACAGTACACTAGACGAGGGAACCGAAAGTGCTTTCTAAAAAGATGCTAGACGAAATACTAACTAAACAATTCGATATGGTAGAAGCGCAATATGATGAACAGCAAGTAAAAGAGCCACTATGGTTTATGAAACATAACTGGTCAGAAGACAAACAGAACGAATTCAAATTATGGTTAATCAATTATTTAAACAAAGCAATACGATTACCTAAGAAGCTTTGCGAGAAGCACGCGGCTATGTTTATACTTAACTATGGATGGACAACAAAAGATTTCGGGGATTCTAAAGATGGAATATAACGCAGAATACTGGCAAGAAATGCTAGATGAAATAATGGATAACTTTGACTTTTATAGAGTCCATAAGTGTATGGTTGCCCTTGATTGGGTTTGGGGTAAGCCCGGATTTATACCCGACTTGAGTGAACTTAAGAAGAAAGCGCGCACATTGCTTAAGGATGCTATACATCGCGGCAATGGTTCATCAACAGGCGGCTTGAAAGCTATTATAGATGTACCAGAGGGCGTGCTATCTCTTGAATTTATTGTAGAACAATGGGATGCTTATAAGGAGATAGAGTGAGTAACCTTACCGAGAAGATACATGGTGTATATCAATCGTTCATCAACAAAAGAACGTATAGCCGCTGGCGTGACGAAGATAATAGACGAGAGACGTGGTTAGAGTCTGTAGACCGCTACTATATGTTTATGAAACACAAAGTTCCTATAGATTTAATACAGGAATTCATGTTAGCCTGCAACCTAATAGAAGACCAAGTTGTTATGCCTAGTATGCGGGCTTTATGGTCAGCAGGTAAAGCACTAGAAGAAAATAACCTAGCTGGTTATAACTGCGCCTATGTTGCTATGAACCATCCAGATAAGTTTGGAGAGATGCTATATGTCTTAATGCACGGTACAGGGGTTGGATTTAGTGTAGAAAGACAATATGTAGCCGAGTTACCGATTATACCAGAAGAACTTAAACTGGATACCGTTCCTCAGTCACTAATTATTAAAGATTCAAAACTAGGATGGAAAGAAGCTTTTGATTGGTGTATTCGTGGCTTATATGATGGTTGTCTTTGTCAATTCGATTATTCTAGGATAAGACCTAAAGGAGCAAGATTAAAAACTTTCGGGGGGAGAGCTAGTGGCCCACAACCCCTTAAAGAACTTATTGAATATACTATTAGGACTTTTAAGGGAGCAAAAGGAAGAAGACTTAATTCTTTGGAAGTTTATGATATTTGTTGTATGGTTGCTAACTGTGTTGTTGTCGGTGGAGTTCGTCGTAGTGCTTGTATATCTTTTTCAAACTTAAGTGACCAAAGACTTAAGCACGCTAAAGACGGACAGTTCTGGCTAGAACATCCATATAGAGCTATGTCTAATAACTCTATAGCTTATACCGAAAAACCAGATAGTGCTATGTTTATGGAGGAATGGCTTAATCTTATCAGAAGCGGTAGCGGAGAAAGGGGAATAGTTAATGTTGAAGCAATACAACGGAAAGCTAAGCGATTCAACAGGAACGACACCAGCAACTTGCGACTCAACCCTTGTGCTGAAGCAATACTTAAAGACCGTGGACTCTGTAACCTCACAGAATGCGTCATTAAAGATACCGACACCAAAGAAACCATTAAGCAAAAAATTAGATCGGCTGTACTTCTTGGGTGTTTGCAATCTACTCTTACTTATTTTCCTAATATATCAGATGAGTGGGAGATAAACGCAGAAGAAGAAAGATTACTAGGGGTAAGTCTTACTGGTGTTTGTGATTGTAAACTCTTTAGCAAAGTAAATGATAAAACAAAGGAGTTATTGAATGAGTTACGGGAATATGCTCATACTTGTGCTAGCGAGTTTGCTAAGCTTCTTAATATTAATGTTCCTAAGCAAGTTACCTTGGTCAAACCCAGTGGAACGGTTTCTCAATTGGTTAATTGCTCTAGTGGCTTACATCCACGTTATAGCGATTATTATATACGGCGTGTACGTGTTACTCGTAAAGACCCTATAGCCAAATTACTTATAGATAAAGGAGTTCCTTATAATCCAGAAGTAGGACAAGAAAACGGAAATATAAATACACTTGTATTCGACTTCCCTATTAAGTCACCACGCGGCTCTATTACTAGAAATCAGTTAACAGCCTTAGAACAGTTAGATTATTGGAACATGTTTAATACTTATTGGTGTGACGGCAATCCTAGTGTAACTATTTATGTTGGAGAAGATGAATGGGTTGAAGTAGGAGCTTGGGTATACAAAAATTGGAAAGATGTTTGTGGGCTAAGCTTTCTACCTAGAGATAATAACTCTTATCCCCTTGCACCTTACGAAGAAATAACAAGCAAAGCGTATCATAGGGCTTGTGAAATGTACAAGAAAGTAGATATAGACTTTGATCTAGATTTGCCGCCTTATGAATTAGGAGATACTACCGAAGGAGCAAGTACAAGTGCTTGCCAAGGAGGAACCTGTGAATTATAGTTTTACAGTTGGTGAACTTAAGGATTGGGTTAATAGTATACCAAGCGCGCTTAACTACGAACAAGTAACTTATTTACAATACGATGGTACTGAGGAACCGCGCTTAGATATTGCTATTATGTTTAAAAAGAAACTTTATAAGCCAGAAAAGACAACAGAAGAACGACTCAAAGAATTTTGGAACAAAGAAAAGATATTATATGAAAGTACCTAGAAAATTAGTAAAGGAAATACTGCACACCCTGATACATGTTTGCGGAGATAGTGTATGGTGTCCTAGTTGCAACTTTACTTACTCTCCAAAAGGGCCAGTTCAAACTGAAGCGTGGTCGTTATACGAAAGACTTCTAGATAAACTAAAGGAGCATAATGATAATACCAGAGAGGTTTAACCTATACGGGCTAGAGATAACAATAGAACCTAGCGACACTATTATGCTAACTAAACAAGCTATAGGATATTGTGAGCCACAACTAAGCCGGATTGTCCTACAGCAACACACAATGGATTATCCAATACTACGTCAGAATCTAGAGCACACTTATCTTCACGAACTAGTACACATGATTCTTATAGAACTAGGAGAGAAAGAACTAGGAGATAATGAGAAGTTTGTAGATAGTTTTGCAGGTCTACTCCATCAAGTCCATACTACTAGCGTTGGAGAACTTAAAATAGACGCTATTTAGCGGAAATCAATTCTAAGCCACCTAATCACTCGTCAGAGCCATTTGTTTATAAAACCCTCACTCTACTATGTCCAAAAGATTTAAACGCCGTACACGCTTAATATGGAGGTCATACACAGGTTTTAAGATAAGAGAAAGCCCCTCAGAACATCGAGGGGTAATTTCTTCCATTTAAATCTATTTTCTAGAACTCGCCATGTAGATTTATAACGGCCCCTGCTAAAGCATCTGTTCCTATAATACCCCCACCACCTGCTACACCTAAATTCACTACACCTATCCTTACTATATCCTGACCTACGTAAGCTATCCCTACGCTACCCTTAGTAGATATCCCACCTAGTACTCCTACCTGAGTCTTACCTCCAAATCCAAATAGCGGTCTTTCCTTTACACTAACTATTATCCTAGAAACACCTGTAGACATATTAGTAAAACCAATAGCCGTTCCACCATAGGGTGCTATTGGTATTTGCCCTGAAGATGTATATTGGTTATTAGGGTTATTAGCAACATCCGGTGGAATCGTAGTAGCACCTTGCAATTGCGGCTTGTTATATACTACTAGTTTCTTAGGGCCAGTTATTATTATCTTAGGGACTTTAACTACAGCACTAGCTTCTGGTGTAACTATAGGAGTATTAACTATCGGCTTGGTTGGAAAGAATCTATTGAACGTAAAGACACCAACACCCAGAACACCACAACCTATTACTGAATAGAGTAATATCCTTTTCCAATCTAGTGCTTTTACTTTTGCTTCTAAGTCTAAGGCCTTTTGTTTAAACGAGGTTATATCCACAATAATCTCCGATCATACCGTCTCCGGTTGTTCTATTTTTATGTTAGTAGTCTTAAAAAGATTAAGAGTCATGTGAAGTTCTTGGTGCATATCTTTTAGTTCTAGCATCTCAGCCATAGTAGCATCGTGCGTATCTAAAAGTAACTGAAGGTTCTTAGCCCCTTCTTGTCGTGTACCTTTTTGAAGGACGGCTAAAGCTATTAACTGAATAGCAGTACCGCTTAACCATTGTTGCCATTCCAATATAGTACGTGGCATCTGAAAGTAAAGAGGTACTACAGCTATAAGAAAGAACACAGTAATACAAAGATTAGTGCCAAGCCCGTCTGCTATTTTATCAAAGAGTCTATTTATCAAGGTTCTCGCCTAGAGAATGGCTTTTATTCTCACAAAGAGTACACCCGCTACAATCAAAGTAGATAGAAACAAAACCGTGTAACTTACAATATTTAGATTCCATAGCAATACTCCTTATCCAATAACCCCAATTATCCATAGCAATTCTAGAGCGAATATCGAGTTCATCTGGTGTCATATCACCCCCTTTACTCTGACAAATCCTTCTAGTAACATAGTTCCTTGTTTGGGGGTGCGGGTCTTCTTATAGACACCATCTCCTTCCCTTGAACCAGCAGCATTAGTATTACCTTCTATTGTTTTAAATAATCTAGGATTGACTTGTTCCATTACTAAAGCAGCGTGTCCATTCCAGTTGTTCTTACCGTTAACCTTACTATGCGAGAATATCATTATGGTTCCGGGAGTTACTTTCTTAATTCCCCAAGCTACATCTTCTGAGCTAAAGACTTCGTACTTCCAAGGTTGAGATTCTACTCTTTCTAGAAAAGTTGAACAGCGGGCTATCTTAGGATAAGGCATTGGATTAAAAGCAGAGTGAAAGCACCACAAACAAAAAGCTAAACACCAAGATAGATGATGAGGTAGTCCTAGATAGTCCAACATCTTATCTATCATAGGATGATCGTTGTTACCCGTTTTCTCCCTAATATAGAGTAGACTCTCTGCTATCTTAATAACGCCGCTAGTCATTATCTAGAAGCTACTACTATAGCACACCCTATAATGATAGCGCACGCTATAGCTATAATACCATATCTAGGAGAATAAGAATTAGCGTTATCTGTAATTGAGAAATTCCACCCGCAAAGAAACTTAAGAGAAATAGTCCAAGCCAAAAAGAAACAAGCCAACTTAAGCATGATCCTACCAGCAGATTCTTCTGGTGCTATACTTATTTCAGGATGGAGGTAAACCAACCACGCTAATACAAGACTTGTACCTACAGCAAATATTCCTGCTAATACGTTATGATTTAGTTTCATTGTAATCCTTTCTATCTTTTGTGTAGTAACTTAGAAGGTTCACCCCATTGCATCTGATCGAACCTCTTATCCTGCTCTCTTGCCTGATTCTCCAAGGAGTCTGTTCTTCTTAATACTGTTTGCTGTATAGCTGCTATTCGGGACACATCGTTAGTTAGGGTATTAACCTGTACTTGATGTAGATTTAAAGTCCCTACTATATAACTAGAGCAAATACCAATAGCAAAAATATTAAGAGACATGCCAATTCCTATTACCCACGTTAAAATTTTAGCTTTACTGTCAAGAGCTTTACCGAGTCCAGTAATATCTGATACCAACCCTGAGTGACTTCCACAAGTTATTGTAGAAGCAAAGTCACTACGCGTCTCTATCGCTTTATGTAAATCCTCTGCTGCTCTGTGAATATCTTCTGCCGCGCGTTTGGTATCTGTTTCATTAGCCATCTGTTATTTCTCCCTAGTGGATGAAGTTATTGTTTTACCTGCCAAAAGTCATCTGAGAGATTCCTGTTAGCTAGATAGGAATATGGAATAGTGAAATAACCTTTCATACCCCAACCAGAACCCCACGAATTACGCACGAGAAACCGCTGTGTGCTGTTATCGTAGCCAACACATAGTACAGCATGCCCCCCAAGTAGTTTCTCGCCCTTAGCGGGCAGATTTACAATACCTGTTTTGGCTACTGATGCTGATTCAAATCCATCATAGACAGAGAACCCAAATACAAATGGGAATCCGGCTGCAAGACAGTTCTGCATATCTGCAAGAGTATTCAATCTGGAATACACAGATATCTTCCGAGTGAGTCCATCAGTATAACAGTTTTTGGAAGGTTTAAACATGAAGCGTTTGATGTCATAGGGCCACAAGACCTCATTACAAACACCATTCACATTAAGGGTTTTAATACCATCGCGTATCTGGGCTCCTGCATCCTGATTGATAGTTCCTTCCATTGCCCGCTCGTTGTAGTAAACAAACAGACGGGAGAGGTTAATCATTTTACCGGAAGGAAACTCAAGAAATTCCATTGCACCCACAATCGCATTACCTGTACATGAACCGAGTTGACCCTGATCCTCAACAGGAGAACAATGAGGACTCAAATCAACTTTGGATGGTGGAGTTATAGCTGCATGTATGTACGAAAAGTCACGGTAATCAGGTAAGTCTGGAATCCAATGATATTTTTTCATTTTATTCACTCCTTTTATTTAAGTTATTTTACGTCTGCATGAATTCGATAATACATTGTGAGACTAGTATATTGTTCAGTACCTCTTGCATAAGGATCAGACCCAATACTATGATGGCACATATGTTCTGCTCTAACTCCAAAACCACTATAGACGTATAAGTCAAGTCCTGCGGTATAAGCAACTGAGGTGGGATGAAAGCCATCAGCTATTGCAAGACTATTATCTACCCTTTTAGAATCCATAAGAGTTTCAATCTTAAGGTAAGGAGATAGATGATCCCAGAGGAAATCCTCTTTTGCAGATACACCAGCTACATATCCGGGGTTGCCCGAAGCGGCCAGACCATAGTTCCGAGCATTGAATATTTTGCCCCCGTAGACTTCTAGGTCAAGAGCAAGAGCAGGGACTATCCCCACAAGTACAGTTATTAACAGGGCCAGTATCAGTCGCGTCATTCTTTATCTCCTTTTTGGGTGTGTTCTGCTCTACCATAATCTTCTCCAGCCCTTTGATAAGCTCTCCCCCGAACTTGTAAGGCAACTCCGCAAGCCCTGCGATAATCATCTTTACGGCTGATTCTGATACTGTGATTTGGTACTGTTTTTCTTCGCTCATTTTAAACCCCTTTCGTTTAAGCCCTTAAATAAAACAGGTGAAACCAGTAAGGTGCTGGCTTGTCGCGTCTAGGTCGCTATCACCTGTTATCCTGTTATGAGGTGGCTTCTAGGGCTTTCACTTTTGCGTTAAGTTCCTGTATTGCCTTTACTGCTGTCGCCAGTATTGGCGTTGTATCCAACCCGATAAAGTCATCATTCTCAACATAAGCTTGTGGGATAAAGTCTTTTACCTGTTGGGCAATAAAGCCAAGGGATAATGGCGTATCTTTCTTTTGTGATTTCATACGGTACAAAGTAGGCTCAATGCCTAAAATGGCATCAAGTCCGATTGTTGATATGCTGAAATCCTTCTTTTTATTTATATCAGATATTGCTGTGTACACGCCTGTAGTTGGGGAAATATTTACAATAGAACCGCTATCGGACGAGTTTAAAATGATAATATTGCTATTTCTGTACCACCCTGCCGTACTTGCATTAGCACGATCTGTGAAAAAGATTCCGTTAGTTACTCCCGTAGCACTCACACTACCTGTTACAGCTAGGCCGGTGGAGGAGACTTGAGTAACTGTTACATTGCTTGTGCCGTTATCAAACCAAGTAGTTAACGCGGAAGTTCCTCCTTGTATTCCTGTTCGCCAAGCTGGATTAGTGGGGCTAGCCGCTCCATAAGGATTAACGCTGAAGTATTCCCAATCGGTATTTGCACCTCTTGAAATCGAGCAGGAAGTTGTACCCCCGCTTGCTGTCGTAGCACTCACACTACCTGTTACAGCTAGGCCGGTGCTACTAACAGCTAAAATGTCCGCGGATGCAACAAAACTATACAGCCTGAAAATATCATCCCCAGTATTGCGTAGGCCTAATGTCCATTTATCAACTGAGTTTGTTTGGTAGGCGGTAATACCGTTAGCATACACATCAGTACGATTTATAAGCATCGCACCACCAGTGCTAGTAGTATTAAGCGTCAGTTTCCCACTAGCCGTCAACGTAGAGCAGGAAAACGCCGTACCCGAACCACCACCCAAAAGGGCAAAGTAAGTGTCGCTTCGGAAAGCAGCGGAAGATGCGGCTATTGTACCGGACTCTGTGACTGTTAAGGTTTTACTTGTAGTACCACCAGCTAACGTAAATCCTATAGATTGAGAAGTAGGAGTTAGGTTATTAATAGTAGTACAAGAGGCCGCACCCAGTGTTGGTGTTGTAAAAGAAGGCGAATTAAGAAGGGCATAAGAACTAAGAGTAGCAGGAACAACGTAATCTGTACCAGCTTGTGCTATTGTAGGCACACCAGTTGATATAGTATTCTTTAAAATACCGGTAGCAAGACTAGCCAAGTTGACACCATTAATACCTACAACGGTTAATGCAGTTGCACCTGTAGCATCACCTGAATGAGTAGCATTAGTAACTAATCCACTATACTGACTATTGGTAGCGTTATCACCAGTATTAGAACCTGAGACAGAAGCATTAGCCCCTGCACTCAAAGTTACACCATCAGCAATAGTAAGTACAGCACTTGTAGCAGGTGCGGTAATAGATACTTTATTAATAGTGGTAGCACTCGCTACCCCTAAGACCGGAGTAGTTAGCGTAGGAGAGTTCTTAACGTCAACCTGAATATCATCAAGGAGTGCCGCTGTTAATCGAAGTTCAACGGTATCACCTAATGACCAAGCCTGAGCCGATGTTCCATCAGCACCACGTTGTACAGTAAACGTATCAGTAGCACGACCTGTTACCTTAACTATCTCTACGTTACCAGCTAGATTAGAAATGGTAGCATAGTAATGATCGCTTGCACCAGTTGAAGGGAATAATATGCCAGTACCAGAAGAAATACTAAATGTAGTTTCCCCACTTGTAATAGCCGCAATAAGTAATGAACTAGCATTGTTTGTGTATTTTACTGACATGTTAAGCCACCCTTTTGACAGCTATCTCTTGATAGTCTACTGTCGATATGATTAATTGATTATATTCTAAAGAGGTAATAATTATATCTCCAATTTCTGCTATAAGCGCATGAGCGTGAACGATACTTGCTCCACAACTAATACTTGCTAGCAGATTTTCTGTCTCGTGTATTGCCACGTTTGTAACTGCAAGAACATTCCCTGTTCCGTTGATAAGTTTGGTATCGTACAAAACAGCAGTACTTGTTGTACTTGTACTACCAGTTCCAACAATGTTTTTAATAACAAGTAGCGGAGCAACTGCTGTAACTAGGGTAGAAGTATTTCTGCCATCTAAATTTTTTGCAACTCCAAGTGTACCAAGAACGATACAATTAGTACTTTCAGCACAAGATAAGTTTATGGAGTCAACCAATATTCCAGTAGCATAACTAGAGAAACTATTAGTCCCACCTAAAGGTGTTGTATCAGATGGTATACCATAAGCATAAACGCCACCTACATAATTATGATATATAAAAGACGAACCATTTATGGCGTTAGCATTTATAAGATTTGAAGAAAGTAAAATAGTCGGTGGAAACGGTAACGAGAACTGTACATTTTTATCAAGAGTGGCACTAGAAGTAGTTGTTACTGAACCAGCTACAGCCGCACTCCAACCAACTGCCAGATTAGCTCGTGATGTAATGTTAACGTACTGTTCGTTATTGACACCAATAGAACTTAACTGGTGTGTAGCTGTACCTAACCAAGCTTGCGTATTAACATAACAACCATAATAATCAACACCCAATAAAACGTCACAAAGTAAGTTATTGGATATACTTGCTGTCGCTCCTGTAGTACAAGTAGAAGCCAAATTCATTGACTTGTCGTACGTACCAACGACTTCAACCGATGAACTTATATTACTTTTTAATACACATTTCTGTAATAAGGTAGCACTAGCAGATGCCCCTGCATAAACCTGAACACCATTAACAGATTGATTCAGTAGTGACGAATTTGCCACTACCGAACCAACCGCTAATGAAGCCGCTAGATAAAGTACAATCGGAGAGTAAGCGTTTATAGCTACTTTATTTAGTTGCTTAGAGTCAAGTTTCATATTTTTACCTTATTAGTCAAAAGTAATAGCAAGTGAAGCCGCAGGGAAAGTAATAGTATCACCATTGTTTATAGTTTTAACTATAGAAAGCGGCCCGTAGAAAAGTAAGTTACCAGAAGACGCAGCATCGAAGATACCGAAACTAGTTACTATCCCCCAAGATGCTGAAGGTGTAGGGAAGGTAACAGAAGAATTGTTGCTCGTAGTACCCCCAGAACCCGAAGACGTAGCTGTTGAACCTGTGGACTGAGTACCAGCCCAGTTAGTGAGATTGGACGTTACAGCAGTACGTGCGTAAGCCCCACCTGAAACCTCAGTACCACCACCCGCATCTGAAGGTGTAGAAGTGTATAGAGCAACATACAACACCGAAGTAGTAGGTGCGCTCTGACCCCTGAAAATCTGATCTACCATTTTGTTTTCCAAATAATCTGACATAGCTCCCATTTTTAAGCTCCTTGTTCGAATGAATCTCTGACGTTGAAATTTAATGTTTCGTACACTGTCTGCATATCACCACCAAAAGTTACAAATATCTGTCCTTCATATTGTCCTGCTGGAATATCTAATTCCATGTTAGCAAAAGATAAACTAACTTTACCATCTAAACCGTCTGTAACCTTATCCAAATTAATTGTGTCTAGTACTGTTGTAGATCCGTGTTTACGGAAATACATTTGTGTCATAGTAGCTGAATCGGATAAGTTGATTGGCAATCCTGTGCTTTTGTTAGTTAACTGAAGGTAGATATACGGAAACGTATCTCGCTGTGTTAAGTTTATTACAGCCGCCATTTATAACCTCCTTTCAAAAGATACATCATATACCTCCCTTTGACTCTTTAATATACCCTCTTAGACCGCTGTAAGATGCCAGTAGAGCCATTTGTTTTCCTAAGGCATAGTAAGCCCTACCTTTTATAAACAAACGTCTAATTTCGACACTAAATCAAACCTAACCCTTTCATCGTTTCTTTTACTTCGTCTTTCTTTACTTGTGGTTTATCTTTGTTACTCAGCATATTAAAATATTTCTTTCTTATTTCGGGAAGGTGCTTTTCTTTTTCGCTATCACTCATTACTTTATAATCTATAAGCGCGTTTTCTATAGTAGCGGTTTTGAGTTGCTGGCTTAGTTGATCTTTGTAGCCGGGATTAACCACTCCATCTAATTTAGGATAGCGGTCTTTAGCCATCTGGACTTGCCGTTGTGTTACTCTACCTTCTGCTAGTAGTTCGTCTACTTTACTCTTATCGCCTTTCTGCCAAGCAAACATAGCGCGCTTAAGAGCATTCTTTTCAGACATATCATCTTCTGTTATTTCTCTTCCTTTATTAGCCGCCCTATTAAGCTCTTGCAGTTTGTTAGTAGCTTCAGACTTAAGAGAAGAAGCAGGAGCAGGAGTAAGACCGAGTATACTACTAGCAAGGTTAGTAGCATCGAACCCTTTAGTTCTTTGTCCTTGCATATAAGACGAAACAGAAATAGGAGCCGGAAGCGCATAAAGAATAGTATCAAGAGTCTTCTTGAATATGTTATCGGTCTTATCTGTTATAGATGTACCTCTATAATCTTCGCCTCTATAGATATCAAAGGATTTCTGAATAAGACCGTTCACATTCCCGCTAAACAATTTAGTATATTCTGCTTGAGTGTTAAGCATACCGAGGTGCGTTATCATCTTATATCCCTCAGTAATGTAAGAAGGGATAGCAAGACGGCTATTAGCATCTTCGAAACTATTTCTAGGAAATAGAATTTTAGTAAGCAATGGTGTTTCTTCATCAGTAGGTTGTACATCAGCACCAGTCAAAGCCGCTACTGCCTGAAAAATAGACGTTATGAAAAGCGCCGTCATAGCATGATTAACTACTGCGCCTAACGCCCAATACCCTTGCTGTGTTAAATGATACTCTTCTCCTTTAAGGGTAAACCAACCTTTTTTAACTAAGTCGATACCACCTTTACTTAAAGCTTTAATAGAACCTATCTTCCAACTAGGGGAAGTGAATATAAACTGAAGCGCCGTCCCTATTGTTTTACTATTAAACTGACCCTTCTTGTTTACTTCTCCAAAGCAATCTTCTATAAACTTCCAGTTATCTCTAGCTATTTCAGATTTAATCCTTTGTGCCGCTGGTTCAAGTTTGGCATTCTGCTCAAGACCTAAAGTATATAACCTAGCAAACATAGCCAGTTTATATCGCGGAATTGTTTGCTCCATAAGCCAAGCTGTAGGCATCTGAAGAATACTAAAAGCAGCGGTCTTAGATATAGCTGCTATTTTAGAATCAGGATTGTTCTTTATATTCATATCAAAAGCTTTTTTCAATGAATCCGCCATCATACCAAAACTTAGTGGATTATTTGAAACTTTCATTTTTCCATCATCGCCAAAACTAATTTTATCTTCTTTGAAGTATTTAGCCATACCATATTTATATGATACGTTACGCTGCGATACATCTTGATGTAATTGAGCACCATGTTCGAAAGCTTGATTAAGAACATCAGCGACATCTACATCATCAACAGCTAACAATTCTTTCATCTTAGACATATACTCTTTATTGTTTACTATGTCGGGTTTTTCCATAGCAGCAATCAAAAGAGTAGCGATATCTCTTAAATCTCTTTTAGCTGATAAAGGATTGAGTTTACCACTTAGTCCTTTTTGATATTTCCAAGCACTCGTATGAGCCATTGCTTCTTGCATAATCGTTTGTGTATGGAAAAGTGTTCCTGCAAATTGAACTGCTGTGTTCATGTTCTTAACTTGCATCAGGTTCTCGCCAGAGATACCAAACATACTAGCTTGTCTAAACTTGTCTTTAGATGTTAGAACATTTACCATATCAGCAAGGTCTGGCTTCATATACATCTGAGCAACTACAGCACTAGTAGCAGCACCCATTTGAGGTTTGAGGGTGTAGTTACCTTTATCTTTGTTTTGCTCTATCCAATCTTTAGCGCCAGCTTCATCAAGAGACTGTGCTACTTCTTTGCTATACTGTTTCCCATTATGTTCCCAATTGCGATAAACGGAGTAATGAGTAACACTAAGCGACATATCGGGCTTAACAGGATCGACTACAGCCCCTTCTTCACCAAAAGCTTTTAACCCTTCTTCTGCTTCTTTAAGGGAACTATAGACAGCATCCGTACCTTCGTGTTGTACGTATTCACCATCAAGACCGCGTATCTTATAACCAAAGTCAAGATTCATCTTCTGAAGGATTTTAAACGTGTTATCGTCGGGCTTAATTAATCCTTCACGTTTGGCTTTGTTCTCGTCACTAAAGACTTTAATAGTGCCATCACGTAAACCTATATCGGTTTGTTTCTTAAGTTCAATAAGACTGTAGACATCTTGAATATATTTGAGGAACATTTCATGTGGGTTTATAGTCTCGTAACTTAAACCCGATTCAACTATTTCTCTGGTTGTTCTGGTTTTATCCCTAGCCATAAGAAATTGTTTAGTACCTTCTAGTTGAGATTTCTCATCACCAGCCGCCCAATCGAAAGCATCGTTAACATAAGTATCATTAGCATATTTCCAGCGAGGAGATTGACCATAATGAGTAGGGTTATAAGGTAATTCAGGATATATTTTTTTAAGTTCTAGAAATGCTTCGTCTACTTCTTTTTTGAATTCTTGGTAGGTTTCGATTTGGTCTTTTGTTACACCTTTTTCGGTTGCTGTAGCCATGCCTTCTGCGTTCGGTTCAGATTTGGTTCCTACATCAATACCGAATCTAGACATTGTGTCAAAAAGAGTTTCTAGTTCTATATCACTCATTTTACTAAAAGCATCGGCATGTGGTTTAACTATTTGCTGATAAAGGAAAGAAGATTTTGCATCTCCAGTGAAAGCAATCTTAGTAGCCATCTCTACTTGCTTAGGATCACGACCTATATCTTCAAACATACCATTAGGTTTGTGTTCGATTATCCAATCCCTAGTTTTAGTAAGTACGCCTTCTACAGCCGTCATTACATCACGATAAGATTTAGTACCTTTAGGATAGACAGTACGTAGTGCGCTATTAAGGACGTTACCACCTTTCTTAGATACGTCTTTAACTTCGTCTACAACTGTCATATTCTTAATTTGCGAATTCCGAAGAGTCTTAGAAAGGTAAGCTTCATCTAGGACGTTAGCCAGCAACTCATACAAGCCGCCTTGATAACTAGCAACACCATCTTTAAAGTCTTTAACATCAAACCATTCCTTAACTAAGCCACGAATAGATTTATCACGCTCAAGTTGTGCTATACCAGATTCAGGAGTCTGCTTAGTAGCATCTATAATCTGTTTAAACATATCCATAACAGACGTAGCGTGCTGCATCAACCGTACCTGTAACTTCGTTGCTAAAGACTTACCTTCTAGGGTATTACCTAAAGCTTTCCAGAACTCTGGTTTGGTAGTAGCATAACTAAATAGTTCAGAGTGAAGTTCTCCTTCTACGCTATTACGTAGTTCTTCGTTAACAATCCTATCCTGTTTATTTAACAGAATGTCGGTTTTCTTAGTCGTTTCAGGATACGTGCCACGTTCGCTATTGAATTCAAAAGTCTTATAGAAATCCATCTTCTGTTGCGGAGTTAAGTCTGAACGATTAGCCATCATTCTCTGGACTGTTTCTTCCCATTTTTGCTTATCTACTACAGCGTTTAAGCCATCTTTGAAAGAACCATATTGGGTAGCATCAAGTTTGTTAATAACGTGATGGAACAATTCGTGAGCAAACAATCTAGTAAAAGAAAGAGGACTATCCAGATTAACAGCAAGAACAGGTTTGCCAGTAGTGGTCTTAGGATAATATCTAGCATCGAAGTCAGCGTTCCTTGTTAGAATTAGATCAGCACCAAATAAGCCCGCTATCTTCTCAAAGAATCCTTGTACTATCTGATTACGCATCTTACCAATAACAGGTCTATTGCCGGGTTCGTATCGAGTAGCCATTGTATCCATAAAAGCTTTTTCAGTAGCGTTAAGAGTTGTATAGGCTTTTACTTGATATTGTTTTATAAGTGCTTGTTGGCCAGAAGAACGTATAGTTTCGTTATCGAGTCTACGTTCTTGTAACTTTGTAAGTTTTTCTTGTATAGCTTCTTCTGACTTATTCGGTTTAACTGTCGCTAAGTGCGAACCTATAATGAGTACACCAGAGCCATCGGCAGTTATGCCAACTATTTCTGGTTTAAGAATTCGGTTGATATTCTGCATTCTATCTAGTTGAGCAAAGGTTCGTGCTACATCATAACCAGATTGCTCGTACAGATGATACAGTTCACTAGGAGATATGTCTAAACCAGATTCACTTAAGCGCCCGCTTAAAGCCTCTATACGTTCCGGTGACATTGACTCCATACCATTTATTTTGGTAGTGAGTATAAACTTCTTAGCCGCTGTTAGGTTATCGCCCTTATAACCCATCTCAAAGGCTTTAGCCATAACTGTATCTTTACTGGTGAAATTACTAAACAGAACATCTAGTTTATTAACACTCTTAGATTTAATGTCTTCAAACTTAATAGAGCCATCTTCTAGTTTTTTATTAACATCCAACTGAGACATTTTAACAATAACATTTTTGCCATCTTTGTTCTTAACACTAACATCATAGACGTGTTGTTTAGTTTGTCCTACTATGTCCCCGTCTTTCTCCATAGAGATAGAAGGGACACCGGCCTTATTAAGTATATCAATATTAGCAAAGTTATCAAACTCTTGTTCGGGTGAACGTGCTTGAAAGTTTTCTTGGTTGTCTATACTAGGTGGTTGCCGTTTAGCATCAGTAGCTTCGGATACTTTTAACTTTTCGCTATTCTTAAGTTGTTCTTCTCGCAACTGGAACCCTAGAACATAAAGCGCCATATTCCTGTCTTTAATCAATTCAGGAGTATCTAATGGCGCTTCACCAAGATATTTCTTAAGAAGGGTTTGTTCAACTTGTTTCTCTGTCTGCTTGTTATCTATAGACATGGACTTAAGAATCTTAACAAGAGTCCTAGCGCCTTCGTCACCTTTGAACTCAGAGAACCTGTTCTGAATTGTCTGAAAAAGATTAACGGCTTTTGCATCTATATTCTTGCCACGACCACGTAACTCTTCTACAAACCCCATAACCTTTTCAGCTAACTTAGATACTTCTTCGTTTGACTTGAAAGTCTTTTTGTAGTGTTCGTAAGCCGCTTCTTTATGTTGTTCGGGTGTAAGCCCTGAAGTTTTCTTTTCAACCTTATTGTCGGCACTACCATACTCAGAAGGAGGGTTAGTTACTTTATTTTTCTGAACTTCATCATTAGTGTTAATTGGATATGCGTCTTCAACTTTACCAGTAGTAGGAATAGTAGCGCCGGTCTTTTCTTGTTCAGCGCCCTTATATTCTTTTTCAAGTTTCATTGCCTGATTATGTTTAAGTTGCTCACCTTTTGTACGTGGAGCATATCTAGGTTCGCCCTTTATATCTCCTTCATTCATTATCTTATCGTAGACGTGCATCATTTCGTCTATAGGAAGCGCTTTAAGCGTTTTAATGTTAACCCCTTCTCCAAAGACTTCTTGCAGGATAGGTTTAAGGATATAACCTTCGTCACTCAAAGAGCGTGCCATTTTGGATATAAGCCCGCTATCTTCTTTATCTACTTTATCGTTATCCTTCATAAGAGAATCTAGGTAGTCAATAGTCTTAGCGTTCTTAACTCGTAGATCGTTTTCTTTATTAGATCGTTCTGATAATTTAAGACCAGCAGTTTTAGCAACGTCTTCAATACGTGGGTACTTAGAAGCAACATCTTCGGATTCAGAAACACCATCAACCTTAGGATACTCAAAAGTCTCTTCGGCTTTACCGGCTTTTTTATCTATGTTACGTATATAGCCATCTTCGGGATTTTTAGTAGTTGCTTTACTAGAAACCTTCATACGTGGATTGCTATATTCGTTATCCTCGTTTATCATCCTAAGTGCTTCGTCAAAGTTAACACCTTCGGGTATCTCAGCTAGTGTTTTCTTTTCAGCATCAGCAGGAGTAAAGTCTTCTTCTCCCTTAAACTGATTCTTTTCTAGTTCTGCTTTTTCGTTATATAAGCGCGCTTGCTCTTTAGCGTCAACCTTAAGAGGGGGTTTTAATCCCTTTATAAACTTATCGTCTTTAATCTTTTTAAGTTCGTTTCCTTTAGCCCCGTATTGAGTTATAGGTTTGTCACTTATACTACCCCTATCCCCTAAGTTAGCGTTCCATTCTTTAGCGGTGTTCCAGAGTTTAAGAGCGTGCTTCTTAACAGCCTCTCCAAAGCGTGCTACTAATTCCTTAGTAAACTCCGCTACGTTCTTAACGGTGCTATAAATCTTCTTAACAGCATTAACCATATACTCAGGAGCGACTAACGCTTCGCCGCGATTATTGTTAACAGTGTCAACGGCGGCTTTTATATTCGGATGTTGTGCGTGCTCGTCTAAAGTCTTTTTATAATCAGAAGTCTGTTCGGATACACGATTTTGTTCTTTACCTTCAAGATAATCTAACACGGTTCCGGTTGTCGGATAATTATCATCACCCTTAATAATCTTTTCGCCAGTTTCTCTATCAAGAGTATGTTGCGGAAAATCTTTGTAAATAGAATCCAAATCTATTTTAGTGCCTTTCGGTGTTACTCCATCTTTAATCCATTCAGAAACACGTTTAACGGCATCATCACCTTTAAACCCCATTTGTTTTGCTTCGGAGATCAAATCCAAGACATGTTGTTCTGTGTCGCCATTAGGAATAGGTGTTACGGCCTCTGAATCACGTTGCAGAGACGTTTGTTTGTCTAGGGTAGGGTCTACTATGCCTTTTGGATTTAAAGGGCTTGTGCGCTCTCCTGCTGCGTCTGGTTGACTATTAACTATAGCGTCTGTAACATCTTTCTGGTGTTGATCGGCTACTAGAGTTTCTTGAGTTACTTTATCTAGGTTATCGTGTGCTGCTTGTACGTTTTCCGTGGTCTGTTTAGTCTGGTCTAAAGTAGGAGCATCGGGTACGATAGATGTAGCTTGCTTATCATCGCTTACTGTATCGACGGCTATTTTATCTTTTATGTTTTTCTCTACAATTCCTTGTACGGTTTTCTTAACTGTATCGTTGCGGCGTATCTGAAGTTCTTCGTTAGTACCCATCATTCCAAACAAGCCGCCAGTAAGCGCGCTACTAGCAAGAGACTCACCTATAGCACCAAGGCGTTCACCTATTGGTCTAGATGTATCTATAGCATTACCTATAAGAGATTGATGTTTATACTCGTCTTCGTTTATAGTACCGCTAGCAAGCCGAGCCGCTTCAACAACTTCACCTTGACCAGCTAGATAAGGAGCATCAGCAGTTAGACCCCTAGCGAATCTATTCGCCAAACCTGTAGGAGCGCCAGCACTAGCACCTTCACCGGTATTATATATATTCTTTAAGCCGGGTACGTCAGCAAGAGCGCCTTTAGTATAAGAATCTAAAATAGGTTTACCAGCATCATCTACTATAGTCTTACCAGTACTATCCATCATGTACTTAGCAGAACCTTTAAGCGCACTTGTAGCTGTGTGCATTAATCCAAATAAAGCACCACCAGTCAAAGCACCCGGCAAAGCTTTTACTTCGCTATTAACCCCCAGTAAATCAGTAGGGTCACTACGCATATTCTTTTGTGTATCAGTAGCTAACTCACCTAAAGAACCAGCCGCAAACATAGTAGCAACAGCCGGTACACCGGCAAGGCCAGTACCTACCAATAAAGGAGGTAGGCTAGCGGCTATAGGTACGCCACCTTCTATAAGGTTCTGAGCGAATCTTTGACCACCGTGAGTCTTAGACCATTCAGTATTAGGAGCTAGGTTAACTCCGCTAGGATTGATACGACCTGCTTGTACATCGGCTTCTTGATCTGGTGCATAACCTTTATTGATTGTTGATATTTCGTCGTGGCTATCCATAAGCCATTTGTAAATAGGATTATTAGCCGGAGCAACACCTACCGCATTACCAGCAACTTCAGCAGCACCAGCACCACGAGTAGCCCAAAAGTCAGCTATGTTCATACCGGTGCGACCAGCACTTTTAGCCCATTCACCTATAGCAGAAGCAGGTTTGGGTGGTTCTTGTAGATTAGACCAAGGATCAGTTTTAGTTGGTTCGGTTAATCCTTCCCAAATATCTGCCATAATTATCTAACTCCGTTTGCCCACGCTTTTTTAGCTGCGTCTAAACTAGGAAACCTATTTACAAAAGCTTGTGTTGGTGCACTAGAATCACCGGGTGTTCCATAGTGTCCGGGTTGTGCAGCAACAGGTGCAGTACCACCAAGCCACGTAGGTAACGCTGAACCTTTAACAGCCGGGTCTCCGGTGAAATATGTACCACCAGCACCAAAGTTTTTAATATCTTGCATCGCTCTATTAGCGCCTTCATAGTCACCCGGATTTTTAGAGAGATAACTAGAATAAGCTTTTTCTGCATTATTCTTTGTCGCTAAATCTCCAGCCGAAGCTTTTTGATCGGCAATAGACAAAGCTTTTTGTCCCAAGTCTTCCATATAATTACCATGTTTAGTTTTATAAATAACATCAGCAGCATGTATAGGATTGTTAGGATCAAGTGTCATAGCGTGACTAAGAGCACCACCCATAACTGTACGTTCGTTATTAACATCACCCATATCGCTTGCATACCTAGCCGTATCACTAGAATATTTCTGGCCGGGTTGACTAAGGATATGCGGCAAAGCCGAGTCTATAATAGAAGTTAGATTCCGATTCATCTTATTAGCTTTATTAGATTCAAGTGCGTCTTGCATCATACCATCTCTAGTGTCACCAAAGAACTTAGGAGCCGACATCGCATAAGAGGTACCACCACCACCCCAACCTTTAGAAGAATCGCCACGATACGATAACGCATCTTTGGCTTGACTAATAATATCTTCAAGGGTCATACCTTTATCCATTACAGGAGCTACAGGTTTAGGTATACCACTATTTAGAGAATTACGTATAGCGTCGGCATCTAGCCCGTTAGCCATAGGAGGAAGCGCTTGTACATTAGCCGTATATGTTTGGCCATGATCTATATCTTTAAAACCCTTTGCCGCCAGTTTATCCATATAGTCTTTATCACCAATTTGATTAGCCCCAATAGCATCATTGATAGGTAAAGCAGAAGTAGGAGTAGCAGGTATTGCGGTATTAACAGGGTTCACCGGAAACGACGCATTAGTATCACCGTTTAGTCGTTGTGCTACTATATCGTTAGTATTATTGCTACGCCCAAGACCCCACATATTTCTAGATAACCAGCTATTAGCAGTAGGAAGCGCGGAATTATTACTTAATCGTCGTTGCGCCACCAAGTCTTTAATATTGTTATTACCATCAAGCCCCCACATGTTTTTTGCTAGCCAACTCGGATTGCTTGTTGATGGCGCATCTAAAATTCCCATAACTATCTCCTCTATGCTGATGCTATTTGTTGTAAAGATATATACGATGAAGAATATTGATTTATGAGTTGAGCCACACCTTGGGCTGCTGTTGATGCTGCTTTTACATGTTCTTGTAAAGTATTAGTCTCTAAAGTAACAACACTTTGTCCAAAACTTACAATTTGTCTCACTTGTTCAGCCAAAAACTTAAGTTGTGTTGCATCACTTGCTTCTAGTGTCTGTAATTTTGTTCTAACATTCTCAATCATCGAAGAAACATATTTATATTGCGAATCTGAGAAGGCTTCATAAGCACGATTTTTATCTGAGTGATTTGCTTCAAAAGCTTTTATTCTAGCTTCTGCTAGAGCAGATGTACGTGTTAAATCTTCGTTGGAAAACTCATTGTATTGTTTTATACTGAACTTCGATAAAGAATCAAATTCTTTAATCAATACCTTGGAAGTAGAAAAGATAGCATCGCATTCTGTTTTATACATAGTGATTAATGTGTTAACTTTTGTTTCATATGCTTTCAATAACAAAGACGTAACATTCGAATTCCAATCTACATCAGCACCATTTTGCGATATAGCATTATCAAAAATAAATGCGTGTTGGGCTGTAGCGAATTCTTGAACAAACTTCATAACTTCTTTGCTTTTTGCCGACATTTCTTTTTGAACTTTCTGCTGTCCTTCCAGTTTCAATCCCGTAACCATAGAATTTGGGTAAGTAAAACCCTTAACACTTGTTTTGCTATTTGAGGAGTTGTACCAATCCTTTAGAGATTGTTGTCTACGTTCAATGTCTTCATTAAACAAAGCATCACGTACAGATGTATTGTCTGATGCTAATTGACTAACAAGATCATCAATTGTCGTACAACTTGTTAGATCGTTTATATACGTAGTAAGAACGGAAGATAAACTGTTCCATCGTGTATCATCCCATAAGGTTGTGTTTGGTATACTTAACGATATCGGCTGTATATCCGTATATGCTTGGTTTGAATAATATAAAGCGGCTGCTAATGTTATATTGTCTTTTATATATGTATCTTCCATCGGCGAATCATATAGTAGGTCTATTGTTGTAGGGTCTAATCCATTAGCATTCCATACACCACTATTCATTATTGCAGTAATATTTATATTATT